>Ga0209138_1003125_pt1 | contig 12170 bp, 9 predicted proteins | sample SaaInl3SG_22_DNA_FD_184645 | JGI IMG/M metagenome (GOLD analysis project Ga0209138, IMG submission 184645) | Marine microbial communities from expanding oxygen minimum zones in the Saanich Inlet - ESP_153SG_22_DNA (SPAdes) (version 2) | ecosystem: Environmental > Aquatic > Marine > Intertidal...
TGAAGGGATATCTTGAACCTCGGTGCCATCAGCGTACAAGGGAATTTCTTCGTTTGACTCCATTACGCTGAGAAAATCAGCGAAATATCTTTCTACAATACTCAAGTTCATTTCGTCTAGAATCATGAAATGAGGAAGTTCAGGATATGAGTTTGCTTGTAAAATAAGCTCTATTACACCACTATCAGGCATAACATATTCCTCAGGATTTAATGCGTTTGGGTATCCAAGAAGCGGTTCTCGATTGGTCCAATCTGCTCCCACTGGAATGATGCGATATTGACTTTTATCCTTACAAATCCATTGAACAAATGCTTGAGCTAATTTTGTCTTACCGGAACCTGATAGACCTGTTAGTATGACAAATGGTTTAGTTAATAATGATGCAATAAATCTAGTTATTATTTGATCGGAATAAACTAGGCCAACTTCTTTGCATGTTTCCTGAAAGTCAAATAAACTAAAAGCAAGATCTTTAGATGATTCTGCTCCATTTTGTTTGTACCACTCTACAAATTCAGTCCATCGATTCCATGCTGCCATTTTAAATCCATAATCACCCTCGCTGTTTTTTTGAGCCGCAATTTGCCATTTTGCTCTATACTCGCCATTCAATTTGGCTTTTATGTGAGACAAGTCATTATTTACATCCCAAATTTGAAAATCTTTCGCGCAAATATTGTTTTCTAGAAACCAGGATCGAACTTCTGGCATTGCCCTGATGTATTCATTTACGCTGGACTCGTTCTTTATGCCCCTAATATCAAGGCAAAAGGCTTTGAATTTCTCCTTGATATCATCAAAATTGTTTATTAGTGATTCCCAATGTTTTTTTCTTTCCTGTGAATTATCATACAACATAGGCTTATCATTAACTTTAATTGCAGTCATATGTAATTGTCCTTTTATTGCATTTATTTCATAAACAAACCAACAAGAATCTATGCCAAAATAATTACTTATGGAGGTGTAAAAGTCCTCATTTGAGTTTTCAAAAACTGTTATTTTATTATTATACTTTAAACTCTTACGACCAACATGTGTCCCGGATGTTTCTTCAATAACTAAAAGAAAAAATGGTCCTTTGAACTTGATGTTATTTACATAAACAGAGTCAAATTTCCCCGAAGAATAAATGATTTTGTCCTCTAAGTGCTTAATATTAGCTGTGTGATTTAATTCCTTTGATGGTATAAACTCAAAGTGATTTGAATTAATTAAATCAACTATTTCTTGCCCGCCTTCGACACTTATCGGATAGTCTGGTCTTTCTTGTCCAAGAGCAGTTCCCCAGCTTGCTGTATTTCCAACAGATTTGGTTTCACCATTGAAGTACAAGGATGTAATATCAATTCTCATACACTATTATTTGGCGTTTTTTGTTTTGTAATCAGCATATGCTTTTCTAATCTCTTCAGGATAGGGAACACCTTTTTCCTTAAAATTCCACAAAGGAAATGGTTGTTTTTCATCAAATCTTTTATGATCATCAAGACAGAGTTGTTCGATTTCCTTAAATGCAAAAACCGGAACCATTTTGTCGGTTGTTGTTAAACCGTTTATTCGGACGAATGACTCAGAACTTAAAATCATATAAACCTTAACTACATGATTTTCAATTATTTCCTGTGTAATAAGAGTATTAATTGCAAACCTACTCTCACCAGGACTGCCAGATTTGCCAGTTAGGTACGATTTAATTGTCTGTTTTATACCTCCTTTTGCTGCAGATCCGCCAATTTTGTAGATAATATCATTTACTGAGATAATATAAACCCTGCCGAATTCACATTGATATTCTTCACTAGATAGGCTCTCTGATTTGTTAAATATTAGTTTTCCTTTCTCAATATTAAAAGTACCTACATCAAGTAGCTCTCCAGTTTTTATTGAATTTTTACTGAAGGTTTCAATGTCTTGAATTTTCATATTTGATTAAATATTATTTCAAGAATCTTCCCTACTAAACTTACATCCCAGCCATTTCCCGCTCTTTTGCATAGTTGTTGGTATGATTGATTGCCAAAGTTAAATTCACCATCATCGAATCCCATCAAACGATAATGTTCAGGGATTGATAGTTTCCTCACGATAAATTTTCCGTTTTCGGGAGGATGGACCACTCGGAGTGAATTGTGATGTGGTTCTGTAATTGTTATCGACGTTCCGTCTTGCCTTATCTTTTTATTATAGATGTCAAGGCATAAAGACTCGTTAATGTTAAAATCTACCTTATGTTTCTCTTCTAAACGAGCAATTTGACTTTCGTTCAAGAATAAATACTCCTCTGGATTTTTATCAAGAAAGTCTTTAAACCTAGCTTTCAGTTCTACCTTTTCAGGTTCAATTGAAAAACCCGCTGGTAATTCACCATGATAAGCATAAATCCATACTCGTTCTCTATTTTGAGGTATGCCATAATCCTTTGTGTTCAATAATTTCCATTCGACTGAATAACCCAGGCGCCTAAGTTCATCTTGAATCTTTGCAAAGGTTTCTTTGTGTCTTTTGGTTGTAAGACCTTTTACATTTTCTAATAAAATATGTTTAGGTCGCTTCTCCTCACAAATACGAATTACGTCATAAAAAAGCGTGCCTCGAATGTCTAGTTCGCCATGACCTAATCCAGCAGATGAAAATGGTTGGCACGGGAACCCACCAGTGAACAAATCAAAATCAGGTAGGTCATCGGTATTAATAGTAGTAATGTCTCCGTAATTTTTAATTCCTTGATGGTTTAATTCAAAAATTTCTGAGGCAAACTTATCATTCTCCGAAAAGCCAATAACTTTAAATGGAATGCCCGATTTTTTTAGGCCAAACGAAGCCCCACCATAGCCGGCAAAGGTCTCAAACACTTTTAATTCTTTAGTTTTTTTCATTCTCCACAAGTAATTCTTTTACACTTACGTTTAATTTTGATGCAATTTCATAAAGGCATTCAATGCTTGGTTGTCTTCTGTTTTTCACATATGAGTTTACCATATTGTAACTTTTGCCTAATTGTTGTGACAACCAGATTTGTTTGATTCCTTTTTCTTCTAAAACCTCCTTAATACGGTTCATGTTTTTGATGTAAATTCTGTGAACTAAAGATATGTTTATGTTTTTTTATCTCGTTCAATGAGAGGAAAAGTAATTAACAATATCACGTATTTGTTGATTAAGGAGCTTACAAGTAAAATGCACCAATAATTGTATTTACTTTGAAAAAAGAAGTCTTTTAGGTTAATTAAACAACTATATGAGTAAAAATGCAATGAGTAGTGGACAGGCAAGATCCATTAAGCTTTCGGGGGACAGACTTCGAAAGTGTTTTGAAACTCAGTGTACTGATGAAAACGGAAGCATAAGGCCGCAATTTCTACAGGGGCTAACCAATCAAAAATCTAATGGGACTTATACTTTAAAATCTGGCAAGAATTGGCAGTTTCACCTTGGAAGCTTTTCTCCTTTTACAGAAAATTGGGGTACTCAGTACCTAAATGGAGGAAAAACAATGAAATACAAGCTGCCTGATGAAGATATCATTCTTGATTTGAGAAGCGAGAAATTCATTCGTTCTTTCATTTTTAAAGGTAATTTCTTTGCCGTGTACGATGCGCCTAATTGGTTAATCTTTGACAGCCAAGATCTAATTGAACTGTTACAAGATTCAGAACGTACTAAATGGCGATTATTGGAGAGCGGTAGAATTAAAGGTGATATCAATATTGAAGCTTATAAAAGGACCATTTTCACCATGGAATACAGAGCCGAAGAACATAAAAAGCAGTTTGTTTTTGGTGCGCATGGTGGTGGTGCTGGGGAACGTTTTAAAAACATTTTAAAGAAAAGTCTTTTCTTTAACTCTGTTCCCGTTGACTACGAACTATGGCAAGCGTATCTGTAAATTTTATTGTTTCTAGATTGCTGATATTGATGTCGTATTTAATTTTATCAATTCTTAGATCTGGGACCTTTTTCAGCACAGGAAATGCCTTGTCTTTGGTGTCGTAATATGTTTGTCTAAATAATACGACCTTGATTAAATTGGAATGATCGGTGAAATAGTCATATCCTACTTTTCTTAGTTTTTCTATCAATTCATTTACCTTATCATGATCATTCAAAAGCGTCATTACCTCAGCTGTAATTTGTTTAAGTGTTTGACCTGTTTCGCTTGGTAAAAAATCACAAACAGCCAAATGTTGACCTTCTAAATCATTATCTAATTGCTCTACTGAACTAATAGATATCCAATCCTTAAAGGGCTGGATTCTAGATTTCACTTCCAGACCGAATTTATCACTGAAGATAAAGTCAATTTTTGCCCCTTCTGGACCTTGCCAAGAATTGAATTGATTGGTTTCGGGAAATTCCTTAACCAACTCAGAAAATATGGTCAATTCGCCAATTAAGCCTACTTGTTTAGCCAAGGAAATTTCAGTTCCCTTCCCTCTAGAGAAATACAACCAATCCTCAATGTATTTCTTGACAGCAATAGGACTAGCATTGTCTTTTTTTCCTAGCTCAAATAGTACATATTCTATCAAATAGGCGAATACTTTGAGTTCATCTTCATTTTCCACCAATGAGCGAATAATAACGGCTTTGTTTTCGCCTCTTTGTTCTGTGGAAAGAGTGAATTTCTCATACTCCTTGTTTACCGACTTTTTTGATGAAACCAAAATTTCAATTCCGTAATCGAACCTTTCGTTACCGCAAAAGACATCGGTTGGATATTTGCGATACTTAAGAGCGATTTTAGAGCCTGCCTGTAATCTTCTAAATTGGTTAATTATCTTCATATTCTATATCTTCCTCGTAGTCTTCCATCAATTCTTTAATTAGGACACTATTAGCGAGCACGGTAACATGATCTTTATCGTTTCTGTTTCCGGGCATTGAAATTGACCATCCCCACAGAGGCATTTTATCAAATGCCTCTAGATCGAGTTCTTCAACTTTTGCCTGTACCGGCTTAATAGGAAACAATAATAGCAATGGCTTGCCAGTTTGTTTATGTCTTTCCTCTCTTGCGGTCGACCTGTTGATCATTTTCTTATACTCACCATTAAGAAAGCGGTACTCGTGTGATGGAATACTCAATTGGTTTTTTGGCAATTTTATACTTTTCCCATCTTTTGCGACCTCAAAAGACCTCACAGCTTTTTTCCAATTGTCACCAAGTATTTGAACCTCTGAAGCATCACTTCCTGAAACTAGACTTACATCCCATTTCAAATTTTGATTTTCGGGCTTATTCAAAAATTCAAGTAAAAACTTATGAGGTAATTTTGCACTCGTATCACTTAATCTTTGATCCGGTAATTTGAAGTTAGTTACAAAATCTCTTATTGAATTGTTAGGTACATCTAAATACCCGAGAATGGTATCCCTCCTCTGGATATCAATATGCAACGAAGGATAAGCGGATGGACTATATTTATTACACTCTTCGGTGCTCTCTAAACTATTTATTAGCGCTTTTACCAGCTTGTCATTTTGAGATGCTGAATCCTTGTCATTCAGGAACCTAACTGTTTCAAGTATTCTGTTTCCAAGAGAAAGTTTTAGTGTAATTTCCTGAGCGGACTTTCGCTTAGATCTTGCAATAACATCCAATCCCTGTCGTGACCTAAGTTCACGAACAGCAGCTTCAATAACAACATTTGGATGTCTTCGAATATTTAACCCAAAATCCCTAGGAGGCAATTTGAGACTTTTCATTTCATCTATCTGTTCCAGTAAATCGACCACAGATTCTTCGATTAATTCAAACCGGTTGCGAATTGTAGGGGTTGTGAAAACGCTGATATGTTTTATAATATGTTTCTTGTGGCCGAACCAACGTCCCATTTGCATCAACGCATCAAAGGTTTTCGTAGATCTAATAAAGACAGAAGTGATTAAACCTTCTATAGTATAACCTCTAGAGAGGGAAAGCCCACCCACCAGAATGGAATTGCGATTCATCCCCTCTGGATAAGACAAAGGAACTTTTGTATTCTGATGAATATCATAGATCTCTGTCATTCCCAAAGAAGTCTCGAGATGTCTCCAGAACTCCTCTATGGATTCGAAATCATAAAGATTTGCCTCTGCCAATTCCTTAATATGTAACAACCATTTATTTTCGATTCTCTCTAACGATGAGTTTTTAACAATTTTAAATAAATCATCCGTGAATTCCTGGATAAGCCCGCTTATCTCCACATGGTGGTCAGTTAAGCGGGAAATGTTTACCAGCATTGACAAATGTTCTGTTTTGGGTCTCTCCTTTCTTAGACAGGTTAAATCATATAGGAATCTGCATACCGCATACTTCACATAGTAGGGCAATTCTTCAAATCGGTGTTCTTTCTTAGCAGTTAGAACGAACCTCAAATGCTCTTTTACCTCTTCATCGTCCATTTCTTCGTCCAAAGAGTAAACATCAACAAAGCTTTCGCCCAGGGTTTCACTTACGCCAACGTACGTTTCCGGTTTGTCTAATGCCCAAATAAAGCTTCTTGGGAAAAGATCTGCACCGAACTCTTCGCTCGTCACCTCGTGGTCGATTAATATGTTCGCAAAAGGAGTTGCGGTGACTGCCAGATAAGTGGATACGTCAAATGAATTAAGTAAATCGCGAATTCCCTTATTTATTGAAGTTGGATCTTCCTCTTCCCTTGTGTTCACGCTTGCATAATCACTTTCATCATCAATCAGTAATAGTGATTTTTTAAGCATACCGCCTTGACCCGCCTGGTTTTCTAACCATTCTTTCAGGTTCTTCAAAGGGGTAACGTGTTTCTTGATTACGGCAATTACAGGAACTCTGATGTTTTCCAAGTTAATACCATTGGTTTGAGCATTCGCTTCTTTTGTATTGAAATCAGAATCTGGCGTGGTTAGACTGATGGGCTTTTTGGCTGCGACATTACTGAACTTCCCTACACCTAGGGTTTTGCCATCATACTGACCAATCAGATCATGATTCAGCCTGTTTTGGGTCTGTTCTCTCAAGATGTTTGTCGCTCCGGCTAGTACCACAATCATATCATATCCGGCTCCCATTGCAGCATTGGATACACTTGCGTAATTAAGTGTTTTACCGGACTGAACAAAACCGAATACCAAACCTCTAATATGTTTTACTGTTTCCCTTTTTGGTGAACCGCAAAGATTAAGTATTGATTCTTTGTCCTGACTTAGGGTATAGCGGACCTGAGGTCCCAATTTTTCTTTGTAGCACTCACTGAATCTGTCGGAGTAGTAATTGTCGAAATTATCTGTAATCTTGACTTTTGAAAACCATTGTTTGTCATAATCTTCTGAATCATCAAAAAGTCCCTTTCCTGCGTCATATTTGACAAGAACCTCTTCTCGTAGGGTTCTTAATATATTCTCCCAATTAATACTCTTAAATTCCTCAGGTTTTGATTCAAAAAAGATGGCAAGCATCTCCAGAGGCATTCCTTTCAATTTATCTATTTTTTCTTCGATATGCGTTTCTTCAGGAAGGTCAAAGAGCCCTTTTTCATCCTGCTCATTTGCAATATTCTTTTTTATATGCCCTATTATTTTCGATTCAAGATCCATGTCTGGCTTTTAGTTTTTTATATTCCGTTAGAGTGATGAGGCCATTATCAAGCATCATTTTGGCTGTTTCCAATTTTTTTGAATCAACTGCTGACATATCCACCTTATTTAAATTTAAATAATATAGTAAACTCTCATAAGGGACGGTGTTCTCAATCATATTCAGCATTTCTGAGAGTTCAATTTTTCCCTCCCGTAAAAGTTTAACAGCGTCACTTTTTTTGTTGACCGTAAGCTGGACCTTCCCATTTTCACTTTTCTCTATTTGCCATATATCTGAAAGATCCTTAAGGGAAAGTTGAGCACGCTTCTTATAGGGTTTTCTGGCAATGTCAGTGAAGTGCATAATAGAGCTCTTCAATAAGGTTCTCAATCTGCTGTCCGTTACTGAAATTTGACTCTTTTTTACCTCAATATTAAATAGGCTGTCAGCATCGTCCTGACAAAAAACCGCCAATCTGTACAAGTCGTTTATTCTTAGGTTTTTCCCCAATCCTTCCCACCCGGACCAGGCAATGAGCCTATTCTTTCTGTAAATGTAAAGACCAGGTCCCATACCAATCTCAGACAATTCTGTATGTATCCTTTTTTCCTTCGATTTCAGCTTGTTTGCATGGGGTATTTGATGCGACTGAATCTCTAATGAGACTTTTCCGATTTGCACATTTTCTGGAGCACTATGGTTACTAGCCAAGCTATCTGAAAAGAAAGGATCGATCGGCTCAATTTCCTTGTCGTTGATGTAGAATTTTATCCCTTTCATCAGATTGTAAGCGACAGCAATATGGGCACGTAATTTTGAAAAAATCTGATCTTCATTGATATCTACATCTTGAAACACGTCGTGAAGAATCACCTCCGTACCCTGACTTTTAGGTTTAGTGAATTTCAGTTCCTCTTCTTGTAGAAGCCATTGTTGCTTTTTTCTAACAAAGTCTAAATCCCAAGTAAAAGAACACTGATCCTTGTCTTTTGCCTTTGACACGACAGAATACCTGTCTGTTTGAGAAAAAGAGGCCAGTTTCATTCCCAATCCAAACTTTCCCAGATCCTTACCCTCTCGATCGGCTGTTGGATCAGCTGATGCAATTCTCATTGCTTCAAAAAGCTCCTCTCTATCCATACCCCATCCGTTATCGGCTATGATTGTTTGGTAAGCTCCTTTTTTTTCCTTGCTGTAGTCTACCCAAATCTTTGAAGCTCCTGCACTTACCGCATTGTCAATTAAATCAAGAATAGCGGAATAGTGGTTATAGCCAATGCTCTTGAAACTCTTGGTAAAGTTTGCAACATCCGGATTACATTCTACTGTTTTCATTTCACCCCTGTAAATCCAGCCTCAATGGCTTTATTAATCACATAAACAATAACCTTCGCTTGTTTCTCTGTTGGGAAACTAATTTTCCCCTCATACCAGCTTTTAATTACACCCCGGTTGCGATCAGTAATCCCAGGTGCATATTTAGAATTGTAAAACTCTATAAGTTTCTCTGGTGTTTGAGTTCTTGAAAGCTCCAATACTCTAACCTGACTATTTATCCCGTTGTCCAGTTTTGCTTTTTGCTTACCCTTGGTCTTATTCTCCTTGTCCTCAGTTAAAGTAACAATAGAATCGAGATCTGGAATATCTGCAAGAATCGCAGCAAGTGACTGAATTCTTTCCCAACACACTGCTTTTTTGCAATAGGTTCCAATATTCGTGTTTCCTTCAGGCGGAGTAATTAGGCGTTGATGCACGGATTCACCTATTAAATCCAACCAATCCAGAATACCTTGCTCAATTTGCTGCTCTTTCCAGATTTTGTCCCAATTAATCGTCATTTTATTTTGTCGGAGGATGAAAGAAAGCATGGAAATCATATAAGGAACCGTTTGAGCTCGGTAACCTCCGGAATACCAATCTGCAGCACTGACTAATTTCTGTACTTCTTTAAAAAGAATTACCTGACTAACCGTTTTTTGGAATAGGTATTCATTGCAGTCTGGATCGCCCTCATCATATAGGTCAGATACCTTTTCTGCAAATTTTGCGAAACATAACTGCGCCCCTTTCGATACTTCTTGCGGAAACAGATCCCAAGCCAAATTTCCTTTGGCTATCAATATCTTATCGATTACTTGATCTTTTGGATACTCTAATAAAAACTTCCTTTTATCGGAGTCCTTCATGTACATCTGATCGTTTAAGTACTCTCCTTTTACACGTTCATAGAACCACTTGGAGGATAGAGTACTGTTCCCTTTTGACGGGACACGCAACATTTTTGAAATCTCCTTGAAACGTCTGTGGAAGTAGGTGTTACTGAAGAAATCACTCTTGTTGACCTTGTTCTGCGTATTCGCATATTCCGAAATCTTAGAGACGTATTGTGTATAGTTTTCCTTCTCATGGATCACGGAGAGTTTCATTTGGACCTGCACCAAATCAATGTCTAGACCATCCTTCTTTGCCTTGTAAATGGTGCTCATGGTCTGTCCACCATTAACAATTTGAAGGTTTTTCACCGAATTTATTTTTCCGTTTTTAAATTCAATGTCTGAAGCCGTACCACTCAAGCCGTTGTTATAAGCAAAGAAGAATACTTTCTCATCGGACCTTAGTGTATTGTAAATCCCCTTGTTTACGTTTCCTCTAAGCGATAAAAATGTACGTACATTACTTTCTAGCAATCGCTTTCCGTACTGTTCGTAATAACGCACCAAATCGTGCCCTGAAACCGTTGTAAGATAAGAGGTGTAATGAGGTGTTTCTAAAACCTTTATGGCATCCAGCGCACAATCTATTTCAATGTGCTGCTGATCCAGATCTGCAACCATGTTCTGATAGGCCAAAAGATCTACAGTTCGCATGGTTACGATTAATCCTTCAATTTTTGCAGATAATTCTGGAACATTCCTGGATGAATAAACCCCATTTGTGATGTACCATAATGTGAGCGAACTATATTGTTTATTCTGGCTGCAAATGTCCTCTACAAATTCGTGAATTGGATTACTTACATCAAGGTCATTTCTCGCTGGTACCAATACGTCAGATATCAGTTCAACTAATCCGGTGAAATAATCTTCTAAATCTTTCTGATATATTTTACCGAACTCTTTGTCTGTTTTTAAAACAGTTGTAAAAAGGTTTAATTCACCTCTCTCTTGATCTCTGGAAAAGGCAGCAAAATTATAACCGCTAATACCGTATTCAATATCAACTGTATCGTCTACAAACTGCCCAGAGCTTTGCAAAAACTCTGAGTAGATGTAGTAAAGTGACTGCTCAGAAGGTAAGTTATAACTATCGTTACTTATGCGTATTTGTTCCAGTAAATCGGTGTAGAATTCTTCATTTGTCATAGTTTGTTTTATTGTAGTTCATAACAATTTGTAAAAGGGCCGAATGAATAAAATGATTTTTTTGAATTAAGTAATGGATTCTAAAGGTAACCCTTCACTCATGTCAGTTTAACCTTTATCAATAGCCATTAAGTGAGAAACCATGTTCAACCGAAACTTCTGTAGGATTCTGTAATTCTGATACAGAATTCCAGAACTCCTCTTCCCTGGACTTATGGGTGTTTTTTGGGTTTTTGCCATTTGCGTTTTTGTATGTAGTGTATTGAAATAGGTTTCGATTTAACTGGGATTTTTGGGAATCTTAAAATACGGATTTTTTGAGGGAAGGTGGGGTAGTGCTAGAGGAAAATGTTATTGAGTTTTTTAGGTGTTTTTTTGATGCTGTTTAACGGGAATAATAATCATACCCCCTCCAGCCTACGTGTTAAGGTTAATTTCCCTAAAATACAACACGCTTTCCATCAATCCAAAGCTAATGTAAAGCCCTTCGAAATTCCAATTTGGTTTGAACTCTTTGAAGATTCCTTTTACCTAGCTTATGCTCCGCCTTCTTGGCCATAGACAAAGTGTCCCGTTTTGAAAACCGCCAAGGCCATCCGCGCAAGCGGACGACTGAAAAAATGAAGTAGGGGCTGCGCACCTCTCGACATAGTCTGACTTCTAAAAACCATAGTAAAAAACCCCCTACCCATTCCTTAGCGGAGGCAGCTACAGACAAAAACTTAGAATATGCCTTCATGGTTTTCAACGATTTGTTTGAGACTACAAAATTACCACCGCAACCCCTTTATCCGCCTTTACGGATGTTCCGAGGATTTGGATAAATGTTTCAATTGGCGGTGAGAAGTTATTAGGGACTGGAAACTAGGGACTAGGCAAATTTCAGTTTTTAAAGGACCACGCAAAGGACGGCGACCTAGGAGAAGGATTTCAGTTGTAATAAGACCGACATCGCAAAGTACTTCGTACATCCGGTGGGTATTCTGAGCCCGATCAAAAATCATGTTTGATCGCCAAAGGCGAGAGTTGATTTTTTATTGCGAAGAAGGCCCCTTCGGATAGAAGACTAAGCGGAGTCTTGATCTTTTTTTTCGGTTCGTTTTTTTTATCAAGTAAAAAAAAAGATCGTAACAACCAAAAACCGTCGTGGCCATCCGCGCAAGCGGACGACTGAACAAAGGAATTAGGAAATAGGAACTGGGGAATGGGGAATGGGGAATGGGGAATGGGGAATGGGGAATGGGGAATGGGGAATGGGG
>Ga0209138_1003129_pt1 | contig 12152 bp, 11 predicted proteins | sample SaaInl3SG_22_DNA_FD_184645 | JGI IMG/M metagenome (GOLD analysis project Ga0209138, IMG submission 184645) | Marine microbial communities from expanding oxygen minimum zones in the Saanich Inlet - ESP_153SG_22_DNA (SPAdes) (version 2) | ecosystem: Environmental > Aquatic > Marine > Intertidal...
CCTTCCAATACCGCCCGAAGCGGTGCGGGGTCAGGTTTGCGCACTGGCAGGCTGTCGCCGCCGATCACGCAGTCAAAATATTGCGCAAGATCGAGATGGGCCAAGATTGCACGCGCTGGTGCAATCGGCTTATTGGTGCAAATGGCGAGGCGATGGCCCGCCTCACGCAGGCGGGTCAGGGCCGCGCGCACCCCGTCATAGAGCTCGGTCAGGTCAACCGCGCTCTCGTAGCCTGCCAAAAACCCGTTTAGAAATTCGGGTAAGGCAGCAGCATCAATCCCGCGTGCCGCCCCCATACGCTCAACAAACACAGGCGCGCCCGAGCCGATGAAACTGCGCGTTTCCTCCAAGCTCAATGGGGTAACACCACGGCTTTCAAGCACCGAATTCATGGCCGCGCGGATATCAGGCGCGCTGTCGATCAATGTGCCATCAAGATCAAAAGCGATGCGTGCCATGCGTTCTCCAATTTCCCTCGCGCGAGCTTGAACAGTAGAGGATCATTTTGCGCTGTCGAGACGAGAATTACCAATCCATCTCTTGGCCTTCCCCCCTTTGTTCAGCTAAGAATACCCCTTGCAGGCATAGGGGCTTACAGGCAGGCATGGCGCAGAAAAAATCAAATAAATTCAATGTCTTTATTATCGGGCAGCATGGCCGCCTTTCCTATGAAGCCGCGTTGTTTGCAGCGTCATTTCGGCATTTCAATCCGAATTTCCCAGGCAAGCTCTATCTGGGGCAGCCGCAGTTTACCCATCGCTGGCAGAAAAACCCGATTATTCAGGATAAGGAAATCCTCGCCCTTCTGGAGCGTTTGGAGGTGGAGATCCTGCCTTTCGAGAATGCGTATTTCGGCGAAGATTACCCCTATGGAAACAAGATCGAGGGCCTGAGCGCTTTGCCCGAGGGCGAGCCCTTTGTCTTTTTTGACACCGATACGCTGGTTATGGGCGACCTGACCGAGGTGCCCTTTGATTTCGAGCGCCCCTCTGCCTCGCTGAAAGTGGAAGGGACATGGCCCACGATCGAGCTTTACGGGCCAGGATATGCTGCGACGTGGAAATCGCTTTATGATAAATTCGACCTCGATTTCAACAGCACGCTGGATCTGTCCCAACCCGATGAATACTGGCGGCGCTATCTCTATTTCAACGCAGGCTTCTTTTACTACAAAGACCCGAAAACTTTCGGTCAGCGCTTTTTGCATTACGCGCGCACCATCCGTGACAACGGCCCGCGCGAGATTGAATGCCAAAACCTGAACCCATGGCTGGATCAGGTGGCCCTGCCCTTGGTGATCCATTCCTTCGGCGGCGGGCGGGACGCGCTTGAGGCAGGTTGGCTTGATGGCAAAACCACATGCCATTACCGCCTTTTGCCGCTGCTTTATGCGCGGGAAAAACAACGTGTTGTGGATGTTCTGGAGGAAGTGACCTCGCCCAATTGGGTGAAGAAGGTCCTGAAGAATTACGACCCGATGAAGCGGATGATCTATCAGGGCAAAGGAGCCAAGGCGCGCGCCCTGTTTGATCAGGACAATTTGCCAAGGCGCGAGCAAGCGATCCGCAACAAGCTCAAACGCGAGAACCTCTGGCTGCGATAGCCACGCAGCATTTCTGCATAAAAAAGCCCGCTAACCGATGGTTGCGGGCCTTTTCTAAACTTGACTTGAGGTGTCTCAGCCTGCGCTGGCAGGCTCTTCCTTTTTGCGATCCGAATAAATCATCAAAGGCTGCGCATCGGATGTGACGGCTTCCTCATTGACGACAACCTCTTCGACGCCCTCGGTGCCGGGCAATTCGAACATGGTTTCCAGCAGGATATCTTCCATGATCGAACGCAGACCACGCGCGCCCGTCTTACGCTCAATCGCGCGTTTGGCGATTGCGGTTAGCGCGTCATCCGTGAATTTCAGCTTCACATCTTCCAATTCGAACAAGCGTTGGTATTGCTTGACCAGCGCGTTTTTGGGCTGGGTGAGGATGATCACAAGCGCATCTTCATCCAGATCGGTCAAAGTCGCGATCACGGGCAAACGGCCCACAAATTCGGGGATAAGGCCGAATTTCAGCAGGTCTTCAGGCTCAAGCTCATTGAACATTTCGCCAACGCCGCGGCTGTCATTATCTTTGACATCTGCCCCGAACCCAATAGCTGAGCCTTTGCCGCGCTGCGCGATGATCTTTTCGAGACCGGCGAAAGCACCACCACAGATGAACAGGATATTGGTCGTGTCCACTTGCAGGAATTCCTGCTGCGGATGCTTGCGGCCACCTTGCGGAGGAACGGACGCCACCGTGCCTTCCATGATCTTGAGCAGTGCTTGCTGCACCCCCTCGCCCGATACGTCACGGGTGATGGAAGGATTGTCGGATTTACGCGTGATCTTATCGACCTCGTCAATATAGACGATGCCGCGCTGCGCGCGATCAACATTGTATTCGCTGGCCTGAAGCAGCTTGAGAATGATATTCTCAACATCCTCACCGACATACCCCGCCTCAGTCAGCGTGGTCGCATCGGCCATGGTGAAAGGCACATCCAGAATCCGCGCCAGCGTTTGCGCAAGCAGCGTCTTGCCGCAGCCTGTCGGGCCGATCAGCATGATATTGGATTTGGCCAATTCGATATCGGATTTGTCGGAATTGTTCAGACGTTTGTAGTGGTTATGCACCGCCACGGATAGCACGCGCTTGGCATGCTGCTGGCCGATCACATAATCATCAAGAACCTGACAAATCTCGCGCGGGCTTGGAACACCATCGGTTGCTTTCAGCCCCGAGGATTTCGTTTCCTCGCGGATAATATCCATGCACAACTCGACACATTCATCACAGATGAACACAGTCGGTCCGGCGATAAGTTTGCGGACCTCATGCTGGCTCTTGCCGCAAAAGGAGCAGTAGAGCGTGTTCTTCGAGTCGCCGCTGGTTGAATTTGCCATCGTCTCTTTACCTTTTCAGGCCCACGAAACGCGGAGCCCTGACCCTAGAGGCCTATCTGTGGTCGTTCCCCGCAGCCTAAAACAGCGAAACTACGACCACAATGTCAAATCGTCAGGGCACGGGCGGTTGATCGCCTGCGCTCGCCCGCGCCCTTCAGGATTTATTTTGCGTCTTCAGCCGCTGCACGGCTTTCAACGATCTCGTCGATATGGCCCCAAGCAAGCGCCTCTTCGGGGTTCATCCAAGTATCACGGTCCAGAGCGCGCTGGATCGTGTCGTAATCCTGCCCTGTATGTTTGACATACAGCTTGTAAAGCCGCTCACGGGTGGCTTCGATGGATTTGGCGCTGATCAGGATGTCAGACGCCGTGCCGCGCGCGCCGCCCGAGGGCTGGTGCACAAGGAATTCCGCATTTGGCAGCGCAAAACGCATGCCCTTTTCGCCGCCCACAGCAATCACCGAGCCCATGGAGGCGGCCATGCCACACACAAGCGTGGACACTTTGGGACGGATATATTGCATCGTGTCATAGATGCTCATACCCGCAACCACACTGCCGCCAGGCGAGTTGATATACATCGAAATCTCTTTCGAAGGGTTCTCGGCCTCGAGGTGCAAAAGCTGTGCCACGATCAGGCTGGACATGCCGTCATGCACGGGGCCGTTCACGAAAATGATCCGCTCCTTCAGCAGGCGCGAGAAGATATCATAGGCGCGCTCGCCTCGGCTGGTTTGCTCAACCACCATAGGAACAAGGTTGTTCGTGAAATAATCGATAGGGTCGTGCATGGGCCTGCCTCGGTCAATGAATTCGTCGGTTACCTAGAGTCTTAGTGCTGCATCTTGGGGGCCGCAAGGGCAGGACGGGTTGAAAACGCGCCTTCCCGCAATAGCCTTGTCATCGTGAACGACAGGTTAACAGGACAGCCCCAATGACATTCCCCCCCGAGCGCGCCGCCGCATTGGCGCATTTGCGCGATTTTCTGCCTCATGCGGGGGCCGATTATGCGCGGCTCAGAAATTATGATCTGCCCGAGCAAAACCACCCCCATGTCTCGCGGCTATCCCCCTATTTGCGCCATCGCGTGATCACGGAACAAGAAGTGGTTGAGGCCACGCTTGCCCGCTTTTCCTTGAAAACAAGCGAGAAATTCATTCAAGAAGTCTTCTGGCGGACCTATTGGAAAGGCTGGCTGGAAATGCGCCCCAGCGTTTGGGCCGATTACCGCCGCGCCTTGGATGGGCAATTGGCCGCAATCAATGACCAGACCGCGGCCAGCCTTGCGCGCGCCGAAAACGGCGAAACAGGCATCGCTCCTTTTGATGCGTGGATGCTGGAATTGCGCGAAACGGGTTATCTTCACAATCACGCGCGCATGTGGTTCGCCTCGATCTGGATCTTCACATTGCGCCTGCCATGGGAAGTCGGCGCGGATCTGTTCTTGCGGTATCTGATCGATGGGGACCCTGCCTCCAACACTTTGGGGTGGCGTTGGGTCGCGGGCTTGCAAACCAAGGGCAAACACTATCTCGCGCGGCCCTCCAATATCGAGACATATACAAAAGGGCGCTTTAACCCCGCAGGCCAATTGACCACAGATGCCGCCCCGCTCAGCGGCCCCGACGCGCCAGCGCGCAGCCCCCTGCCCGAGACCACGCCGCCTGACCCCACATTAAAAACTGCGATCCTGCTGACCGAAGAGGACCTCTCGCCAAGCTTCCTGTTGGACAGCGTACCAAGCCCCATGGCCCATGCCGCTCTTTTGTCAGACCAAGGCCGCTCCCCCCGCGCGGTCGCCGCGCATGTCACCCAGTTCAGCACGCAAGCGGCGCAGGATACGCTGCAAAGATGGGGCGCGCGCATGGGCCAAGACGGCCCGTTGAGCAGGTCCCTCACCGAGATCGCAGATTGGGCGCGTAGCAGCGGGGCCGAGCAAATCGTGACCGCTTACGCCCCTGTTGGCCCTGCCGCCTCGGCCTTGCGGAAGCTTGCAAAACTTCTCCAAGACGATGGCATCGCGCTGCACCAAATCCGCCGCGATTGGGACAGCGCCGCTTGGCCCCATGCCACGCATGGGTTTTTCCGCTTCAAGGAGGCGATCCCCGATCTGGTCGCCCGCCTCTAGGCGCGAAGCCTGTCAGCTACAACTCTGGAAGGACTGCGCCATATTGCGGATCAATTGCGGATAGAGCGCAGGCCCCGGATCAAGCGTGCTGCCCAAAGGATCGATCACGGCTGTGCCAGCCTCGGTGCCCTCGGTCACGGTCGCCACGATACGCGGGTCAAATTGCGGTTCGGCAAAGACGCATGTGCCCCCCAATTCCGTGATCCGCGCCCGCACCTCAGCAACCCGTCCCGCCGAGGGCGCGCCGGCATCCGACACAGAAATCGCCCCCAAAGGCGCGAAACCAAACCGCGTTTCGAAATATTGATAGGCATCGTGGAACACTACAAACCCCGCAGGCGGGTTGGCCGAGATCGAGGCATTCAGATCAGCGGTCAGGCTGCCCAGTTCGGCCACCAATTCATCGGCATTCGCGCGATAGGTTGAGGCATTTTCGGGGTCGGCCTGCGCGAGCTCCTCGGCAATCGCACGCGCCCAAGTCGCGGCATTTAGTGGGTCTAGCCATGCATGCGGGTCCATGCCCGAATGATCATGGCCTTCATGATCACCACCATGGGCATCGGCATGATCCTCCTCATGCGCGTCATGGTCGGCGTGGTCATCATGGTCGTCATGCCCGTCTTCATCATGGCCATGTTCTTCGTGATCATGCTCATCATGGCCGTGATCGTCATGGTCCTCATGCGCATCATGGTCGTCCTCATGATCAGCATGATCGTCATGATCGTCATGATCATGCGCCTCAAACGTCGCGCCCACGCGGATCGGAAGAAGGAAGGTCTCCTCCACCTCCATCAACTCGACTGCTGTGGCATCGGGGGCCAGTGTGTCCAAAGCCTCGCCAAGCCAAGGGGTCAGCCCCTCGCCGACCCAGAACACCAGTTCGGCGTTTTGCAATGCTGACGCCTGTGACGGGCGCAGGGCGAATCCATGCGGGCTGGCCTCTTGCGGCAGGATCAGCTCAGGCGAACCGACCCCGTCCATCACCCGCGCAACCAAGGAATGGACAGGTGCAATATCGGCAACAACATCAGGCACATCGCCAAAGGCAGCGCCTGCAGCGAATACGGTAACAAGAGCGGTGGAGGAGAATCGGATGGACATGCATGCCTCGTTTTATCTAGAACAGGGTGACGGCTTACACATTATGTTATAACATATCAATATCCAAAAATGCGAGACCTCCAAATGACGCAAACCGGTTTTGACAGCCATGACCACAGCCGCTGCATCCATTCCGCCATCGACGCGGCTGAAGCACGCTGCGCCGAGGAAAAGCTGCGCCTGACCCCTGTGCGCAAGCGTGTCTTGGAGATTTTGCTTGAGGATCATCGCGCACAAGGCGCCTATGACATTCTGGCGCGATTGACCGAGGAAGGGCATGGCGCGCAGCCCCCCATCGCTTACCGCGCCCTTGATTTTCTGGTCAGCCACGGCTTTGCGCATCGCATTGAGCAACTCAACGCCTATGTCGCCTGCACCCATGCCCATAGCGCGGATCACGCCCCCGCCTTCCTGATCTGTCGGGCCTGTAGCTCGGTGGTTGAGGCAGGCGCGCAAAAGGTCGAGGCGACCATCGGCACGGAGGCAAAGCGGCTTGGTTTCCAGATTGAACGCACCGTGCTGGAGATCGAAGGGGTGTGCCCCCGTTGCATAGAAACGGACAGCCAATGAGCCTGATCGAAACCCAGAACCTGAGCATCGAACAAGGCGGCACAACCGTCCTCAGCCATGTCAATTTCAGCATTGATCGTGGCGAAATCGTCACCATCGTGGGCCCAAACGGCTCGGGCAAGACCAGCTTTCTCAAAGCTCTGATCGGTGCATTGCCCGCCGCCAAAGGCAGCGTCACCCGCAGCCCCGCGCTGCGCATCGGCTATGTGCCGCAAAAACTGCATATCGACCGCACATTGCCCGTGACCGTGGCGCGCTTTTTATCAATGCCCCGCCGCCACCCCGCGCCAGAGATGCGCAAAGCCCTGTCCGAGGCGGGCGTGTCGGAATTAGAAACCCGCCAGATGACCGACCTGTCAGGTGGCCAGTTCCAGCGTGTCTTGCTGGCCCGTGCGATCCTCGACAAACCCGATATCCTGATCCTCGATGAAGCCACCCAAGGCCTCGACCAGCCGGGATCAGCGGCGTTCTATCGCCAGATCGAACAGGTGCGTAACGATCTGGGATGCGCGGTTTTGATGGTCAGCCATGAATTGCATGTGGTAATGAGCGCCTCGGATCGCGTGATCTGCCTCAACGGGCATGTCTGCTGCGAGGGCCGCCCTGAAAATGTGGCCTCGGCCCCCGAATACCGCGCGCTCTTTGGCACGGGAACGCAAGGCGCATTGGCGCTGTACCGCCATGAACATTCCCATAGCCACGACCATGATCACGATCACGATCACGACCATGATCATACAGCGCAGGAGACCGCATAATGCTTGATGATTTCCTGATCCGCGCCGCTTTGGCAGGCATTGGCGTTGCACTGGCTGCGGCCCCTTTGGGCTGTTTTCTGGTCTGGCGGCGCATGGCCTATTTCGGCGATGCCACGGCCCATGCCGCCCTGTTGGGGGTCGCTTTGGCCTTTGCCTTTCAAATCTCGATCTTTGCGGGCGTTCTGGCGGTATGTTTTGCCATGGCGCTGGCCGTCTCGGCCCTGTCCGAGCGCGGCTTTGGCATCGATACCTTTCTTGGTGTTCTGGCCCATTCCGCCTTGGCCTTCGGGCTTGTGGCGGTTTCGCTGCTGCAAGGGGTCAGGATCGATCTGCAAGCCTATCTCTTTGGCGATATCCTTGCCGTCAGCCGTGGCGATCTGGCTGTTATCTGGGGGGGCGCGGCCCTTGTTATTGCCCTTCTGGCATCGCGCTGGCAGGCCCTGTTGACGGTCACCCTTTCACCCGAATTGGCCCAAGCTGCGGGCCTGTCGCCAAAACGCGAGCAATTGATCCTTACGCTGGCTTTGGCCGCCGCAGTGGCTGTGGCCATCAAGGTTGTGGGCGCGCTGCTGATCATCGCCCTGATGCTGATCCCCGCCGCCACTGCCCGTCCCTTCGCGGCCTCGCCCGAAAGGATGGTGCTGATCGCCGCTGCAATCGGTGCAGGCTCGGCCATCGCAGGGCTGTGGCTGTCCTTTCTCTATGACACACCCACAGGCCCCAGCATTGTCTGCGTCGCTGCCACAGCCTTTGCCAGCGCAACCCTGATCGCACGCATCACATCACGAAACTGACGCTAGGTTTCTATTTCCTTCCGCCCGAGCCTCCGCTAGATTGTTATGCAATGTAACAATCTAGGATCGTCGCATGGACCTCAGCTACAGCGCACAGGAAAAAGCGTTCCAAATCCAGATACGCGAATTTCTAGCCGATAACCTGCCGCAGGATCTGGCCGCACGCGTCGCCGCGCGCAAGCCGCTCGGGAAACAGGATTACGAGACCTTCCATGCCCTGCTGAATTCCAAAGGCTGGCTGAACGGCCATTGGCCCAAAGCTTTTGGCGGCCAAGGCTGGAACGCGGTCGAGCAGCATATTTTCGATGAGGAAAGCTTTGCCGCCAATGCCCCGCGCACCATTCCCTTTGGTCTGCGGATGCTGGCCCCTGTACTGATGGCCTTCGGCTCGCCCGAGCAGCAAAGCGAATACCTGCCGCGCATTCTGGATGGCACCGATTGGTGGGCGCAGGGCTATTCCGAACCCGGAGCGGGCTCGGACCTCGCCTCGCTCAAAACCCGCGCTGAACGCGATGGCGATGACTATATCATAAATGGTCAGAAAACCTGGACCTCCTATGCCCAATACGCCAATCGCATCTTCTGCCTTGTGCGCACCAATAGTGATGGCAAGCCGCAGGAAGGGATCAGCTTTCTTCTGATGGATCTTGATACCGATGGTGTTGAGATCCGCCCGATCCGTACGATTGAGGGCGGCTATGAGGTCAATGAGGTTTTCTTCACAAATGCCCGCGTGCCCGCCAAAAACCTTGTCGGCACTGAAAATGACGGCTGGACCATAGCGAAATACCTGCTGCTGCATGAACGCACCAATATCGCAGGCGTCGGTGACACGATGGACGCGCTCAGCAAGGTCAAATCGCAGGCAGCCGCCATCACCCGCGCAGGCCGCCCCCTGATCCAGAACCCGCATTTCGCAGCACGCCTCGCCCAGATCGAGATTGATCTTGAGGCTATGAAAATCACCAATCTGCGCATGCTCAGCGATGCCCAGAAAAAAGGCGCGCCGGGGCCTGAGGCCTCAATGCTCAAGATCAAGGGCACCGTCATCAGGCAAGCGATCAATGATCTGGCGCGCCGCGCGCTTGGCCCTGCCGCCGCCCCCTTCCCATCCGAAGAGCTAGAAGGAAATCTGGGCGTCGCCCCTGACGGCCATGCCCATGACGCCGCCGCCTATTTCAACAATCGCAAAATCTCGATCTATGGTGGCTCCAACGAAATCCAACGCAACATTCTCGCCAAGGGCCTGTTCCAGCCATGAATTTCGAAATGACCGATGACCGCCGGATGCTCTCCGACAGCTTAACCCGTTTCCTATCCAAGCAATATGGCATCGAACACCGCAATAAGGTCGCCTATGCCGCACCATTCCATGACCCCGCCAAATGGGATGAGATGGTCGAGCTTGGTATTCTCTATGCGCTGGTACGCGAAGACCAAGGCGGCATGGGAGGCGGTGGCTTTGACATCGCTTGTGTTTTCGAGGCTTTGGGCCAGCATCTCTGCCCCGAACCCGTCCTCGCAAACCTCATGGCGCTCCGCCTTCTGGCCGCCGCAGGCGCTGATCTCGAGCCTGTCCTGACGGGCCAGATCCATTATGCTGTGGCCATTGGCGAGACCGAGGCCCCCTATGATCTGCAAGACATCCGCTGCGAGGCTACGGCGGGCCGCCTGACGGGCCGCAAATCCGTGGTTTATGGCGGCTATGATGCCGAACGTTTTCTGGTTGCAGCCAAGCATAATGGCGCGCTCGCGCTCTTTGATCTTGCCGCGAGAGACGCCGAGATTGCAGGCTATGGTATGATCGATGGAGGCAATGCCGCCGAAGTCATCTGTGACAACAGCCCCGCCACCCTGTTGCTCGACAGGGCTGAAACAGCCTTCGAGGCTGCCCTTGATGCAGGCCGCCTTGCGCTTTGTGCCGAGGCGATTGGCGCGATGGATACCGCCTTTGCCGCTTGCGTGGATTACCTCAAAACGCGCAAACAATTCGGCAAACCGATTGCCAGCTTCCAAGCCCTCCAGCACCGCATGATCGATCTACAGATCGAGATCGAACAAGCCCGCTCCATCACGATCCGCGCCGCCGATGCGCTGGACACGCCCGCAGCGCCACGCGCGATTGCCATGGCCAAAAACCTGATCGGCCGCGCCGCACGCCTTGTGGCCGAGGAAACGATCCAGCTTCAGGGCGGCATCGGCGTGACATGGGAATATCCGGGCGCGCATTACGCCAAACGGCTGGTGATGATCGACCATCAATTGGGCGATACCGATTATCACCTCGAACGGGTTATCGCGCTCGCAAGTTAAGGCCATCTTTGCTTGAAAAATACTTCGGGGGTTTGGGGGCAGCGCCCCCTACCCGCCCTTTTGGCAGGCGTGGCTCAGCCAATCGCCTCCAAGCCCGCTTCGGCATATTGCGGCACCAAAGCTCCCAATTCCAGCGCGCGCTCAGGCTCCGATGCATTGCCCGCCAGCGCGCGCGACTTCACCCCTTGCAGGATCGCGGCCATGCGGAAAAAGCAAAACCCGACATAAAAACCGAACCCCTCGATCCTGTCCAAACCCATCCGCGCGCAATATTGCGCGACAAACTCCTCGTCCGAGGGCAAGCCCTGCGCGGCTCGATCAACGCCCGCTAAACCTCGCCCCTGCCGCCCGACAGGCATTTGCCATTGCATGATCACCGCCGCCAGATCGGCAAAGGGATGGCCTATCGTGGATAATTCCCAATCCAGCACCGCTTTGATCTCAGCGCTGTCTTCCGCGAATAGTAAGTTATCGAGCCGGAAATCCCCATGCACAAGGCTGACGCGCCCGTCATCCTCGGGGCATAGGCGGTCAAGCCGCGCCATCAGAGCATCCATCGCCGCGATCTCGCCTGTCTCACTGGCGCGGTATTGTTTGCTCCAGCGGTCGATCTGGCGGCGATAGTAATTGCCACGCGGCCCGAAATCGCCAAGCCCGACGGCCTCGATATCCACTGAATGGATCGCGGCCAGCACGCGGTTCATCTCGATATAGATCGCTCTGCGCTCTGCCTGAGATAATTCTGGAATACGCGGGTCATCGAAACTGCGGCCCTTCACGTGATCCATCACATAAAAGGTCGAGCCGATCACCGCACTGTCTTCGCAAAGGGCCAGCATATTGGCCACAGGCACCTCGGATCGCGCCAGCGCGCGTTGCACGCGGAACTCCCGCTCAACCGCATGGGCCGATTTCAGCAATTGCCCCTCAGGCTTGCGCCGCAACACATACTCACCCGAGGCCGCCTGCAGCATAAAAGTCGGGTTGGATTGCCCCCCTGCGAATTTCCGCGCTGTGGCGGGGGACTGAAACCCCACCACATGGCGCGTGATCCATGGCAGGGCACGGGCAAGGTCCAGATCGCTCATTGCGTGCTGTTGGAGTATTTCTTCAACTCCATCCGCGCCACTTGGCGGCGATGAACGGCATCAGGGCCATCGACCATCCGCATCGTGCGCAGATCGGTCCAGAGGGCGGCCAATGGCGTATCCTGACTAAAGCCCGTAGCGCCATGCATCTGGATCGCCTCATCCACAACCGCCAAAGCCATGCGCGGGGCCTGCACCTTGATCATGGAAATCCATGGCTGCGCCGCACGCACCCCGATTGTATCCATCATATAGGCCGCCTTGAGGCATAAGAGCCGCGTCGCCTCGATATCCATACGCGCATTGGCGATGATGTCGTAATTGCCGCCCAGTTCCGCCAAAGGCTTGCCGAAAGCCTCGCGGCCCAAGGCGCGTTTGCACATCAATTCCAGCGCATATTCCGCCCGCCCGATCGAGCGCATACAATGATGGATGCGACCTGGTCCAAGGCGG
>Ga0209138_1003133_pt1 | contig 12142 bp, 10 predicted proteins | sample SaaInl3SG_22_DNA_FD_184645 | JGI IMG/M metagenome (GOLD analysis project Ga0209138, IMG submission 184645) | Marine microbial communities from expanding oxygen minimum zones in the Saanich Inlet - ESP_153SG_22_DNA (SPAdes) (version 2) | ecosystem: Environmental > Aquatic > Marine > Intertidal...
ATAAAGATGGTAAATTAAAAGTAGACAAACCTTGGGAACAAGGAGCTGTAAGATTAATTAAAAAAGCAGAAGTACCAGTAATCCCCATTTACTTTCATGCAAAAAATAGTAGACTATTTTATATTCTATCAAAAATTAGTGATACACTTAGAACAGCTAAATTACCCTCTGAAGTAATTTCTCAAGAAGGTAAAGTTATTAAGGTTAGAATTGGTAAACCCATTTATGTAAAAGACCAACAAGAGTATAAAGACATGAATTCTTTCTACGAGTTTATTAGAAAGAAAACCTACATGTTAGCTAATCCTTTTGAAAAGAAAAGCAAACTACTATCTACAGAAAACATAAAAATAAAAAAACCTGCTAAAAAAATTACTGCTCAAAGAAATGTTGAGTCTTTTATAAAAGAAGTTGATGCTCTAAGAGAAAATAATGGTAGGCTTTTAGAAAGTAAAAATTATGAAGTGTTTTTTGCCAATGCAAAACAGATTCCTAATTTATTGCATGAAATTGGTAGACTTAGAGAAATAACCTTTAGAGATGTTGGAGAAGGTACAAACAAATCTATTGACCTAGATAAATATGATAAATATTACTATCATATGTTTTTGTGGGATAGAGATGCTAACTGCTTAGCAGGTGCCTATAGAATGGGATTAGGTAAAGAGATCTTTAAAAAATATGGTATCAATGGTTTTTATGTACAGACGCTTTTTAGGATAGAACCAGAGCTTCATCAAATGATGGAAAACACTATAGAAATGGGGCGTGCTTTTATTATAGGCGAATATCAACAAAAACCTATGCCTCTTTTCTTGTTATGGAAAGGAATTGTACATGTAACCTTAAGATACCCAGAACATAAATATTTAATGGGTGGTGTTTCTATTAGTAATCAGTTTTCAGATTTTTCTAAATCGTTAATGATTGAGTTTATGAAATCTCATTATTACGATCCTTACATTGCTCAATACATACAACCTAAAAAAGAATTTAAGGTTCAATTAAAAGATGCAGATAAAGATTTTGTTTTTGACTCTACAAAAGCAGACATGCAAAAATTTGATAAAGTTATAGATGAAATAGAACCTGGTGCTTTACGTATTCCTGTACTTATCAAAAAATATGTAAAACAGAATGCAAGATTAGTAGCTTTTAATGTAGACCCTAAATTTAACAATGCAGTAGATGGCTTAATGTATATAAAAGTTGCTGATATACCAGATAGCACTGTAAAACCAGTTATGGAAGAATTTCAAGCAGAATTAGAAAGAAAGGCTGCTGAAGACGCTCAGAAAAAATAATTATTATGAATACACTATTAAAAATTTTATTAACGGCTTTAGCTGTTATTGTTTTGGCTAATATTTTACCTGGGGTAAGTGTAAACGGTTATTTATCTGCTATAATTGTAGCGTTAGTAATTTCTTTATTAAACATGTTTGTAAGACCCTTACTTATATTTTTTACACTACCAGCAACTATTGTAACTTTTGGATTGTTCCTTTTTGTAATTAATGCTATTATTATTCTTTTAGCAAATAAATTAGTTGATGGCTTTACTGTAAATGGGTTTTGGACTGCACTGTTTTTTAGTATTTTACTATCTATTTTTAGATCTGCTTTATTCTCTCTACTTAAAGAAAAAGAATAAATTAAGAAGAAGCTCTTTTTAATCTATCATTTATAGATTTTCCTAACCCAATATTAGGTACTTTTTCAGCTATAATTACATCTAATTCTAATTGGTCTAACTCATGTAAAGCACTGTATAGTTTTGAGGCAGCTATATTCATGTCAAAATTATCTGTTAGAATAATTTCATGCACTACATCATTAGTTTTAAAAGTATCTGAAAAAGAAAGTATTCCTATCTTTTTTGGTAAATACTTTTTAATTTCATTACTAATATTATCTGTAAAAACAGTTTTTGTTTTAGGTGAGTAATGCTTTTTTAACATTCCTGGAGCATCAGGATTTTCCTCTTTTTCATTCTTTACAATGACATCTCCAACCACATCTTGTATCTCTTCAATAGTAAGTGATCCTAATCTGTAAATCACTGGTTCTTCATTTTCAAAACCAATAATAGTAGATTCTATTCCTTTTAAACAATTACCTCCATCAAGCACCATTTTAATATCATTTTTAAAATAATTTTCTACGTGTTCTGGTTTTGTAGGACTAATGCTATTAAAAGGATTTGCACTTGGTGCAGCTAATGGAAATGATAGTTTATGTAACAATTCTAAAGCAACTGGATGATTTGGTACACGAACACCCACTGTACTTTTACCAGCAGTAATTAAATCTGGGATTGTTTCCTTTTTAGGTAAAACTAAGGTCATAGAACCAGGCCAAAAATGTTGTGCTAAAATTTTTGCTTTTTCAGGCAAATAACTAACCACTTTTGTTAAATCATTGATAGAAGAAATATGGACAATTAAAGGATTAAATGAAGGTCTTTTTTTTGTTTCAAAGATTTTTTTAATTGCTTTTTCACTAAAAATATTACCTGCTAAACCATATACAGTTTCTGTAGGTATTGCAACTAATTCTTCATTAGTTAATAGACTAATTGCCTTTTGTATGTCTTTAGAAATAATGCTCATAATTTTCAGCAACAAAATTAATCATTTTTAAAGTAGTCTTTATAAAAAATAATGACTTGATAATTTTCAGTTTTCTTATAAGAACAAAAATTTAATTGATATGAGCAAAGTGAGACTCTGCCTTGATTTTATCTTTGTAAAAAAAGAAATTATGAGTACGAAAAAAATTAAAGATAGTTTAATAAACCTTTTTGTAATTGCTGCTTTTGCAATAACATTAGTAATAGTTTCATGTAATGATAAAAAGAAAAGTGAAAAAGAAATTATTGAAATAGCAGAAGTTAAAATTGTAAAAGATTCAATAGTAAAAGATAGTTTAATTAATAAGGAAATTGATAATTTAAAAGTTAATAGTTCTAAAAACGAAATGGAAATTAAAACTAGAACTTATAAAATGAAAGATGGTTCAACCATTTCATATTATCTAGATGCAAAAGGAATTGCAGGTTTTGAAGATTGGGAAGATTTTACCATTGTAAACACAGAATTAGCAAAGGTTAGCAATACTAATTTTGTTACTACTTCAGAAAAATTAAATAGACTAAATTATAAAGTAGCTAATCTAAGAAATTCTATTCCAGCGTATTTAAAAACAGAAGAAGTTATGGAGGATGTTGCAGATATTCAAAAAGAATATTTAGAGTTAATTTCTGAAAAAAATGCTTCTGTAAAAGAGATAAGAGAAAATTTAGAAGAATTTAATGAGCAATTTGATGATTTAAAAGAAGAATTAGACGAAACATTAAAAATGTATTTAGATACAAAGAAAGATGCTATTGAAGAATTCAATGAAAAAATGGATGAAGGAAAATTAAATGAAGCTATTGAAGAGTATAATGAAGAAATGAAAAAGTATACCAAAAATTTAGTGAAAAACACCAAAAAATAGATTAAAAAAAAGGTAGAAAACATCTACCTTTTTATTTTTTAAATTCAAAATAATCGAACAACACAAAATTTTCTTGTGTTGTTTTTTTATCTCCAATAAAGCTAAGATTTTCTAAACTACAATGTGCTCTAAATGATGTTGATGCATCTACTTGTGTTTGTAACTCTTTAACCAATTGATTATTGATATACCATTTTACAAAATAGAAACCGTCTATATCTAAAAGCTCTATAGTAAATGTAGACCAGTCATTCATTTGTACAGGATATTGACTAGAGTTAAAAGGTTCAAATTGAGAAACACAAAATACAATAGCTTCATCATTTTTTAAACCCAATTTTTCTCTATCTTTTTCTTGGCCTGAACCAATTTCGAAGTCAAATTCAAATTCTTTTTCTTGATTATGATACAAAAAAGCACCTATACTTACCTGCTCGTATAATTTGAGTTTAGGTACAAAAATTCGCCAAGTATACTTGCCTGTTGTAAAAGTGTTTCTACTCCTAATTTTTACACGATCATTAGAATTGGGTCTAGTAGATATTTTTAAAAACCCTTTTTCTAGTTGATAAGATGCAGGACTTTTCCAAGAATTATTTTTCCAGTTTATTTGAAATTCTTCTTGGTTATCAAAAGTTGCTACAAATGGTTTTTCTGACATGTATAGAGGATTAAGGGAATTGCAACTCAATATCATCAATAATAAAAAAGAATATAAAACTTTTAGATTTTTATTCATTTTAAGTATTAATGCGCCTCTAACCAATTATCACCCAAGCCAATCTCAACATCTAAAGGAACACTCATTGTAAAAGCATTTTCCATTTCATGTTTTATAATTGGTTTTATGGTTTCTAGTTCATCTTTATGTGCATCAAAAACTAATTCATCATGCACTTGCAGTAACATTTTAGATTTAAATCCTTCTGCTTCAAAACGCTTGTAAATATTAATCATTGCTAACTTTATAATATCAGCAGCAGACCCTTGTATTGGGGCGTTTACAGCATTTCGTTCTGCACCACTTCTAACCATTCCATTTCTAGAATTTATATCTTTTAAATATCTACGTCTATGTAAAACAGTTTCTACATAACCATGCTCTCTTGCAAAATCTACTTGAGCAGCCATATATGCTTTTAATTTAGGATAAGTTTCATAATACGTATCAATCAATTCTTTTGCTTCACTTCTAGATAAGTTGGTTTGATTACTTAATCCAAAAGCAGAAACCCCATAAATAATTCCGAAATTCACAGTTTTTGCATTACTACGTTGTTCACGTGTAACCTCTTCTAAAGGAACATTAAACACTCTTGCAGCTGTAGAAGCATGAATATCTTCTCCATTTTTAAAGGCGTTCATCATAGTTTCTTCTTCACTTAAAGCAGCAATAATTCTTAATTCTATTTGGCTATAATCTGCAGCTAATAAAACATAGTTTTCATCTCTTGGAACAAAAGCTTTACGTACTTCACGTCCTCTTTCTGTTCTAATAGGTATGTTTTGTAAATTAGGATTATTAGAACTTAAACGTCCTGTAGCAGCAACTGCTTGTGCATAAACAGTATGAATTCTATTGGTTTTCGGATTAATTTCGTTTGGCAACGCATCTACATAAGTGCTTTGTAGTTTTTTATACTGTCTAAACTCTAAAACATCTCTTATAATTTGATGGTCTTTTGCTAAGTAAGACAATACATCTTCTGCTGTAGAATATTGACCTGATTTGGTTTTCTTTGGTTTTTTAACCAACTCTAATTTTTCAAATAAAATAACACCTAATTGTTTGGGTGATGCAATATTAAACTCTTCTCCTGCTTGCTCGTAAATACTTTTTTCTAATCTTAAGATATCATCAGATAACGCAACAGAAAGCTCTTTTAAAAAGTCTGTATCTACATTAATACCTTCTATTTCCATTGCTGTTAAAACAGAAACTAGAGGTAACTCTACATTGTTAAATAGCTCTGTAACATTACCAGCAGCTAATTCACTTGTAAAGTGTTCTTTTAGTTGATAGGTAATATCTGCATCTTCAACAGCATATTCTGTTTGATCTTTAATAGGTACAACTCTCATAGAAAGTTGATTTTTCCCTTTTTTACCAATCAATTCTGTAATAGAAACTGGCTGATAATTTAAGTAGGTTTCTGCTAAAACATCCATATTATGCCTCATATCTGGATTAATAAGATAATGTGCAATCATGGTATCAAACAAATTGCCTTTTACTGGCATATTATAATTTGACAATACTTTTATGTCGTATTTTAAATTATGACCTACTTTTTCTATATCCGACTCAAAAAATGATCTAAATTCTTCTAAAATAGCTTTAGTTTCTTCTTGATTTTCTGGAAAAGAAACATAATATCCTTTGCCTTTTTCCCATGAGAAAGCAATGCCTATTAACTCAACTTCTAAGGCTTTTAAACCAGTAGTTTCAGTATCGAAACAAACAGAGGTTTGTTGCATTAATTTCTGAAGTAATAATTTTCTAGGAAGAGGAGAATCTATATGTTGATATAAATGATTTGTATTTTCTATTGTTTTAAAGCCAGACAAACTTTCTTCTTCAGAAATACTTCCAGAACCTGGAGCAGCAAATAAATCAAACTGACCTTCTGTATTAGTAGTTGGTTTTTGTGATTTTGGTTTTTGAGGTTTCTCTGTTTCACCAGAATTAACAGCAGAATTTTCTTGTGTTGATGTTTCTGTTGCAAATGTTTTTAAGAAGTTTGTTAATAATTGTCTAAACTCAAGTTCGTTAAATATTTCTGTTACTTTTTCTATATCAGGTTCATCTAAAGTAAAGTCATTAGCATCAAAAGTTACTGGAACATCTAACATAATTGTTGCTAATTTTTTAGATAACAAACCCAGTTCTTTATTAGCCTCTACTTTCTCTTTCATTTTACCTTTAAGTTGATCTGTGTTGGCTAACAAACCTTCCATTGATCCAAACTGAGCTAAAAACTTTTTTGCGGTTTTTTCTCCAACTCCAGGTAAACCAGGAATATTATCTGAAGAATCTCCCATCATTCCTAAAAAATCAATGACTTGTAGTGGATTTTCTACCTCAAATTTTTTCTGTACTTCTGGTATTCCCCAAACATCATAACCACCTCCAAAACGTGGTTTGTACATAAAGATATTTTCTGAAACTAGTTGTGCAAAATCTTTATCAGGTGTTACCATAAAGGTTTGGTATCCTTCTTTTTCTGCTTGTTTAGAAAGTGTACCAATTACATCATCTGCCTCAAAACCTTCTTTTACCATAATTGGAATATGCATAGCTCTTAAAATACTTTCTATATAAGGTATTGCAAGTCTTATTGCTTCTGGAGTTTCATCTCTATTGGCTTTATAAGCTTCAAACATTTCTATTCTATCTGCACTTCCTCCTTTATCAAAACAAACAGCTAAATGATCTGGTCTTTCACGTTTTATGACATCTAATAAAGAATTCATAAAACCCATTATTGCAGAAGTATCTAACCCTTTAGAATTTATTCTTGGGTTTTTTATAAATGCGTAATATCCTCGAAAAATTAATGCATAAGCATCAACTAAAAAAAGTCTTTTTTTGTCTGACATTTGTATCTTTTTGATAAAGATATAAAGCTACAAAAAAGGATTATAAATTAAGGATTGTAAGGCACAGATTTTAGACCTTTTTGAAAAGGCGCTTTTAACTGATAAACAATATCATCAGATTTTTCTGCATCTAAAATATCTACACCATATACAATATCCTTTGTGTCTTCATAAACAAATGTGCCAAAAATTCGATCCCAAAAAGAAAAAATATTACCAAAATTGGTATCTGTCCATGGCATTACATGATGATGATGAAATTTGTGGGTATTTGGCGAAATAAACACATAACTAATTGCTTTATCTAATTTTACAGGTAAACTTATATCTGCATGTGAAATATAAGTAAATAATACTGTAAGAATTCTATACATTAAATAATATGCGACTGGTAAGCCAGCAATTAAAACGCCAATCAATGCAAAAGTTTCTCTAAAAATAAAATCAATAGGATGATGTCTTGTTCCAGAAGTAACATCTACATGAGTATCACTATGATGAACCGTATGAAAACGCCACATAAAAGGAACTTTGTGTAATAAATAATGTACAACATATTGAGAGGTGAAATCTAAAATCATGATTGCTAGAATAATTTCAATCCAAACAGGCCAATCAACCATATTTAATAAACCAAAGTTCGAAGCTTCAATCCAATTAAAAACACCAACTGTAAGCAATCCAAAAACAACATTAATTATCATTGTAGAAAGCAATAAAACTAAATTAGTTTTAGCATGTTTCCATTTGTTATATTGGTGTTTCTTTAAAGGATACACACCTTCTAAAATCCAAAACACAGATAAACAACCTACAATCCAAATAAACTTTTGAAGGCTAGTAAGGTTTTCAAAAAAAGCTACAACAGAATCTATCATTTCGTTATTTTTTGTGTCTAAATTTACTAAAAACTTTAACTTGTTGTTAAAATTCTTTCGTGTTTTAACAACTACCTTTGCTGAATTTTAATAAGTTTTATTTATGTCTCGCTTTATTTTTTCACTAATAATTTTAGTTTTTTTAGCTGTTATACTTGAAATATATTCTTTTCAAGCTTTTAAAACAATTAGTAAAAATAAGCTCATAAGATTTGGTTTTTTAGCAGCAAGTATTCTTGTTTATATAAACTTTTTTATTACTGTACTTTCATATGACAGAAAAAACGGACAAACACCTCAATTTCAAATGTCTATGGGGTTAGTTTTAACGTTTTTAATACCAAAATTATTAATTTTAATTATTCTTTTTGGTGAAGATATTTATCGATTTACAGTTAAACTAATCTCCTCGATTTCTAATTCAGAAACGCAAAATATACCAGGTAGAAGAAAGTTTATTTCTCAAATTGCTTTAGGTATTGCTGCTATACCTTTTGTGTCTTTTATCTATGGGATTATACAAGGTAAATACAATTATAAAGTTTTAAAATATCAATTAACTTTTGATGATTTACCAGAAGCATTTGACGGTTATACAATTACACAGATAAGCGATATTCATTCAGGTAGTTTTACTAACAAAGAAAAAATACAATATGGAGTTGATCTGATAAATGAACAAAAATCAGATTTAATGCTATTTACAGGAGATATTGTTAACAATACTGCTGATGAAATGGATGATTGGATTGATGTTTTTTCTAAATTAGAAGCTAAAGAAGGTAAATATTCTATTTTAGGTAATCATGATTATGGCGATTACATGGATTGGAAAAATCCAGAAGACAAAATAAAAAACTTTGAAAAAATTAAAGGAATTCATAAAAAAATTGGCTTTGAATTACTTTTAAATGAAAGTAGATACCTAGAAAAAAATGGACAAAAAGTTGCTTTAATTGGGGTTGAAAATTGGGGTAAAGGATTTAATAAAGCAGGAGATATTAAAAAAGCTTCTTCTAATGTTAATAAAGAAGATTTTAAGATTCTAATGAGTCACGATCCTAGTCATTGGGAAGTCATGATAAAAAAAGATGATTTTAATTATCATTTAACTTTAAGTGGTCATACACATGGTTTACAGATGGGAATAGAAATTCCTGGTTTTTTTAGATTTAGTCCTTCTCAATTTGTTTATAAACAATGGGCTGGTTTGTATCAAGAGTTTGGGAAATACATCAATGTAAATAGAGGTTTTGGTTATCATGCATTTCCAGGAAGAGTTGGTATTTGGCCAGAAATTACTGTTATAGAATTGAAAAAAGCCTGATTATCAGGTTATTTAATTAGATTTGTTATATTTGTATTTACACATATATTTATACGTGTTATTTTGTTTCCAAAAAAATATAAAATATGACAAAATTTGGAGAATTAATTAGTGTTGATAAGCCTGTTTTAATTGATTTTTATGCAGATTGGGATGAGGTTGAAAACAGTGTTGATACTTTAAGAGATGTTGCAGCTGCTTTAGGAGATAGAGCAAAAGTCATTAAAATCGATATCAAAAAAAACGAAACTCTTGCTGATGCTTTAAGGGTAAAAGGGAATCCTACTTTTATGATTTATAAAAATGGAGAAATGAAGTGGAGACAAACAGGATATCAAGATGCAAATACTTTAATAGGTCTTGTACAACAGTATTTATAAATATTTTAATAAATAAAAAAAGCTAAACTATTACTAGTTGAGCTTTTTTGAACTGAAGATGGGACTTGAACCCATACGAGCATTACTGCTCACTGGATTTTAATCCAACGATACATGGTTTTATTCGGTTTAATACAGTCTTATTATTCCTTAAATATCAATATATAATTGAATTTAATAGCTATGATTGAATCATATAAAACCTTATGAAACTTCAAAAAGTTGTACCTATGTTGTACCTAACTTTAGGTTTTTGATTATCTTTACAAAAAAATACAATACCAACTTCTATAAATATTGTTCTAAGGAAAAAAGCTAATTCAGCTGGAAAATTTCCTTTAATAATCAGAATCACTAAAGATAGAAAAACTTTATACTAATCCACTGGAAAGTATATTGATTTGAAAGATTGGGACTCGAAAAGCAAAAGAGTTAAAAAATCCTATCCTAATTCTACAAGGTTAAATAATTTTTTAATTAAAAAGCTTTCTGAAGTTAATGACAAAGTTTTAGAATTACAGAAAAAAAAAGACTTTGTGTCATTAAATAAAATTAAAAATACTTTAAAGAAGTTTTCCGAATATGATACGTTTAGTGCGATAAGTCAAAAATACATTAACGAATTAATCGCAAATAATAAATTTTCCAGACTTGATGCAGATGGACCAAGAATAAAATGCTTTATTGCTTTCGCTGGTTGCAAAAACTTATCCTTTGAGGAAATTAACGAGTCACTTCTAAAACGTTTCATGACATATTTGAAAGTTGAAAGAAAAAACTCTGAGAGAACAGTCGTAAATAATCTTGTAATCATAAGAACTTTATTTAATAGAGCAATACGAGAAGGGATTGTAAGTCAAAAATTATATCTTTTTGTAAAGGAAAAATAAAAATAAAGTTTCCAGAATCTAAAAAAATTGGTTTAACTAAAGATGAAGTTAGAAAAATTGTAGAATTAAAAGGGTTAAATCAAAACGAAAGTCATACAAGAAATGTTTGGTTATTTAGTTTTTATAATGCTGGTATGCGTGTTGGAGACATTTTGAATATTAAATGGTCAGACATAGTTGATGATAGAATCTCATATAAAATGAGTAAAAATTCGAAGACGATGTCAATTAAGATGAACGAAAAAGTGGAGAGAATTATTGATCAATATAAAAGGGACAAAAAGGAATTAGAGGAGTATTTTAAAAACGAAGAAGCGATAAAATCTCAAGATTTAGAGGATTTGAAAATGCAATTGAACTACATAGCAAATTACAAACCTATGAAACTTGATGAAAATGAAAATGCATTACGTCCAGAAATAATAACAATTCCAAAAATTTTAAATAGTGAACTATTAGTTTCTCAATGGGGTAGTTTTGATGAAAAACATACTGAACTAAAACAATTCAGTTTAGCTAGAAATAACAAAGAATTAGAACGATTTAAAGAGGACTTCTTAGACAAAATGAAAACATATGTAAAAGTTAGAAAAAATCCTTTTTCAGTTCTAAAAACATATGTTGAGATTAAAAATAAATTAATGAACACAGAAATCGAAGACGTTAAAAGCTATATAAACTCTTTACATATAAATGTAGATAAACAAACACTGAATCAAATGACACATACTTTAGATAAACTAAAAACAGATTTAAGCCAGTTAGACCAAATATTCTTAGCGGCTTTGAAAAATGCAGAATATATGACCCATAAAGAAAACCATACAATGGGTATTTTCCCTTTTATTGAGGATAACTTCTTTTTAAAGAAAGATTTTAGATTAGAAGATCTTAATGACGACTTAAAACTAAGTCTTGTTGATAAATCAACAACCGAAATTTACGATTCTTTAAAATCAAATGACAACACATATATTAAGGCAAAAAGGCATTTCTTTGATAAGGATACCATTAAAAAATGTTATGTTGCATTAGATGAGAATAATAATATCATTTTTAGTTATTTCTCACGTTTACAAACCATAAAGGATTTATGCTTTTATGCCTATAAAAACAATCCTTTTAAATTGAAAGATGGTTCTGTACCTCAATTTTTATAGAATAGAGGAATATATAATATTGATACTTTTAGAAAAGATTATTATAATAACAATTGCCCAAGTAAAACTATTGCAAATTATAGTATTAAAATCTTTCTAGTGAAAGTACAGGAATATGTAGATTATGCAAAAGCTAACAATAAGGCTAAAGCTAAGAGTAGAATTAGATCTACTGCTTTAGTTTAAAAATAGTTAAGACTTTTCGTTGCAAAATAGACCAGTAAGAAAAAATATATTTTACATAAATCTGAAGTTTAATTATGCTATGTAATATTTTTTTAAAAAAATTTATCTTGTCCTTCAACTAATTAACTATCAAACATAGAATAACATAAGACAGATTATAACTAGGACATTATATTCTATACTTAAAGTTTTTACTTGATTCACTTTCTTTTTCAAGAAA
>Ga0209138_1003142_pt1 | contig 12108 bp, 17 predicted proteins | sample SaaInl3SG_22_DNA_FD_184645 | JGI IMG/M metagenome (GOLD analysis project Ga0209138, IMG submission 184645) | Marine microbial communities from expanding oxygen minimum zones in the Saanich Inlet - ESP_153SG_22_DNA (SPAdes) (version 2) | ecosystem: Environmental > Aquatic > Marine > Intertidal...
CACGCTGTAGCTTACTCTACGCTCTCTTATTGGACCGCATGGCTAAAGTACTACTACCCAATTGAGTTTATGTTTGCACTACTTAAAAATGAAAAAGACAAAGACACCAGAACCGATTACCTGATCGAGGCTAAGCGAATGAATATTCCGATTAGACTTCCTCACGTAAATGATTCTGACATGGACTTTAAGATTGAGGGCAAGGGTATTCGTTTTGGACTTTCTGCAATTAAGTTTATTTCAGAAAACATTGCCTCAAAGTACATTGCCGCTAGGCCTTTTAGTTCTTACGAACAGCTGGAAGAGTTTACCATGCGTAAGGGCACAGGCGTCAACACACGCTCACTACAAGCTCTTAGAACTGTAGGAGCTGCAACCTTTCCAGATAACCCGAGAAACGATGAGGAGGTTCGTCAAAACCTGTACGAGTACTTAAACCTCCCTGAGTTCAACATCACAGTGCCATCACACTATTACGCCTTTATCTCAGAGGTAAACGACTTTGAGGAAAAGGGGTCTTTTGTTCTAATGGGAATGGTAAAGGCAATTAAGAGAGGAAAGGGGTGGTCTCGTGTTGAGATCCTTGATAAGACTGGCTCTGTCGGCATATTTGACGAAGAGCAGACTGCTATTGAAAGCGGGAAGACATACATACTTCTAGCTAGCGATAACAGGATTGTTTCAGCAATACCAGCCGACGAGGCCAGGAATTCAGAATCTTCTTTGATTAAGTTTTTGAATTATAAACAACTACCATTTACAGAAGAAGAAATGTTTGTTGTTTCTTTTAAGCCTCGCGTTACTAAGGCAGGCAAGAAGATGGCAACACTTACTTTAGCAGACACCTCAAGGGATCTTCACCCAGTGATTGTATTCCCCACGGTTTTTGCTAAAGCCTATATGAGAATAAAAGAAGGAAACTCTTACAAGTTTTCTTTTGGAAAAACAAAAGACGGAACAGTAATATTGGAGGACATACATGTTTGATGAAAGAGCAGCACAGGTTCACAAAACAGCAAAAGAAAAGGGCTTCTGGCCCGAAGGCAATGTCGATGATATATTTGTGGCAAAGCAATGCATGATGATTGTTTCAGAAGTTACAGAAACAATGGAGGCTATTCGAAAGGACAAAGGTGCTGAAGAAGTAGTTTCAGAATTAGCAGATATTCTTATTAGAACCCTAGATCTTTACGAGGGGCTAAAAAGAAACGGGTATGTGGCTGGCTTATCGCTAACCGCAGCCTTTAACAATAAGACAGACTTTAACAAGACAAGACCAGAAAGGCACGGTGTCAGATTTTGACAGTAACATTAGAAGAGGCTTTAGCTCAGCTAGATCCTAAAATTAGAAAAACCCTTGGCAGCGGTGTGGGCATTGAAATCACAAAACAGCCCACACCCAGCTTTGGCCTAAACAGAGCTTTAGGGGGAGGGTTGCCATATGGTCGGCAAGTTCTTGTCTGGGGAAGTAAGTCTAGTGCTAAGTCTTCTATGCTTTTGCAAACTATTGGAATGGCACAAAAAGAAGGCAAGCTCTGCGCATGGATTGATGCAGAAATGTCCTACTCTGAAGATTGGGCTCAGGGGCTTGGCGTAGACACGGAGCAGCTAATCTACTCTCAAGCTCGTACTATTAATGAGATGGTAGATGTCGGGGTAGCTCTAATGGAGGCAGGGGTAGACTTAATTGTAGTGGATAGTATTACATCCCTGCTACCTGCAATCTACTTCGAGAAGGGCACCGATGACCTTAAGCAGCTAGAGAATACAAAGCAGATTGGTGCAGAGTCAAGAGACTTTAGCAATGCATGGAAGATGATTAACTATGCTAATAACAAAGTTAAGCCAACGCTGTTTATCTTGATTTCGCAGTCTCGAAACAACATTAATGCTATGTACACTAGTCAGCAACCATCTGGTGGCCAGTCTACAAAGTTTTACTCTTCTACAGTTATCAAACTGTTTAGTTCTGAGTCAGACAATCAAGCACTTAAAGGAAAAATTCCTGTAGGAGACAAGCTAATTGAGGAAAAGGTTGGTCGCAAGATTCGCTGGGAACTTCAGTTCTCAAAAACATCTGCTGGCTTCCAGTCTGGAGAATATGACTTCTACTTCAGGGGTGAAAACATTGGGGTAGACCAGATCGCTGATCTTGTAGACACTGCCGAGCTTGCTGGCATCGTAGAAAGAACTGGGGCATGGTACATCCTGCCCGACGGCTCTAAGGTCCAGGGTAGAGATGGGTTTGTCAACAAGGTAAAAGAAGATGAAGATCTTCGCAAACAAATTGTGGAGAAGCTAAATGGCTGATCGCTACACGGTATATCAGGGCAGCTTTGTGTGTCACACATGCAAAGAAGAGGTTCTGACCATAAGGCACTACCCTTCTTCCAAAAAGATTACGTGGCTGTGTTCTAACAGGCACATAACAAGCGTAAGCTTGCAAACAAGAAAAAGAAAGAAGGACTATGACCGAACAGTCTGAGGGTAAAAGAATTGGGGCCAAGCTACATAAAAACTCTGGTCGTAACACAAAGAAGGGGGATGCTACCTGGAAAAACTTTGTGATTGACTTTAAAGAAGTTGGCAAAAGCTTTACCTTAAACAAGGACGTCTGGGCAAAAGCTGTAACAGATGCCTTGAAGTCTAACGCAGATCCTGCTATAGTGGTAGTGATAGGTGAAACACAAAAAACAAGACTAGCAGTGATCGAGATGTCCTTGCTAGAGCAAATGCTGGAAGAGAGAGACCAATGAAAATCTTAATGCTAGATATTGAAACGACACCAATGCAGGTTTATACCTGGGGCCTGTGGGACCAGAACATTGGAATTAATCAGATTATTAAGCCCACCGAAATGATGTGCTTTGGTGCAAAGTGGCAGGGCAAGAAGAAGGTTACCTTCAAGTCTGTTCACCACGATGGCAAGAAGGCGATGCTAGAAGAGCTACACGCCATGATGGAAGAGGCAGATGCCCTAGTAGGTTGGAACTCAGCAGCCTTTGACCACAAACACATCAAGCGTGAGTTCCTTGAGAACGGTATGACGCCACCATCAATAGTCAAAGACCTTGACCTTATGAGCGTTGTCAAAGCTAACTTCAAGTTCCCATCCAACAAGCTTGACTATGTTGCTCAAGCTCTTGGGGTTGGTGCCAAGTTCAAGCACTCAGGCTTTGAGCTGTGGATTGATTGCATGGCTGGAGAAGACAAGGCTTGGCGTGAAATGAAGAAGTACCAGATTCAAGATGTTGTGCTTTTAGAAGAACTATACCAGGTTCTTTTGCCATGGTTGCCAGGAGCTAGTAGCGTAACCATTAAAGAAAAGCGGGAGATTGCGGATCCCGAGAAGGTGCTATAATAATATGACAGAAAATAGCACAACCATTGAACTTGTAAATGGTCTAGCTGAAATTAATGAATATATGGAAGACGAGGAGCTGGGTCATGCTTTAGTCATGATCTCAAAGCTTATTCTAAAGCCAGACATTCCAGTTCAGGTAGCGACAATGGAAATTGTTAGACTGCAAGCAATTGCGGCTAAGCTTTCACTAAGGGCAACTTGGATGGCAAACGTAGATAAAGGAGATAGGCCGAAGAAGAACCTATACTATACAGCAGCAGAGGCAGTTAGCAATTTAGTCTCAGCACTAAAGTATATTACTCGGTAAAACAATATGTCAAAAAACTTATTGCAACACGTTATGGGCAGCCAGTCTCCCAAAAACAATGGTCTAGACGGTCTTGTAGAAAAGATTAACTCTGGATACATCGCTAATCGTGGTCCAAGGCATCAGCAAAAGAAAACCTTTGCGCCCTCTACCATCGCCTACGGGCATGGAGAGTGTGCTAGGTACTGGTACCTGGCGTTTGAGGGCGGCACATTCGAAGACTATGCAGACCCATTTGCTGGTGCAAATATGACAAACGGCACAAAGTCTCACGAGCGTATTCAAAAAGCCATTGAAGACTCCGGCATCATGGTAGATTCAGAGTTTAAAATTATACATAACGATCCTCCAATTTTTGGTTACGGGGATGTGATTGTAAATCATGATGGAGAAGAGCTGCTAATTGAAATCAAGACTGCTATGCAAGAGGGCTTTGAGTATCGCAAGAAAAGTCGCAAAGCTAAGGGCGGCCACTTAATCCAACTTCTTATTTATATGAAAATACTTAAGAAGGCAAGAGGTGTTATACTGTATGAGAACAAGAATAATCATGAACTCTTGGCTATACCGGTTGAGGTAAATGATTATTATATTAAATGGGTAGACCAGACATTTGAATGGATGAGGACAGTTCGTAAATCTTGGGAAGACAAAGTTTTGCCCAAGAAGAACTACCGATCCAACTCAAAGATCTGCAAGACTTGTCCACTTCGGGCAGTATGCGATCAGGCTGGTGAGGGAGAAATTAAAATTAACTCGCTGGAGCCTATCGATGAAGCATTGTCAATGGTGTGATTCAACCTTTAACTCTAAGGTGTCATATCAAATATACTGTACTCCAGAGTGCAGAGAGCAAGCAACCAAAGAAAAGATTGCCGAAAGGTACGCTCTTCTTCGTCGTAACAAAAGAATGTCTCAGGACAGAAAGTGTACTCAATGTAAGCAGAGTCTTTCTGCCTATAACGACGATGACCTTTGCAACAGTTGCTTAATAGATCCTAAAGAGGTCGGCAAAACTTTAAAAGAAATAAAGGCTTGGGCAGATGGTAAAATTAAGCCAGATAACGAATAAGCCAAAAGGTATATGCTCAATTGATGCTAGTACCAACAGCTTGGCCTTTGCATTTTTTTATGAAGACAGCCTAGAGTCCATAGGTAAAATTAATTTTAGTGGATCTAACACATATCAAAAGGTGAGTGACGCAGCAGCAAAAACCTTGGCATTCTTTGAGCATTACGGGATACCAGAAGCTGTTGTAATCGAGCACACGGTCTTTATGAACAGCCCCAAGACAGCGGCAGACCTGGCCTTGGTGCAAGGTGCTATGCTGGGGGCTATGTCTATGGCTGGGGTAAAGACAATTAAATCAATTAATCCCATAGCGTGGCAAACATTTATAAGTAACGGCAGGCTTACAAAAGAAGAGATCTTAAAGCTAAGATCTGACAATCCTGGCAAAAGCGATTCTTGGTACAAAAGCCAGGGGAGAGAGTTACGAAAACAAAAAACAATTAGATTTGTTAATGTTCAATATGATCGAAATGTTGTAGACAACGATGTCGCAGACTCGATTGGTATAGGTCATTATGCAATTAACAATTGGGAAAAGCTAAGTTGACAAGGAGACCCTATGGCTGGTAAACTTTATACTAATGAGGCATGGCTTAAAAAAAGATATCATGTAGACAGAAAAACACCAGAAGCTATAGCAAAAGAGTGCGGAGTAAGCGTAGAAACTATTTACGTTTACTTAGCTAAGTTTAAACTAAGGAAGTCAAGGCGTTGAGAGTAATTAGACATTTTGTCAAAGTGGCAAAGATGCAGTTCGTAAAGATGACGTGTAAGCACGAAGAGTCACACGAAGCATCCTGCCCCTTTACGGGTATGACATACATTAACTGTGTTAAATGTTGGAAGAGACTAGGGGTAGTAAAAACTGATGAGCAAGCAAACAGAGAATAAGATAACAGAAATTATGCGTGGCATCGAAGAGATGCTAATCGCAAAGAACAGGGCATACGGAGACTCTGCCCTAGATCCAGTTAGGGTATTCTCTAAGCAGGATAATATTGAGCAGCTCTATGTACGCATTGACGACAAGCTGTCTCGTGTTCAGCGAGGGCACGAGTATCCAGGAGATGACACCATCTTTGATTTGGTGGGGTATTTAGTATTACTTTTAATTGCTAAGGAGAGAAATGAAACAGTATAGCGACCAGGAGCAACTTTCCTTTGACGACATTCTTTTGGTGCCACAATACTCGGAAACAGAAAGTAGGAAGAGCGTTTCTCTTTCTACCAGTTTGGGTAATGGCCTAGATTTAAACTTGCCAATTGTTGCAGCACCAATGGACACTGTTTGTGAGTGGCAGATGGCAGAAGCTATGGATCAGATCGGTGGAGTCGGTATTCTTCATAGGTACATGACGATCGATGAGCAGGTGTCCATGGTTAAGATGGCTAGAGCGCAAAAAAATATAAGGGATATCGGCGGCTCTGTCGGTGCCCGTGGTGCATTCCTTGAAGAAGCGCAGAAGCTTGCACACGCAGGGGCAAACGTTATCTTAGTAGACACCGCAAACGGACATAACAAAAATGCAATTGAAGCAGTTGCAAGACTGCGTAAAGAGTTTGATAACAGTGTTCACATCATGGCAGGTAATGTGGCCACCTGGGATGGCTTTGCAAGGCTGGGAGATGCCGGTGCGGACTCCGTTAGGGTTGGCATCGGTGGAGGGTCTGCCTGCACCACTAGGGTAGTCAGTGCTCACGGGGTTCCTACGCTTGCCTCAGTTATGGATATTCGAAGTCGCGTTGCTTACAGTGAGGGGCCAGCAGTCATTGCAGATGGCGGAATCCGCAACTCCGGAGACGCAGCCAAGGCACTTGCTGCAGGGGCTAACGCAGTAATGATTGGAAGAGTTCTTGCAGGCACAGACGAATCTCCAGGAGAGGTTGTAGACGGGCACAAGGTATTCCGTGGAATGGCTTCTAGGCAGGCGCAACAGGAAGGTCGAGGAAATGTTTCTGGGGTAGAGGGGATCTCGACAAGAGTTCCGTATGCTGGAAGCGTTTACGATGTCATTGATGATTTTACAAATGGTCTAAGAAGTGCTTTATCCTACACGGGCGTGGAGAATCTCATTGACTTTCACACCGAGAGCGTGTATAATAGAGTATCAAGCAATTCACTACACGAAACTAAACCACACGCTAAGGAGTAAGATGGCTCGTCGTAAGAAGGTAAATGCAAAGCCAACCATTTTCACTATGGAACCATACATGGAGGCAGATGGCTTTCCTATCAATGCTGGCGACATCATTAAAATCAAAGGTGAGTATGGAACAAAGTTTCAGTTCCGGGGGATCACGACTAACACCGTAACAGGTGCTACGTGGGTAGACTGCTTTGAAATTTTTCGGGGCAAGGCTCAGCAGTTTCGAGCTTTCAAAGAAGACCGAGTAAAGCGCGTACCACAAAGAGGAAAGCGAGCAAAGCGTGTCAAGTCCTGAAGACAAAGTAGTACAACACCTTGACACTGTAAACAAGGTAGTCGGAGAATACCTTAAGGGCAATGATCCAACCAAGATTTCTAAGCAGCTATCTATCCCACGCAAGCAGGTTGTTGAATACCTGAATGAGTGGAAACAGATGGCTTCTGCCAATGACACCATTCGAGCCAGGGCAAGAGAGGCTCTGGCTGCTGCAGATGAGCATTACGGACGACTTATCTCTAAGTCATACGAGGTGATTGACGATGCAGATACCAACGGGGACCTGAGATCTAAAGCTGGTGCAATTAAGCTTGTAATGGACATTGAGTCTAAGCGTATTGAGATGTTGCAAAAGGCTGGCTTGCTTGAGAACAAAGAGCTGGCAGAAGAGATGATGGAGATTGAGCGTAAGCAAGATATCTTAAAACAAATTCTTATGGATATTGCTAGTGAGCACCCAGAGATCAGAGACAAGATTATGTCACGACTTTCACAGGTAGCCAGTCAGGGAGAAACCATTACGGTAGTTCAAGATGTTTGATGATTTTATGGAGGTGCTGCAAGACAGCCCTTTCGAAGAAGAGCCAGTAGACGCTAGAACCTTTGTGGAAGGCGAAGACTATTTGGGGCAACCCCCTCTTTCAGACATTCAGTATGACATTGTAGAAGCAATGAGTCAGATCTACAGGAAAGAAGATCTGCAGAAACTAATGGGCTTTGAAGAAGGCTCTAGGTATTATAATAAATTTACTAAGAATGAAGTTATTCTGCAGCTGGGCAAGGGTAGCGGTAAAGACTTTACATCTACAGTGGCAGTTTCATATCTTGTGTACAAACTTCTATGTCTTAAAGATCCAGCACGGTATTACGGTAAGCCATCTGGCGACGCAATTGATATTATTAATATTGCTATTAACGCACAGCAGGCCAAGAACGTTTTCTTTAAGGGTTTTAAAACAAAGATTGAAAAGTCTCCATGGTTTGCAGGAAAGTATTATGCAAAGATGGACTCTATTGAGTTTGATCATTCCATTACTGTTTACTCTGGACACTCAGAGCGTGAGTCCCATGAGGGACTTAACCTAATGGTTGCAATTCTAGATGAGATTTCTGGTTTTGCCAACGAGGTTAATACTGGAAATGAGCAAGGCAAGACCGCAGACAACATCTACAAGGCCTTCCGTGGTACCGTAGACTCTCGTTTCCCAGACTTGGGCAAGGTAGCCCTGCTGTCCTTTCCTCGTTATCCAGGCGACTTTATTTCAACCAAGTATGATGATTGCATTTTAGAAAAAGACGTAATCGAACGTACACACAAATACGTAATGAACCCAGACCTGCCAGAAGACAACGCTGGCAACAGCCTAGAGATTTCCTGGGATGAAGATCACATCTTGCAATACAAATATCCAGGAATCTTTGCACTAAAGCGTCCCACTTGGGAAGTAAATCCAACAAGGTCTATCGATGACTTTAAGCTAGCTTTTTACACGGACATCGGAGATGCCATGATGCGTTTTGCTTGTGTGCCAACATTTGCTTCAGATGCATTCTTTAAGCAGCAAGAAAAAGTTCGCTCTGCAATGACAATCCGTAATCCTTTGGACTCCTTTAGACGGTTTGATGAAAACTTTAAAGCTAAAGAAGACACCAAGTATTATGTACACGCAGACCTTGCACAAAAGCATGACAAGTGTGCTGTGGCAATTGCTCACGTAGACAAGTGGGTAAGCATTCAGGTGATGAAGGATTACGAGCAGGTAGTTCCGGTAGTTGTTGTAGATGCTGTAGCTTGGTGGGAGCCAAAGGTAGAGGGTCCGGTAAACCTTTCAGAAGTAAAGCAGTGGATTCAAAATCTTAGAAGGCAGGGTTTTGATCTTGGAATGGTTAGCTTTGACCGTTGGCAGTCTTTTGATATTCAGAATGAATTAAAGTCTGTTGGCATTAGGACCGAGACAGTTTCGGTAGCAAAGAAACACTATGAAGACATGGCAATGCTTGTGTACGAAGACAGAGTAGCACTTCCTGCCATCGAGCTATTGTTTGAGGAGCTAACGCAGCTTAAGATTATGAAAAACAATCGGGTAGATCACCCTCGCAAAAGCTCTAAGGACCTAGCAGACGCTGTTTGTGGGGCAATCTTTGGAGCTATCTCTCACACACCTAGAGAAAGCTTTGGAGAGGTAGAGATTCATTCCTTCAGGGACAGGCCGAAGGTTCGAGTTGAAGATTTACCCGACAATGTGATAAACTATAAACCTAAAGAGATGACAGACGACGTAAGAGATTACCTAGATCAGTTTAGAACTCTCTAAATATAGAGCGTTTTGTCAGCTTCAACCACTAGATTTAGTATAAATGGAGAGTATACTTGATGTTACCTATTGATATTGTTTACTTTTCAAACTATTCTGGCAATACAAAAAGATTCGTAGAAAAGATAGATTATGGAAACATCAGTATTAATATTCCTATTGATAGGGGCAGCGGTAGTAGTCTTACCGTTAATAGCCCTTATGTCCTTTTTGTACCTACTTATGGAGGTGGCGAAGGAAGAGCAGCAATCCCCAGACAAGTACGATCTTTTTTAAACGTTAAAGAGAACCGTGCCTTGTTGCGTGGCGTTGTTGGTTTTGGCAACACGAACTTCGGTGAGCATTTTTGCAAAGCCGCAGATTTAATTAGTGCAAAGACGGGAGTGCCAGTCATTGCAAAGGTAGAAATATTTGGCACACAACAAGATGTAGACAAAGTAAAAGAAAGGCTTACGCTGCTTTATGGACAAGAACTATAGTTATCACGAGTACAACGCAATGCTAAACCTCTACGATGAGGATAAAAAGATTCAATTTGACAAAGATAAGCTGGCAGCAAAAGCATACTTCTTAGACCACGTTAATCAGAATACGGTATTCTTCCACAGCCTAGAGGAGAAGCTGGACTACCTTGTGGAAAACGAATACTACGAGCAGGAACTTCTAGACCTTTATGACTTTGACTTTATCAAGAAACTATTCAAGCAAGCATATGCACACAAGTTTAGGTTTGCGGCCTTCCTTGGTGCTTACAAGTTTTACACAAGCTATGCCCTAAAAACATTTGACGGCAGTCGCTACCTAGAGCGATTCGAAGACCGCGTCTGCATGAATGCTCTCATGCTTGCACGTGGAGACAAAAAGCTTGCTCAGGATCTCGTTGAGGAGATTATTACTGGGCGATTCCAACCTGCTACACCTACCTTCCTAAATGCAGGCAAGAAGCAAAGAGGCGAGTTTGTGAGCTGCTTCCTGCTTCGCATCGAAGATAACATGGAGTCCATCTCACGGGGCATCAATTCTTCGTTGCAGTTGTCGAAGCGAGGAGGGGGTGTAGCACTTAACCTAACCAACCTTAGAGAAGCTGGCGCACCTATTAAGAAAATTGAAAACCAGTCCTCTGGTGTGCTTCCTGTAATGAAGCTTCTTGAAGACAGCTTTAGCTACGCAAACCAGCTAGGGGCACGACAGGGTGCGGGTGCGGTATATCTTAATGCCCACCACCCAGACATCATGCAGTTCCTCGACACTAAGAGGGAGAATGCGGATGAGAAAGTTAGAATTAAAACTCTAAGCCTTGGTGTTGTTGTTCCAAACATTACCATGGAGCTGGCAAAGGGTAACGAAGACATGTACATGTTTTCACCCTACGACGTTGAGCGAGTATATGGCGTACCAATGGCAGACATCTCAATTACTGAAAAATATCAGGAGATGGTAGACAATCCAGAGATTAGAAAAACTAAAATGAATGCACGTCACCTGTTGCAGACCATTGCAGAGCTTCAGTTTGAGTCTGGGTATCCCTACATTGTATACGAAGACACCGTCAACGAGGCTAACCCAGTAGAGGGTAGAATCAATATGTCCAACCTCTGTTCTGAAATCTTGCAGGTAAACACGCCTACAACATACAATGCAGACTTGTCGTATGACAACATTGGTAAAGACATTAGCTGCAACCTTGGCTCACTAAACATTGCTGCAACTATGGAGTCGCCAGACTTTGGCAAGACCGTTGACACAGCAATTAAGGCATTGACCTCTGTGGCTGACCTTAGCTACATCGAGTCCGTAATGTCTATTGCAGAAGGAAACAAGAAGTCTAGAGCAATTGGCCTGGGGCAGATGAACCTGCACGGATACCTGGGGAAGGAAAGAATTCACTACGGATCTGAAGAGGGTATTGACTTTACAGATATCTACTTCTACACTATTGCCTACCACGCCATCAAGTCATCTAATGAAATGGCAAAGAAGACGGGTAGCCCATTCGATAACTTTGAAAACTCCAAGTACGCATCTGGAGAATACTTTGACAAGTATACTTGTTGTGACTGGCAGCCAAAAACCAAGAAGGTTGCCAAGCTATTTAAAGATGCAAAGGTAGATATCCCCACCGCGTCTGATTGGGAGAAGCTCAAGAAGTCCGTAATGAAGTATGGTCTTTACAACCAGAACCTACAGGCGGTACCACCAACGGGATCAATCAGCTACATCAATAATAGTACTAGCTCGATTCACCCTATTGCTTCTAAGATTGAAATCCGTAAAGAAGGAAAGCTGGGGCGTGTTTACTATGCTGCACCATTCCTGGATAACGATAACTTAGAGTACTTTGATGACGCTTATGAGATTGGCCCAGAAAAAATTATTGACACCTATGCTGCTGCTACACAGCACGTGGACCAGGGCCTATCTCTAACGCTGTTCTTTAAGGACACCGCTACTACCCGTGACGTAAACCGTGCTCAGATCTATGCATGGAAGAAGGGTATTAAAACAATTTATTATATTCGTATTAGGCAGCTTGCCCTAGAAGGAACCGATGTAGAGGAGTGCGTATCATGCATGTTGTAAAACCAATTAACTGGAACAGGGTAGAAGACCCAATTGATTTAGACGT
>Ga0209138_1003143_pt1 | contig 12105 bp, 9 predicted proteins | sample SaaInl3SG_22_DNA_FD_184645 | JGI IMG/M metagenome (GOLD analysis project Ga0209138, IMG submission 184645) | Marine microbial communities from expanding oxygen minimum zones in the Saanich Inlet - ESP_153SG_22_DNA (SPAdes) (version 2) | ecosystem: Environmental > Aquatic > Marine > Intertidal...
CACCAAGCGTGACCGCTCCGACACCTTGATTGATGCCACCGGCTCCATCAGCCCCGTCAGCCCCGTCAGCCCCGTCAGCTCCATCAGCCCCGTCAGCTCCATCAGCCCCGTCAGCTCCATCAGCCCCGTCAGCTCCATCAGCTCCGTTAAGGCCTGCAGGCCCCGGGATTCCCTGCGCACCAGGCGACCCCGGGGATCCTTGCGGGCCGGCGGGGACTTCTAGCCCACGTGCAGCAGGCAATGAAATTCCGAATGAATTTCCCAACGCAGAACTCACAGCAAAGTTGACACTGGGAGAAAACTGCAGAAGAAAGAGCAAAACTATCGCGATAGTAAAGATGATCGATGTCACAATCAGGCCCTTGCGTCCTGTCTGGCGCTCTTCGGGCCTGACTGGAAACCCGCCTACGAGGCTTGCCATTTAACGCTTCCTTCGCCTGAAAAAATCACGAATGTCTGGACCGATTGTAACTGCAAGCGCCACCAGAATAACTATTCCCAGAACAAATTGAGGTTGTAACGCAAATCCCAGTTTTGGAATCCAAAACACCACGGTGCCGGAGATGTCATGGTTGAAGACCCTCGCGATATCGGCACTCTCGTTGGCGTCACCTTTGGTGATCCATCCTTCATCGTCATTCCCCGCGATTATTCGGTGGCTGAAGTCAGCAACGAATTCAGTCCTGTCAACGTTGTAGTAGTGGAAAACTACAATCGAACCCACCTCAGGTGCCGCCAATTGAGGATTCACCGCTACCAAAACGTCACCGACCTCGAACGTGCCTGACATGGAACCACTCATCACGGTCCTAAATTGCAGGAACCCAAGCAGAACCGAAATCACTAGGGCGCCCGTCAGGCTGAGGGCAATGGCTTCGGTCACAACTCGCGCGACCCGCCGTTTCCTCTCGTTTTGAATCTTGTTGTATCGAGTGGCGATCGCGGACGAAAAGGGTACTTGTTCGATTTCTGCAAAGTTTCCGGTGTATCCAAGTCGGAACATTCGAGGCTTCGAACTTTCAGTGTTCCCAAGCGCAATCAACCAATAGTCGCCTGTGTTGACACGTGGATTTTCCCACTCGACGTGGTCTAACCCATCCACATCCCGGAGCTTTAGTCGCGCCAAGGCGAGGACCACCTCCCCAGAAAGAGTGTCGCGATATTAGTTGATTTCGATTAGCAGGCGGCTTCCATCGGCTGCCACGTCTACGGCATCCTTACCGGTCTCGTACGCGAGTGTGAGAGTGCCGTCAATTCCGGTCCAAGTGTCAGTGGGGTTGGCGTCATGTGCAATTGCCGCCTGCGCCACGATTCCATTAGCGGGGGTGCCCGCTCCGACGGAGAGGGTCTGGCCGTCTGATGCTGCAACGACTGTGCCGGTAATGGTCACAAGCAATCCACTCGAGTCCCAAACCTGGATGTCGATTGCCTTGTCGTTACAACCGGCGTCAACGTCGTCAAGCGTTATCTCGGTCCACACGAACGCATCCGGGTCTGCAGTGGTGCTGAACGCGGAGTCCAAGGAGGCCGTGATTCCATCGGTGTCGCAGGCTGCAATGGTTTGGGTTCCCTGCGAGAACGAGATAGAAGGGTCACCGCTGTTCAGGGTTATGCTCGCCGCAAATACTGAGCTGGCAGCGCCGAGACCGGCTACACCAAGCAATGCGGTGTAAAAGATTCCACGTTTTGACTTTTTTTCGGTCCGGCCGGCTGGAATAGCGGACTCTAGAGGGCTTCGAGACATTCTTGGCTTTCCTTTCCTGGCCTCGTTTGCGGCACAGTTAATTGATACGATTTGTACGATACAGCTTTCGTCGAAAATATGCAACAGTGTAAAATAACGAGTCTTGGCGCAGGCATCGCCAAAAGGAAAAATCCATGAGTTCCATAGACCTTTTTACGAAGGCATGCGTCGAACTAGTGAACGAGGCTGGAGTCGACGGGGTCTCAGTCTCAGCGATCTGTCAAAAAGCCGGAACTACGCGCCCTACCTTTTATGCCAAGCTAGAAAATTTTGACGGTCTCCTCGCAGAAACTTGGCTTGAATATTCCCCAGATTTCTTTCTTTGCCTAGAAGCGGAGGAATTTGAGCCCACACCAAATTTCCTCGCCCTCGCAAGGATTCTGGCTGTAGCGCACCGCGTACCCGACGTTTCCTTTGTGAGCCAAAAGGCTCTCCAAAATTGGTGGGATCAACGCGCGCAATCAGAGCGGGAGTGCTTTGAATTGTGGCGAATTGCGAATCGACTGGGGTGGGCAATCTCCACTCCTACGGTTCCGTTCCCCGATGAATTTTCGATCATTGACCGGATGCTCGGCGTTCTTATGTCGACACCAAGTCTTGACACCGTGGCCGCCCCCGGGCAAATTGAGCTTGCCCCACCAGCTCCACTCAGCGAGATCCACGACGCAACTGTTCAAGTAATTGGGCGGTGGGGCTACCACAACGCGTCTATGGCTCGAATCGCTCGAACATTACGTGTGAGCTCTGGCTCAATTTATCCCAACCACCCCAAAATTTCCGCGCTTCGTGAACAGTCCTACGCTTTGTACCAGAAGCAAATCTCTCTGCTCAACGTTGAGACCTGGAAAGCATCCTTGTCCACGCCATCGGATTACGGAACTTTTGTTCGGGCAGGGCTAAGTCCCCACCGAAAAATCTGGCGGCAGCTTCGTCTCGAAACGTTATTGGCTGCGGATTCCAGCGAAGCCCTGCGAGGAGCTGTTCAGGCGTCGATCTCGGACATGTCCGCAGTTATGAAGCCCGTAGTAATGGCGTACGGAGCTGGTGAAGGCGCGGCCCATTTGGTGTCGTTACTGTTCCACACCCTGGGAGTCGGATTTGGTCTCCTCTACGAGCTTGGAGTGCCAGTCACTGAGTGCAACCATGAGACGGTAGCTGCCGAGCTCTCGAACATGCTTCTAACTCCAAGTCCAGAATAGTTAGCACCACGGGAATATTTTCGGGTGTCGAACAAGATGTTCTGTGAAAACCTCCCGCCCTTTTGCCCACTTTCATGCGCGTGCCACGTGGTGAAAGGAGGCAACCAATGAGAATAAACGTTGGGCCAGGTATGACAAAGGTGGCATCCTCGGACGCCGTTGACGCATTCAGAGACCGAGGCCCATTTTCACGTCGCCAACCTCGCTGATCGAGATATTTCCAATAATCCAGGTCACACTCTGAAAAACGACAGACGCCTGCCACCTCAAGTCGTCGACCGGGTGACGATCCGTTCAGATGACCGGGGAATCAATCAGCGTGTTGTCGGTATTCGACGAGACAAGGCTCCTCGAACCTTCACTACTCGAGACAATCCAATGTTCTCGCGCAAGCAACGGCTTCTGCAACGTTGAGGACACGCACAGTTTCAGACGCGCTGCGATTCCTGTGGACCTGTCGCTCTACACGCTTACGGTCAGCTGAGCCCATCAGCACCTGTTTTATCTGAGCGGCCGAGAGGGAATGGTTAGCGTCTGCAACTTGCTGTGCTGCAGCCGCGACGACAGGTGTTGCTTGGGAGCATGAACGCACGTCACCATAGACGGCTCCCGAAGCGTAGATCGTGTTTTCTAAGAACGGGCCGGTGTGGTTGCCTGTAACCGATTCGTAATCGTCGTTGTACCGGCACACAAAGATTACGGTGTCCATACCAACCCCCGTGACGGCCATTGCAGTGTCAGTATTGCCACACAGTTGTTGCATATCTGGCGCCAGGCCATCAGCACTCATGCAATCGAGTAGTTCTCCAGACTCGAGGCCGAAGTGATTAGCGTTCGACGCCACGATCAAGGTGTTGAGCGAATCCTGGTTTTCTTGCCACCATTTCGCCCAATCATAGGAAGTCCTCTTCACAGACCAGGTGCCATATTTTTCAGTTTCGACCTGCACTACCTCCTGGCCTTTGAGAAGCCATTCGTAGCCAGCAAGCGTTGCGGGTCCTTGAGCCTCAGCAATAGCCCGGCTTTCCGGAAGGTCACCGAATGGATAGCCATTCCACAATCCGTCTGTGTCGTTGAATTCCCATCTTTCGTTCGTTGCTTTAGCAACAATTTTTGCCCGATCTGATGGTTTCATCGCAAAAGCTGACACCGCATAGAGGATTGGGTTCGAAAGGTTCTCCACACCAATCTGAGCGGCCATGTTTTGATAGCGTCCATCAACTTCTCCCGATAATGGAGTGAACCACGCGTCAGTCATCAGAGCCTGAACACCTACCTCGGGGTAGGCGTGAACAGCGTTCTTGGCCATTCTTTGGCCGTGCCCAGAAGGTAAAGAGCCATCGCCGTGCGGATTGTTTGAGGTCTCGCAGTTTGATTCCACATCGACGCAAAACGACATGGGGTCAACAAGACCAATCGTCCCCGCGGTCGAGTCTGGGGCTTTCTCCCAGATTGCCCTCTCGATGTAATCTGCCGTGTAGGGGTTTGCGAGACTAGACCGCGATTCGTCAGCAAAGATTTCTGTCCACGAACCCGCTAAGTTGTTCCAGGGATCCCACGGGTCATTAGTGATTACTCGCCCCGGTTCCATCCGGGCGAGAATCTTTTCAAATGTGTCCGCTTCGCCGTCAAAAAGTGACTCCTGTCCCAAGCCTGAGTCGGCTTCATGCTCGAAAGTCGGTGGCATAGGAATCTCGGCCGGTAGCGCCTCATTCCCCGAGGAACACGCCGTTAAGACAAGGGAGACAGTCGCGGTAACGGTGAAAAAGCCTAGAACGTTTACCTTCATGGGACTTCCTGAGGATTACGGGTCGACCAGGCAAAATTTGGATCTTCGTCAATTCTAGTAATTGGAAGTGTTGATAACCCGTATCTGACAGTTTCAATGGCATCGCCGGTGTTGTGGTCTACGTAGTGAATATCGACTGTATGCATTTTGCGGGTAAAAACATTTACATTGTTGGCAATGGCGATATCTCGAACGCTCGCGCGAAAGACTGTGTCGAGGGACGATTGGGAGAGTCGCTTCCGGACGACGATGGCAGTTATCGAAGCGAAGTTCGTCGAGATTTTTGCGTCTACGAGCACCATCCGATGGTTGACTTTGGCGGCTTCCAGTTTCTTGTAGAGACTTTCTTTGAGGCTTTTCCGCGCCTGTCGCTTGTCAACTTCGTAAGAGTCGGCCAACACCCTGGCCACTCCTTTCCGGCGTTTCGACACCAGTCCAAATATTTTACAATGATAATTTAGCACGGGGTCGCCGCGGATTAGAGACTATTCAACACGAAGTGCGTGCGGCTGCCTGACTACGAGGTGTCGTGTGCCGAGAAGGTGAAGGGCCTAATCCACTCCTCGTTATTTCGCAAAGCTGGTCCGACAGGACCAAGCTCACAGGGAGGTAGCTTCGCGGGCGATTATGCGACTCCTCCAAAAAGCGAAGGGATGAGCGGCTTGCTGATCCTTTTTCGGTCTGCTTGGCTAAAGACAGGAAGGCCTCGAATGCCGGCAGCGCCCTCCAGATCCAAATGGGGTAAGAAATGAAGTCATGGTCGAAGTTGTTCGTGCGCTTTTGGGCCATCTTCTTTCTCGCGGTCTTTGGGGCTAACCTTTCCGTTCTTTTTTCCGCCAGCTCTCAAATCGCGTGGGCTGAAGAGCACTCGGACATTAAGGAAGACACCGGCGATCGAGAAACAAAACCTGAGGACGCCCCCACGGAGCTAAAGGTTGAGGACGCCCCCACGGAGCTAAAGGTTGAGGACGCCCCCACGGAGCTAAAGGTTGAGGACGCCCCCATGGAGCTAAAGGTTGAGGACGCCCCCACGGAGCTAAAGGTTGAGGACGCCCCCACGGAGCGAAAGGTTGAGGACGCCCCCACGGAGCTAAAGGTTGAGGACGCCCCCATTGAGCTAAAGGTTGAGGACGCGCCCATTGAGCTAAAGGTTGAGGACGATTGGCTCTATAACGAGCGGAAGTCGGAAGAGCCCCTGTTTGGAGATATAAAAGTTGACGACGCCCCCACGGAGCTAAAGGTTGAGGACGATTGGCTCTATAACGAGCGGAAGTCGGAAGAGCCCCTGTTTGGAGATATAAAAGTTGACGACCTTTTCATACCGCCCGCACCAGGGGTCGAGTCGGAAATGTACGAATCCGAAGGCCTCAAATTTACTCTCGAACCAACTACTGAGGAAAAAGTACGAGAAAACCTGGTGAAAATTGATGGGGAAGAAATCGTCGTTGTCGAGACAATGGTGACGACCACAGACTATTTTGGTCGAACGGTGACCTCGACCACCTCAGAGTATGTTGACCCGAAAACGGGGAGTCTGGTTTTCCTCGAAACGCAAGATGAATTCCTAAAGGCTTCGATCGACGATTTGAGCATTGTGGAGTCGTTTGACTCGACATACCGTGAATCCGTCGCACTGTCATTGTTGGGTGGAGCACCTACCGAATTTCGTGACACATTACTTGCGTCTTTGACCGACGCGGAGAAAGATTTCCTCTTTTCGGCGGAAACTTTTGGCCAAAAGACGTCGGCGGCCACAAATTTCGATTTCGGTCAGATTGAGGAAACGTTGGAGTTGCGCCCGGACGCCAATTTTTCCATCGGAGCAAGTGGTGACGACGATCTGGTTGTGCCATTCGAGCCTTTGGCATCCGAAAAGTCTGTTCAAGCGGTTACCGAGATTGCGGTGTCCGCCACCGTTGCGGCTGGCTCAGCCACGGCAGCGGCGGCAGGGGCGGCGTCGGTGGGGTCGGGTGGTGCCGGGATCGGTGCTGGCTCTCCTGGACCTAGCTCCCCGGCCGCGCCAAGCGCGCCTGCGCCGGGTAACCCATCGACCTCACCCTCGAGGCAAGGCGGCAGTTCACCACAAAGTCCGTCTCCGGGGACGCCAAAGGCCGGCGGAACGGGTGCGGGCGGTGGTGGCGGATCGCTTGATGGCGAGGCCGGTAGTGTCGAGAACGCCAATGAAGATGTTTACGACGCTCTAGCTGTAGCCGAATATGACGTCGACAGTTATGGCGTGCGCCGTACAGGCAGGTTTGAGAGATGGTTCGGTGCCCAGCGGTGGATGCGGCTGTTTGAATCATTTGACGCACTCTTCCAAGGAATTCAGGCTTCGCTGCGCAAGTTTCCTCTTCTTCACAACATGCTTGACGATTCGTCGTCTCTGCGCACAATTTCAGGGCCTCTTTACATAGCTTTACCGATCGCAGGAGTCCTTACCGGCGTATTTGGGGCAATGGGGAACTCCCAGGGCATCCTGCACCCTCCCATTGAGATTTATCTTCTCTTGATGGTTATCGGTGTCTTGGACACTGCCTCTGGCCTTTTGGGCGCGGTGGTCTTCCTCGGGCTGTCGTCTCAAGTCTTCGACTTTCTCAACATTGCCGACTATCGCACCGCCTTCGGGTTCCTGATGTCCTGCATTGGGCCGGCCTTGATTGCGCGGGCCGTGGTTGGATTCCGCCGGGCCCGCACTCCCACCCCACTGTCGAGACTCCGCGACGTGACCGATGTCGCGTTGTCGATGGTCATCGGTGGCTGGATTGCTTCAATTATGGTGAGGGCTCTGCCGTCTCTCTCGGGCCTATCCCTGCCGGCAGCCAATCACGTTGACACGACGCATCTCATTGTTTCGGCAGCATTCGGTTTGCGATTGGCATTGGAAATATTCGCGGCGCGATTATTGCCCGGCCGAACTGCGCATGTTCGAACGGAACCGGTTGTGTCGGGCTCGGTTTCAGGGAGCCTGCTGTGGGCCGTCGGTCGAATCGGACTCACTTTCATGTTGAGTAGCGCATTCTTGGGAACGGGTTGGGAATCATGGGTGGTCACCATTGTTATTGGAGCGCCCCACTTGGTCTCGATCTTCAACCAGCGTCTCCCGCGTTTTGAAGCTCTCTGGAAAGTCTTCCCCTACGGGGCATTTTCGTTCGCGACGATTCTTGCGCTCGAGGTGGGACTGGAGACGGTCGTCGCCCGTTTCGCGGCTGGTCTGGACTTCTCAACGATCTTCATGCTGTGTTTAGCGCCGCTGACCGCCGTCTTCGCGATTGCACAAATGCTTGCGCAACCGAAGGATGAGTCGATTGTCCATTGGTGGGAGCGGGTTCCGAGTGTGAGCGTTAGGGCCGCAGCCTCGATCGCGCTGATTTTATTGGTTTTCTTCGTCACCAGGCTGCTGTAGGAACCGTGGTCAGGAGCCTCTAGACGGGTTCTGCATCAATTGGACGTCCCACGGCGATTACTTGGATCTCGTCGTAACTTGCCAGACGGTCGGCGGGGTCGACATTGAGCTCAGTTCTCCAACTCTCTCCGTCAAAGACCCGCCACCCGATTACCGAAACCGCGGCCCTCACACCCGCGTGCAGCACCGAGGAAAAAGTGGCTTCTGAGTCAGCGTGACGGATCTCGAAAATCTGAAGAGCAGAGCCTGTAGAGGGACTAAGGAGATCCTCTAGCGCATCGACTACGGCGCCGTTGGCCATGTTTTGGGTCAGCATCATGCCAGAAACCTCATCGCCCACAACGATGTCGGGGCTGGTCGGGGACTCAATTTCGAAGAGTCTTCGATTGCGTGAGGCCACAACTTCTGCGGTGATTCGTGTCGTTACCGGCGAATCCTGACGGCTCTGCCGCAAAAGTTCCACAAGGAGCAGGGTGCGTGCATCCACAGTATCTGCAGACTCGGCCGATCCCGGGTCGGCAAGCACGACGATGCGCGCAGCTGACGCTGGAACGCATTCCAATAAGTCGGGACTTACCAGATCTGTAACGACCTTCTGCGTGATCTGAAGACGGGGGAAAGTTGTGGGCGCCAGCACGGTTTCGCCGGAGGAAATAGTGGTGACTTTCGTCCTTGCAGGCAGAAAAGAGTTGAGATTGGTCAGCAGCGAGTCGAGATGGCCCGGAGTTCCGATTGCCACAATCTCATCTCGAGTTGCCGTGAGATCGTTCAGCTCGATGGTCAAGTCGGAACTCGGTTCTGTGTCAATGCTTACCGCGCTCGCAGCCTTTGAATCGGTGCCGACAAAGAAGAGGTTTTCCCCGGGCGCCACTTCCAGGCTGGGCTTGGGGTTAAGGATAAGACTCGAATTTTTCATGACCCCAATCAGGGCTCCGCCGCGAAAGGACGTCAACACGTCGCCATACTTCCTCGCATGGTCCAACGGGTAGGGAGCGCTGTAAATTTCCGCACCGCCGAAATTGAGCAGGTCGATTAATCCAGCAGTCACTGCGTCATGGCGGGCCGACTGCGCAATCACTTTTGTCACGATATCGAGCCCCGATACAGTCCTGACACTCCGTCTTGTGACCGAACGTGCGACTCTCGCGGCGGACGAGCTTCTCGCCTCCAAAACAATCTGAGGTCCGCTATCGTCGTCGCAGATCTTGGCAACCAGAGTTGCAATCGCGACGCCCTCGTAGGGATCTGGCTGGAGGGGGGAATCCAAGATCGCGACTGATCGCGCATCGTGAACATTCACCCGCTCGAGATCTTGAGTTCTTGCAGGGTTTCCGGTCCTCACAAACACCTGTGCGCGCTTTTTCAGCCGCGATCGCGTCAAAAATTCTTCAATTTCGTTTTGTATCTCGCGGCTGTCCTCAGGAGATAACAGGGCGATAACCGTTTTTGCGCGACCAGGCGAGGACCGAATAAGTTCCGCCATGACCGTCAGGGTCGTGGGTGTCCAGCCGAGAACGACGTCGTGGCCGCGGACATTCAACGGCGCGCGACCGGCCAAGATTTTTTGCTTGGTCGCCTCGAGCGCACTGGTCCGCCAGGCAAATATTGTTCCAAAAATCATGAGACCGATAAACCAGAACCAGAGGTTTGCAACGGTCTCAAGAACTGTAACGCCCTCGGGCACGCCGAGGCTCCGAACGAATGAATCCTGGGCAAGCTTCAGCGCTGGGCCGAGGCTGTCCAGTGGCGTGTCAACACGTGTCAGAAGTCCGGGTAGCAGCGCGATAAGCGCTCCAATGCCGATGGCGAATGCCACCGCCGCCATGGTCCAGAGCGAAAGTGCTCCCTTTTGATTGAGAGTGTTATCAAACCACACGCGCATTTTGCGAATAATCACAATATCCCTCCACACCCGCACCTTGGATGGCCTCGTCGATTAGCAAGTTCGAACGCCCCCGCTACTTCCGGAGCAATTCTGAATTTTCTCACGAGAGCGGCAATTCGCTCCGCAACATTCCCGGGGAGACGTCTTCTCGACAGTGGAACGAAATGACAGCCTTATCCCAAGCCGAGTAGGTCACTACTCGTCCGCGTCCCGCGTCAAAAATGCTTTGTGGGTCGTCAAGGTCATTGATCAGACCCATTGCTTGGGTGGTTTCCTCCAGAACAAAATGTTCCATCTCTTTGCCTGAAATTTCATTCGCAATGGCTACAGTCATCCCGGTGATTGAATTACTCCCGTCCCAGTCGTAGTTGAAAAGGCCGACATTTCCGGGGACATAAACGGCCAAAACGTCAGCCATCCGTGCTTCGTCAACAAAGTAATAGTTCATGACAACGTCGCTCGGGCCGCTTATCTCGAGTGGAATCATCGGACATGCGGCGTTCCATTGAAAGAGTGCCTGGTCGAGAGCCCGGACCTGGTCATCCCGGTAGGTGCCATGTAATTGGACAGAGACGGGTTGGCTTGGGCGCACAATTCCTGCGGGGCACTCCGCGTACTCGCAGGAGAGGGCGACAGCAACATACCGCTCGATTGTCTCGCTGAAGCTTGGTTCGACGGTGCTAGTGGGGGTGCAACCGGCGGTGCTGCCCAGCACAAATACCACGAACCACGCGAGCCGCCTCATGACTTTTTCTGTTTGGCAAGTTTGTCTTCGCCCAATACCCACGCTGCCAAAAGTGCGGTGAGGGCTCCAAACAAACTGATGCCCAAAATCATGAGGAACGTTGCCACCAATCGGCCTTCGTGGGTTATCGGGTACATATCGCCGTAACCCACGGTCGTCACCGTTGCTAAGGACCACCACACGGCGTCCCCGAAACTCGTGATGCTCGCGCCGTCAACATTCTGCTCGGCTTCCAGCACTGAGACTGCAGACGTGTACATCAAAAGAGGCACGGTTACGAGGGTCACGATGCTCAACTTGTGGGTTCGCCGCCACAAAAACGGTTCGAAGGCCCGCAACACCACCAAGACGCGAAGGACACGGAGTGACCGGAACGCGGGCAACATCACCGCGATGACGCTGAGCCAATACATTTTGGCAAAATCCAGAGCTCCCTGTAGGGACGTCAGACTCGCCCGCTCGGACACTATACGCAACACAAGTTCGACCGCGAAGACGCCGTAGATACCCCAATTCACCGCCTCCAGCACGGAGAAAACTGCCTCAGAGGGCTGGGCGACGACCTGAAATGAGTAAATCGCCAAGTACAAGAAACCGAGAACCATCCAGAATGACTCGAGCCGGTCGAGAGCAGAGGCCAGTTTGCTCTCAATGTCCGACGACCGGTTCTTACCCACATTTCTCCTCAGTGCTTACCGCAAGCTTACGTACGATTCTCTCGATTTGGGAACCTATCGCGGCACCTTTTTGATGTCTCTGCCCAGCGAGCGGGACTTTCTTGGGGTTGTCGATTCCGCTTGTTGCGCATTTTCGTTGAGCTTGAGGTGCCCTCGTGTTTTGGCACACACATGGGCGTACCGGTGGGATTTGAACGCTTCGACAACCCTTCAACGCGACCCGTCAGCCTTCTGCCCCAATGATAATTCGACTCTAAAAACGGTGTTGCCACCTCGGGTGGCGGTCGTGAAAACGCGTCCTGAGATCTTCATCTGGCTACCGCTGTGGCGACAAGGGTTCTCTGTTTTTAGGAATCAATCGAGTTTAGGGTGACTCGAGGGGAGCTAGGGAGATAGACAACCTCAAGCTGACGTTCGCGAAGTAGTCGATAGACCGAAGAGCAAAAATGCTGAGGTGTTGTTGGGCGTCACTGATTCTTCTCCTAGGTTTCAGGAGGCAAGTAATGTACTGAGCCCTAGAACATGGGGAATAATCGTGGCACGCCCGGAGGGATTCGAACCCCCAACCTTCTGATCCGTAGTCAGATGCTCTATCCGTTGAGCTACGGGCGCAAGCGCCTGTGGTGCCTGGCAATACTAGCAGGGGTCCCACGGGGCCCTCAC
>Ga0209138_1003146_pt1 | contig 12100 bp, 10 predicted proteins | sample SaaInl3SG_22_DNA_FD_184645 | JGI IMG/M metagenome (GOLD analysis project Ga0209138, IMG submission 184645) | Marine microbial communities from expanding oxygen minimum zones in the Saanich Inlet - ESP_153SG_22_DNA (SPAdes) (version 2) | ecosystem: Environmental > Aquatic > Marine > Intertidal...
CAAATAAAAGAAGGTATGGGGAGTCAGAGAACATCTCTAACAGAGACTGAAGACCGCCCGCGATGCCGCTCATGGCCAGTAGCTGCGAAAAAAACTTTGCGCAGATCATGATCAAAATAATCATGCATCCGAGTTTCGCAGACTCAAACACTGACTCGATAACTAGATCGAGCGTCAGACTATTATAAAGACGAGCCACGACAAGCGAGCCAAGTACCCCGACAGAGGCAGCCTCCGTTGGCGTAGCGACCCCTGTAAGAATCGCGCCTAGAACTAGAGTGATCAGGAAAAGTAATGGCAACGTATCTTTGACGGGAGAAGCGTCACCGGTGTCTGTTGTTTCATCCTGATCGAAACCGCGCGACCTCAAGATAATGAACGCAGTGAAAACGACTGCCAATAGTAAACCCGGTAATATCCCGGCAACCAGCAGCTTGGCTATAGATTCCTCAGCCAATGTGCCAAGAATAATCACCAACACTGACGGCGGAACTATAGGCGCTAGGCTCGCCCCCGCCAAAATGGTCCCAGCACTAATTTGTTTTGGATAACCTTGATTCAATAGAGTAGGCAGTACAGTTCGGCCGAGCATCGCTGCAACTGCCATACTTGCGCCGGATAATGCACTGAGAACCGCAGCGAGCAGCATCGTGACGACATTTTGCCTGCCTGGAATAAACCCGACGACCAGCTGGATGCTCCTGAACAAGCGCTCAACCGCACCTGCTCGGAAAATAACCTCACCCATCAAGATAAATAAAGGAATCGTGGCAAGCGCTTGGGTCGTCGAGGTGTTCAGCATGCTGTTCACAAACATGCCAAACCCCGACGGCCCTATCTGGAATAGAACTATTGCCACATTGACCGACAAAAATACGAGAAAGATGGGTAACCCAGAGACAAGCAAAAGAATCAACGCGATCGTAGCGATGATCATTAAGTCAGCCATGATTTGATGAACCCGAGTTGCCTATCTGCAAGAGAAACTCAAGAGCTGCCACCGACAAACCTGTAATCAGACCAGCATTTAACCAATATTTGGGTATGGGAGTCGCGCTAACTGTTTGCACACCAGTCGATAACTGAACAAAAAAGACTTGAACTGCAACATAGACAGTGACGGCAACCACCAAAAACGCGACGCCATTCATGACCTTAACTAGACTCAATCGATTCGGTAGGTTATCCATCAAGAAAGTAATCGCCACATGTCCCTTGACTCGCGTGACCTCGGGAAACGCAAAGAAAAGAGAAAAGGCCAGCCCATAACCAACAAAGTCATTGGCCCACGAAGTCGGACTACCAGAATAACGAAGCACAACCTCCATCACGGTAATGCACGCAATTCCAAAAAGACACAGGCCACTGAGCCAAAGTAATAGCCGAGTGGCGCCGTGAATAATTGCTAGCATTGAATCTTAAGGTGCCAGCTTTGCACTTCGTGCCAGCTTCGCAAATTCCTCGCCCCGAGCTCCATTCTTCTTGACGACTAAACCAAACAAACCGTCCGAGAAAACTTTTGGAAGATCATTAGCAAATTGTGAACCAAGCTGGGTCTCCTTCATGCCCAATTTCTTGAGCTCAACCACCTCTTGGTCGGCCAACCCGTAAAACTGGTCCCAGGTCTCTTTCTCTAAATCAATTCCCACTTGCGTGAGCGCAGACTGCTGTTCCGGCGACAAATTGTTCCATGCGCCTAAATTCATCAGGATTAGGTGTGTCACGTCACCAAATCGTGGCCGCATCATGTAGCCTGCTGTCTCGTACCATTTAAATCCCAGAGCCCCCAACACCGGCCATGCCGCGCCATCAACGGTACCTTTATCGAGTGCAGAATAGATTTCTGCAGGCGGTAATACGACCAAGGATCCACCCAGATGCTCAATCAACGCCTTATAAACAGGCGTCCCTCTCACCTTAGCCCCATCGAGACCTCCCGATGATCCGACCGGATTCTTGAGTACCATATGATAGCCATCACCAGAAGTCGGCATCGCGATAAGCTTCAATCCAATCTCGTTATAGCTCTCGTCAACAAAATCCCAGATGCCAGAAGCACGACGTTTGTCTGGATCACCATCAACGCCATCCATACCCATTCCAATCCCTGTAGTACCGTAGTGATACCCACCATGAGTGTATAAAAATTGATATAGCCCTGCCTGAACCGGTTCTAGCTGTTCGAAAGGTGAAACTGCTTCTGGACCCTTCACGTCGACAGTTAGATCGGGGACCTTATCCTTCACCATCTCAGCAAATTTAGGGACCGTGTATTTTGCCCCAGCGTAATTGGTATTCCAGCTAGAGAGCATATTCAATTCGGCCGCTTGCACCGATAGAGATAGCGCTATTGCTGCAACAGAAGCGAGGCACTGATTTATTTTTTTCATTTTCTATCAACTCCAATGAACGTATTTATAACTTAACGAATTAGCTGCTTGCCGCCTTACTCAGAAGCCATAACGAATGGCAAAATTTCGGCAATCTTAAACGATTAACACCCCTCAGTTTAGAACAGCGGCAGTGCAATCATTTAGATATCTAAACCAAACTACATCGAACTCGCCGATTGATCTAGTTACCTTGACAGCAAAAACAAAAAAAAATTTACTACGAACAATAACAAAAGCTATAAGGATCATTCATGGAATCCCCGAAGACCTTCGGAAGTGATTCGATCGCAAACCTAATCCGCTCTTACGGGGTGCCGTATTTACCAATGACCCCAGGCGCATCGTTTAGGGGTCTTCACGATAGTATTGTCAATCACCTCGATAACAAAGATCCCGAGCTTTTAATTTGCATCCATGAGGAGCACGCAGTAGCAGTCGCTCACGGATACGCCAAAGTCACGGGTGAACCACTCATCGTGGCACTTCACTCGAACGTCGGATTGATGCACGCCGCGATGGCGATCTACAACGCATGGTGCGACCGGGTCCCGATGCTGATCATCGGAGCCACTGGGCCACTAGATGCCGAGAAACGCAGACCTTGGATCGACTGGATACATACGAGCCAAGATCAAGGACAGGTTATACGTCCCTATTGTAAGTGGGACGATCAGCCGATCTCACCTGACGGGGCTCTGAACGCTATAAGTCGCGGAATGTCGATCACCAAGACCCTCCCACGCGCGCCCGTCTACATTAATTGCGACACGATCTTGTTTGAGGAAGAGCACGAGCCATCGACTGATCAACTGATTGACGGGACCCCAGATCAGACTGAGCTCCCCGGACTCACGGAAGAGCAACTCGAACGACTCAAGTCGGCGATATCAAGCTCCAAAAAAATTGTGATTCTGCTCGGGCGACTCAACCGTAACCAAAATAACTTTGACAACAGAATACGGCTCGCTGAAGGCCTATCGGCGACGGTTATAACTGACCTCAGGACCGGGAGCACGTTCCCGACGGATCATGATTTACACTGTCCACCAGACAATCTCATGCCGTCTGAAAAAAGCTCTGACGTGATCAGAAATGCTGACCTAGTGCTCAGTTTCGACTGGATCGATTTGGGTGGCTTGCTACGAACTACTTTCAAATCTCCTGTAGCGAACTGTCCAACGTTCCACTTCAGTCTGGACCAAAATCTGATAAACGGCTGGTCTAAGGACCACTGCGAGCCTGCTCGGAACGCAACCACTTTATTGGTTGATCCCAACACCGCAGTCAATCAGTTGGTCGACATTCTTGATTTTGCGAAGAATTCCCCCTCCGCTGTTCAACCGAAATCACGAAAGGAAACAATCGATGACTCGTTGTCGATGCGATCACTCGCGTCAGTCTCATACTCGGTTTTGCAGTCTGAACAAGTGACTCTTATCCGGACACCGATCAGCTGGCGTAGTGAGGACTGGGTATTCAGTGATCCCCTCGACCACCTCGGTTTTGATGGCGGCGGCGGGATAGGTTCCGGTATCGGGATGGCTGTCGGCGGCGCCCTTGCTTTAAAACGAAGTAATCGGTTGCCTGTCGCTATTCTCGGTGACGGTGATTACCTGATGGGTGTGTCTGGGCTCTGGACGGCGGTTCACCACAACATACCTGTTCTAATCATCGTTGCTAACAACCGCTCGTTTTTTAATGATGAACTACACCAGGAACGTATCGCGATCGCCCGAGACAGAGATGTCAATAATAAAGGGATTGGGATACGGTTGGATGAGCCCGACGTGGATCTCGTCAGTATGGCAACTGCACAGGGGTGTGTCGGATTTGGTCCTATCTATACATCAGATGAATTGCGACAAGAACTGAAACTCGCAGTCAAGCAAGTCAAAGCGGGCAAGGTCGTCGTGGTGGATGCCCGGGTTAGCCGATCGTATTAAGGGAGGAAAGAAGTTTATGTCAGACCAAGCGTGCCTACCAAAAAAAACCGGACTTTTCTTTAACGGCGAATTCCACGAGGGAGACGCGCTTTTGCTGTCAAGAAACCCGGCGACAGGCAAAGAGATCATAGAGGTCGGAGGCGCTTCAGCAAAGACAGTTGATAAGGTAGTAGAGCACGCTTCACGGGCGCAACCAGCTTGGTGGAAGCTCGACATCAGGGAACGTGTCGCTTGTATAAGAAAGTTTATCGAGAAGATCGAAGCACATGCAGACGACCTCGCGATGCTCGACGCTCTCGACTCCGGGAACCCATACAACGGCATGCAAATCGATATCAAGATCAGCCTAGCCGTAATGGATCTTTTCGCTGGTCTGGCAACGGAAATCAAAGGCGAATCATTTCCTGGCTCGGGGGATCGGATTAATTTCTCGGTCCGCGAACCACTAGGTGTGGTAGCGAGGATCATCCCGTTTAATCATCCACTGATGTTTGGTTGCATCAAGAGCGTCGCTCCCTTAATCGCAGGAAACGCGGTGATCATTAAGCCATCCGAGCACACACCTCTAAGCGCGTTACGAATCGCCGAACTGGCCGGAAACTTGTTCCCACCCGGGATCTTCAACGTGTTAAATGGAGCACGCGAGACTGGTAGCGCCCTATCCCAGCATCCGAAGATTCGGAACGTGAGCTTGGTGGGAAGTGTGCCTACCGGGAGGGCTGTGTTAGCCGATGCCTCTAAGGCTATTAAATCTGTGCTACTTGAGTTAGGGGGAAAGAACCCTCTGATCGTATGCCCCAGTACAGATGTGGATTTCGCGGTAGCGACCGCGGTTAAGGGCATGAATCTGACTTGGACTGCCGGTCAGTCGTGCGGCTCCACGAGCCGATTGATGGTCCATGAAAGCCTCTACGACGAAGTCGTGGATGGAGTCACGGAGGCATTCAGTCGACTGGAACTGGGGATACCCTCTGATAAACAGACCGAGATGGGCTGCCTGACGACCGGTCCACAATACAACAAAGTAAAAGAATACATCGAGATTGGGATAGCGGAAGGTGCGAGGATGACTACCGGTGGCGTACCGGATGAATCTCCTCACCCTGATGGATACTTCGTTCGCCCCACTGTATTCAGCAATGTCGACCCTAGCATGCGGATCGCCAACGAAGAAATTTTTGGTCCAGTCTTGTCAGTGATCCCATGGAAAAGTGATGATCAGGCTTTGTCAATTGCGAACGCTGTCGACTACGGGCTGACCGCAGGGATCCTATCGAATGACATCAACCAAGCGCTTCGGATGTCGCGCGAAGTGCAGGCTGGCTACGTATGGATCAATAACTCGAGTGACCACTACCCAGGGGTGCCGTTCGGGGGCTATAAAGACTCCGGACTCGGTAGAGAAGAATGTCTCGAGGAGCTACTCGCATACACCCAAGTCAAAGCAATTAATATTCACCTTCGGTGAACAGTGGGGGGAGGATGACTACGAAACCGCCAGACACCTTACTTAAAGTCGACAACGTCTCCAAGACGTTTGATCTACCCAACGGTGGCGAGGTTTGTGCGCTCTCCGACCTGTCTTTGACAGTGGGTCAAGGAGAGTTTGTCTCGATCGTTGGTCCGAGCGGTTGCGGTAAATCGACCCTGTTTAACATCATCGGTGGGCTAACTAAGCAAGACCAGGGCACCATTACATTAACCCCCAACGAGTCCGGCGAGACGCCAAAAATCGGAATGGTCTTTCAGCAAGATAGCTCTTTTCCCTGGCGCACGGTTCAAGAAAATATCGAATTCCCGCTCGAAATGATGGGAATGGATCACCAACAACGCCAAGAAAAGGTTCAGTACTTTGTCGAACTGGTTGGATTACAAGACTTCGCTGACAGCTTCCCGCACCAGTTGTCCGGTGGTATGCGCCAACGTATCTGCATCGCACGGACCCTAGCCTATGAGCCGGATATCTTATTACTTGATGAACCGTTCGCGGCACTCGACGAGCAAACCCGGATGCTCCTAGGGGACCAGTTGACAGAGATTTGCGCGCGGCTCAAACAAACAAGCCTACTGATTACGCACAATATCTCGGAGGCCGTCCACCTCAGTGATCGAGTCGTGATGCTGTCGTTTCGGCCAGGAAAAATAATCGACGTAATTCCTGTGGATCTACCTCGTCCGCGGTCATCGGACCAACTCGGGTCCGATGCTTTCTCCAAGCTTGTCGGGCAAATTTGGGGAGAATTGAAAGTAGAGGCAAACAAAGGGCTCGCAGAGTCTTAACAATAAGAAAGGAGTTGATCATGAAAAAATTGATCTTAACAATGTGTACAGGTGTTTGTGTAACCGCAATATCACTGTCAGCAATGGCTATGGAAAAAGTCTCTGTTGCCATCGGTCAGAAGGGACTCTGGGACACCATGGTCACCCTACAAGGAATCGAGCAGGGATTCTTCAAAAAAGAGGGGCTCGACGTCGAAGTGACCTGGACCAAAGGCGGCTCTGCCACGCTCCAGGCTGTGATGACAGGCAGCACACAATACGCGCTCGCAAACGGAACCCTTGGTGTACTCGGAGCCTACGCTAAGGGGGCTCCAATCCGTATCGTGATGGCGGAAATGACAGGTGCACCAGACTTATTTTGGTACGTAAAGAACGGATCGTCAGTCAAGTCAATGAAAGATACTGGAGGAAAAACTTTCGGTTTCAGTCGCCCAGGTTCATCAACACATTTGGTCGGTCTGGCACTCGCTGACCAGGCTGGAGTATCACCGAAGATGACACCATCCGGTGGCATCTCTGGAACCAGAACGCAGGTTATGTCCGATCAAATCGATGTCGGCTGGTCGGTTCCACCATTTAACCTAGACATGGTGGCCAAGGGTGACATTCGCATCATCGCACGTGGCAGCGACGTCCCTAGTCTGAACAGTCAGACGATTCGGGTGAACGTGGTCAACGCCGACTACATGAAGGCTAACCCCGAGTCGGTCAATAAATTTGTTCGAGCATATAAAAACACAATCGACTGGATGTATTCCAACACCGACGCATCTGTCGCCTTCTACGCCAAGTTCAATAAAATCGACGAGGCGGTAGCGCGCGACTCGCTGAAGTTCTACCCTAAATCCTCTCTAGGAATGTCGGTAGCCGGTATCGATGAATCGATGGCACAAGCTATCAAAAATAAGAATCTAGAGGTACCGCTCTCTAAAGCCCAGCTTGCTGAGCTGATACAGACGCCATAAACCATGTCTTCTGCATTAAATCGTCCGATCGTTGTCACGACATTGTTCGTGATAATGATCGGGGTTCTCATGCAGGTAGTCGTGTCTACCGGGTTGGTCTCTGAGCTAATCGTTCCAAAACCTGTCCCGATGGTAATGGCTCTTGTTGATATGCTCCAAGACCAAGAGGTGTGGAACTTTTTTGTAATCACCTTCGCAAGCACTCTCGTCGCGAATTTGATAGCTATAGGTTTCGGGCTCAGTGTCGCTCTGTTATTGCACTACAAACAGGTCTGGGCGAAGGCGACGACCCCCATTTTCGGAGCACTTTTCGCGGCGCCAATGATCCTCTTGTACCCGATTTTCCTGGTACTTTTTGGACGCACACAGACAACAATTATCGCGATGGGTGCCTTAACCGGATTTATTCCGATCGTTCTTAACACGTTGGTAGCGCTCGACGCTGTCCCTAAAACGTTTCGTGCCGTCGCTAAAAGTTATAGATGTAGCACATGGCAAGAAATCTTCTACGTTGTGATTCCCGGGGCAGCCGCAGGGATGTTTGTTGGTATCAGACTCGGATTAATCTACTCACTGGTGAATATTATCGGTATTGAGTTCCTGATCAATTTTGGAGGGCTCGGATACTTAGTCAGTCACATGTATGACCTCTTTGAAATCACAAAGATGTATGCAGCGATTATCTTGGTGATCGCCGTGAGTGCTATGTTCTATGTAACCCTGAATCTGATTCAGGCGCGGATTAATAGGATCAGTCTAGGGTGATACGTATACAAATAGCTTTGATTCGGTTGGCGCTGTTGGTTTTCACCATCGCTTGCTGGGAACTGATTTCATATTCTGGGCTATTCTACAAGGAGGTATTTCCCTCAATTACGACTATCTTATCGGAGTTAACCATCCTCCTGCGGACATCCGAGTTTTATGGGCACACTTGGGTAACCCTCTTCGAAGTAGCCGCAGGGCTCTTCTTCGCTATTTCGCTCGGAGGTGTAACTGGGATCATTATCGGATCGAGTCAGGTTCTCCATCGTGGTTTAGATCCGATACTTGTAGCGCTAGCGACCACCCCAAAAATCATCTTTTTTCCGATCATAATGTTATTGGTGGGGATCGGGGTCGAGTCAAAAATCGCGATGGGAGCTCTCAGCGCCTATTTTCCGATATGCCTCAGCACCGCAGCCGGGATTCGGTCAGTACCGCAAGTGTTTATCGACTCAGCAAAATCATTCGACGTCTCACGGTTACAATTAATTCGTTTTATTTATTTCCCAGCAGTCATTCCCGAATTGCTGACGGGCGTTCGTCTGGGGCTCGGCGTATGTATTATTGGGGTCCTTTTAGGGGAAATTAAAATATCCAACCAAGGATTGGGCTTTATGGCTATCGAATACTACAACATGTTCAACGTACCAGCCCTATATGCATCACTTATCGTAATTTTTGGAATGGCTGTAGTGATTAATCTGGCCATCGACTTTATCTTGTCGAAAGCGGTGATTAATCGATAGGCAAAGACCTCACGATTAAATCGAAATAGGCCTCAGTGATAAATCAGCCGCTGCCGCCTGGCATAATTATGGAGCATCCACCATCCACAAACAGGTCCGTACCGACGATAAAATCGGACTGATCCGAGACCAAGAAGGCCACCGCGTTAGCGAGGTCATTTGGGACACCTGCACGGTTCCGAAGATTAACGATCGGCCTACTCGGGTCAAAATCGTCTTTACCGACCGGTGAGCCGATCTTGTTTGGTACAACGCTGTTTACGCGAATGTTATAATCAGCCAACTGGATCGCCATCGCTCGGGTCAGGTTCACTACACCACCCTTTGCTGCAGCATAGGCAATCGCCCTGCCCCTCCCGAAGTATCCGGTCGTCGAGGATACGTTCACGATGTTCCCAGCCGTCTGATCCTCGACCATCTTATGTGCGACACACTTCGCGAAATAGAACGGCGCTGTCAGTGTAATGTTAAGCGTTCTCTGCCAAGTCGCGAGATCGATATCCAATATGTTCTTGTTATCTGAAATGGCGACATTATTCACCAAGATATCGATCCGCCCATAGTGTGCATGAATATCGCCTACCGTGGTTTCAATCTGTTCCGGACTCGATACGTCACAGACAAATGCTGCCGCAGATACGCCCCTCTGAGTAAGATCCGAGACGACCTTATCAGCCCGTCCCTGGTCGAGGTCCACGACAGCGATCGCCACGCCCTCATCTGCCAGCCTGTGTGCGATCGCTTCACCGATATTTCGGCCAGCACCGGTGACAACTGCAACCTTTCCGTCATGACGCATCTATCAATTCCTTATCAAAAAACCTCAACAGTAAAGATGTATCAAACTCGCACCCTTTCAGCCAATACATCTCAGATCGTGGGCTCATATCGGGCTCTTACCTAAAAGGATAAACCATTAATCTAACTGAATATATTGATAAATTCGGGCCTGGATCTTACCGTTTAGTAAAGTTATGTTTACCCTCCTAAGGGAGGTTAACTTTTTATTTTTGAGAGAAAGAAAAACTAAGCTGTCTGTCAAATGAAGCGGGTTGCCACAATAATAGCTTCAGGAGTTTGTTGAAAAGTAGCTACGACTTGTTGTTGTAATCTGGATTCCGCTCAATATGACTTGGGTTTGACAAAGTAGTCCATGCGATCAACGGTCTGAACCCTGAGAGAGATTTCTTGATCCCCACGGGTAATTCCTAACGAAACGATTGAGCCACTTTCCCCAGAACCCCACAAAGCCTCGTAAAAATCTTTCAATGTTGTTACCGGAATCTGGTTGACGTAGGTGATGATATCTTGAGCTAGAATTCCAGCTTGAACTGCTGGACTTCCCTGATTTACCCGCGTAATGACCACTTGTCCACTGCTGTCGACAGAGGATAGACCGAGGTAGGGCTTTACATTTGTCTTCCGGCGACCAAACTCTGTCAGCTCCGCAAGAATTGGTTTTAAGAGATTGATGGGAACAAATAGGTTCCCTGGTGACATCATGCCTTGACTAACAGCATCAGCCACGAATAGAGATCCGATCCCCAAGATTTTACCTTCGGCGTTTAGTAACGGCGCCCCGGCCCACGCCTGATTGGTTGGAAATGTGTAGATCGGATTTTCTAAGTAATATTCCCACCAACCAGCAAAAGGCCGTCTCGAGACCATCTGAGCAAGAGAACTGAATCCTTGTTGTGGTGAGGGAAGAATGAGAAGACTCTCATCTACCTGAATCTTGTCAGAGTCTCCCAACGTTAGGGACGTGACAGATATCGGAACAACGCTTTTCAATAGGCCAAACCCGGTCGTATGGTCATATCCCACAAGCATCCCAGGGACTACTTGACCATTCGGCAAGCCAACTTTTATCTCACTCGCCTCAATAACAAGATATCCGATGGTGAGGATATATCCCCCATCAATTACTACTCCTGTTCCGGATCTCTCTTGACCGAGGCTATTAGCCGTTCTAGCTTCGGGGGGAACTTTTGCGTAGATATCTACAACCGAGTCATAGAATCGATGAGCTGTTTGAGAAGATTCCGTTAAAGCGTATCCCGAGCACATCGATAGCATGGCAAATAAAAATATTTGCCTTGTGATTGGATAAATACGAGGCAAGTGGATGTTTAAAGTCAAGTTACACCTCCTTTATAGAAGGAAAAACAGCAGCTGTCGCGTCATATTGTAACAGTGCGTGCATGCCAGCGATTCGTGAGAGCAGAATTAATGGGGCTCTTGAACCAACCTTTACTTATCAGCTAAATCAGAATGGGTAGCATCAACCCTTTCTCGAGGCAACCAAACCCAGCCCAAGACAGCTAACCCCACTCCCATGATCCAGAGCGTATGTTGTTGGCTGATCAGAGCAACGAATAACGCGGCACCGGCCAGTAAAACGGATCCGCGCTGAGCCAACGACAAGCGGACCCTCGCGAATCCTGAAAGCCCGCTCCCCATCGTCAACAGAATCATGGTAACCGCACTAATAACTGTCACAATCTCGATCCAGTCGCCCGACACACCAAGCAAAAACTCAGGTCGGATCACGAACACAAACGGGATAACATAGGCGAGCCACGCGTAGCGCATACCCGTAACCGCGACCTCAAGCGGTTTCTCCTCGGCCAAGGAAGCAGCGGCAAAAGCCGCGATCGCTATTGGTGGGGTGATCATAGACATCATCCCAAAGTACAGGACAAAGAAATGCGCGGCGATTGGCTCGATCCCGGTTTTCACTAGAGCGGGCACCACCAAGGTGGCCAATAAGACATACACCGCGACGGTAGGCATGCCCATGCCCAAAACAATACTGATCGCAGCCGTGATACAGAGCAGTATCATCATGTCCTGGCCCGCAAGATTAATCACGATCAGTGCAAGGTTAAACACCAGACCGGTCGCGTTCAGGATCCCGATCACAAACCCAGCCGCAGCTACGATGACGATAATCTCAACGGACTGACGGCCTGCTGTAACAATTGAGTCGAGAATCACCTCAGCATCGA
>Ga0209138_1003152_pt1 | contig 12078 bp, 3 predicted proteins | sample SaaInl3SG_22_DNA_FD_184645 | JGI IMG/M metagenome (GOLD analysis project Ga0209138, IMG submission 184645) | Marine microbial communities from expanding oxygen minimum zones in the Saanich Inlet - ESP_153SG_22_DNA (SPAdes) (version 2) | ecosystem: Environmental > Aquatic > Marine > Intertidal...
TGTAAGTTATATCGATTATATTGACCCGGTACAAGGTAAGATTGCTGGACCTGCAGATCAAGAGATTACATTTAAAACACCATTTGATCCAGCGGTATATAACACCGGCAATACTTCAGATAGTTCGGTTGATCCTAACAGAGCGTGGACTGACAAGCATGTAGGTCAAGTATGGTGGAACATATCAACTGCTAAATTTGATCATGCTTATCAAGGGTCAACAACCTTTCAAAAAAATGCTTGGAACAAACTAACTGTTGGTGCAAGCATTGATGTATTCGAATGGGTTGAAAGCAACGTTATACCAAGCATATGGGATAGTATTGCAGATACACCCGATGGGCTTGCTGCTGCCATTAGTGGAATAAGCTTGTTTGGTAATGCTAGATATTCTACAAAAATTGTATACGATGACGTAAGCAAAACTTTTAGTAATAAGTATTACTTTTGGGTAGTTAATAAAGTAACTGTGCCTGTAATGGAAAATAGAAGATTAAGTATTCGTGATATTGCAGCACTAATCGAAAATCCTAGAACACAAGGATACCCATTCCTAAGCTTGTTATCTGATAACAAGTTTGTGCTTAATAACTTTGACACATTTGTTGATAACGATGATTTAGTATTAAATATTAAGTACTCTACTGGACCAAAGAAAACACAAAATCTGCATAGTCAATACAAACTAATATCAGATGGTCTAAAAACAAGTAAACCTGATGCAGATATTGAACGTAAATGGTTTGACAGTTTAATCGGATTTGACGACAATAATAGAATTGTACCAGATCCAAAAATAACTGTTAAAAATCGTTACGGCGTACAAAACCGTCCAAGACAGAGTATGTTTGTTAATAGAATTGAAGCACTAAAACAAACAATTGAACGAGTAAACTTAACATTATTAGAAAATCTAATAGTTGACGAGTACAACATAGCGTCATTGTCACAACAAGACACTGTTCCTACATTAATATCTCGTGAATACGATCTTGCAGTTGAGACTTTAGCAGAACTTACATTTGTTAGTACAAATAAAATTTCGCCTGCAATATTAACTCCTATTATTACTAATGGTAGAATTTCTAGAGTAAACATTACTGATGCAGGCCGAGGCTATAAAGTTGCTCCTAGTTTTAAACTTAATGGTGCAGGCAACGGAGCAGAATTTGAAGTAACTATTAATAATCTTGGGCAAATAACTAGTGTAGATATTATTAATGCAGGCAGCGGTTATGACGCTGCAACTACAATAACTGTTAGACCGTTTACTGTACTTGTTAACGCAGATTCGTCTATACAAGATAAATGGGCATTGTATTCTTGGAGTAACTCAGAAAAATCTTGGTACAGAAGAAAACTTCAAAGTTATAATGTAGATTTGTATTGGGATTACACTGACTGGTATGCACCAGGCTTTAATCAGTTTACTAATATTAATGATACAATTAAAGGATCGTACCTGTTGCCCAGCTTAGATAATAATATAGGCAATGTTGTTAAAATTGAATCAGTAGGCACCGGCGGCTGGCTGTTACTACAAAAAGTAGATGATCAAGACAGTGAAGATTACACAGTTAATTACGATACTATTGGTAGACAAAATGGTACAATACAATTTAAAGATACGTTATATAACTATTCTAAAAATACTGTAGGATTTGATAACCGTAGTTTTGATAGTAATTTTTACGACAATAATCCTAGTGTTGAATTACGTATTATACTGGAAACTATTAGAGATGATATATTTGTAGGCGACTTGGAAGTTGAATACAATCAGTTGTTTATGGCAGCACTTCGCTATGTGATGTCAGAGCAGCAATCAGTTGACTGGATGTTTAAAACTAGTTTTGTAAAAGCAAAACATAATAGAGAATCTTTAAACCAGCAAGATATAACATTTAATAATGATAATTTACAAAGTTACCAAGACTTTGTTGAAGAATTTAAACCTTATTCAACAAAGGTAAGAGAATTTATCAGTGATTATACAGCAATAGATCCAACTAATACTTCAATCAGTGACTTTGACTTATCTCCTGCATATAATGATATTACTAAAACTATTGAAGCAAGTAATGCTAAAATAGTAGACGGAGAAATTGTTGAAGAAAATCTTGACACATCAGTCTATCCACGTAAAAACTGGAAAGATAACTTTGGATATCAAGTAACCGAAGTACAAGTTAGAGATGGCGGCAGCGGCTACACCTTTGAACCTACTGTTACTTTAGTAGGCGGCGGCGGAACTGGCGCAAAAGCTAAGGCATATTTAGGCTACGGCAAAGTTACAAGTATTAAAGTAACTTATCCAGGCAGTGGATATACTAGTGCGCCAACTGTTGTAATATCTGGTTCACAGTTAGACACAGGAACAGTAACTAAAGCAACTGCAATTTTAGGTAACGGAGTAGTAAGAACTCCTAGCGTTAAAGTTAAATTTGATAGAACTAGCGGAACTTACACATTTAGTACATTAGCGAAAACTGAAACATTTACAGGAACTGGATCTGAAAATAGATTCTTCTTAGAATGGCCAATGGATCTTGATACAAAGAAAGTAAGTGTATATGTAGATAATATATTACAATTACGCAGCAAGTATACATATGAAAATATTAAAAATGAGGATAAGAGTTATACTAGAGAGCAAGGTAAAATATTATTTGCTACACCGCCTGCTTTAGATGCAGCAATCCGTGTAGAATATAATTTACCACTAAGCATGCTAAGTGCAGAAGATAGAATTAAATTTGCATATGCACCTATTGCAGGAATGTACGGAAACGATCTAGCTCAATTAATGACTGGAGTAGACTATGGCGGAGTTGAAGTACGTAGTTTTGACTTTGATGGACCTGCAGGCTTTGACACTGCGCCGTGGTACACAGATGCCTGGGATGAATTTGATAGCGCATTTGAAGATGAAATATTTACAGCAGATGGGTCGACTATTGCAGTACAATTGAGTACTCCTTTAGAAGATGGCGTTGTTTATAATCTTTACAAGAATGGTATAAGACTTGACGATCCTGCCTTTGACGCTGGTACTCCTACTAACGTAAATGCAATTACAAATAGTATTACTGGTGACGGTGTAACTGATACAATTTTTGTACAAGACCTAGGAATATTACTATTAGATGGCGACATATTTGTTGTAAGAAAAACAACTAGTGACGGTAGTGTTACTCCGGATGCAGAAAGTTACGACACAGCATTATCCGGCGGCAACCTAGCCTACACAAGTGCACGCGGTATTGCAGCAGAAGAAATTATTGTAGACGGTGACGGATTTGTAACTCCTACCACAAGTGCTGGTCCTGAAGAACTAGTACCTGGACAGGTATTAGATACTCTCGATATTAAAGTTTATACTAGAGACAGTGCAGGCCAAGGAGTCATCAACAGCCAAAGTTATATTATGGATAGCACATTAACTTATGACCTAGGTGTTATTCCTAATAGTAGCGATGCAATAATTGTAAAGGTTGCAAATGTTATATTACCGCAAACTGATTACACTATTGATTGGAGCGCAAACACTGTAACACTTGACACAGCGGTAGTCGGCGCAGAACTTAACATTGTAACAGTTTCTCAAGGCACACAAAACATACTAGATTTTGGACAACTAATAGGCGACGGTATAACTACTGAATTTGAAACTACAGTTGATTGGGAAGATGGAGTAAGTGTATATGCAAGTGCAAATGGCACACAGAGATCAGTAGTTGCATTTGCTTCTGACACTTCTTCTAAGACAGTTATTAGATTTGATGAAGTTGTTGCAACAAGCGAAGTAATTAATTATACTGTATTCTCAGAAGGAGAGACAGTTAATTATAGTCAAATTACTAAAGACACATTTATTGGTGATTCATCTACTACACAATACACACTAGCAAATGCTCCATTATATGCAACTCCAACAGAGCATAATGTTTTAGTTAAGGTCGACAATAAAATATTAAATGCAGGTTATAATGTTCAGTATACTATACCAGAAAATAATCAGCGTGAATTTTCATTGGAAATATTCCAGATGCCGGCAGGCAGCCTAGTTGTTTCAGATGTTAAAGTATTCTTAAACGGAACAGAAATTGTAACACCGTTACAATGGCGTTTTGAAATTGTAAATAGTAGTATTATACTTTCGGACGAAACTGGTGTACCAGGTGACTTACTTGAACTTTATGTAATTACAGATGGTGATTATAGAATCGATGGAACGTCAGTTGTATTTGATACTGCTCCTGCAGACAATGCAGTAGTAGAAGTAATACAGTTTACTAATCATAACTTATTAGAAATTGAGCGTATTAATTATGAGGTCGTATCAAGAACTTCTCTAATACCAGAAGATGTTGATTATATTACATACCGAAGAGCTACAGTTGGCGAAGTTACTCTACGTGCACCTGCTGTTGATGCCCAATATGTATGGGTAAGTGTTAATAATGAACTGTTAACTCCTAGTGTAGATTATTATATTACAGACGATAAACTAAAAGTTCAGCTAGTTAGACAGCCGAGCACAGATGATGTTATCGATATTATACATTTTACTGCACCTGTTAGTACGCCTAAATTTGCATATAGACAGTTTAAAGATATGCTTAACAGAACACATTTTAAACGTCTTGATAAATCTACAGCTAAACTTGCACAGACATTAAATTATTATGATTTGAGAATAGAACTAGATGATGCAAGCGAACTATCAGAACCAAATAAAGGACAAAACTTGCCAGGTGTAATCTTTATTGAAGGCGAGCGTATTGAATACTTTGTAAAAGAAGAAAATACACTACGTCAGCTTCGTAGAGGTACACTAGGTACAGGAGTTAAAGATACATATGCAATAAACTCTAAAGTATATGATCAAAACATAAGTAAAACTGTTCCTTACAAGGACGAAACACAAACACTAATATTTAGAGCAGATGGTTATAGCGATGGCTCAACAGTCCGTCAAAATATAGGAAATGTATCGGTATCTAAAATTGAATTTGATTTTAATAATAATACAGTATTTCCGCTAGGTGGACAAGTTGCAACAATATATGGTAGTGGTTTTAGACCAGTAATAGAACTTTATCCATTTAATGAAGCTCCGATGATAACTGTGAGTGTTACACAAATTGATGGTAATAACAGATTAAAATTAACGCCGCCTGCATACTATGTGGCTAATAGCTGGAATCAGACATTAGAAGAAAAAACAGTTACATTTGTGGGATCTACATTTGGAGGAGTTTTACCTGATACTGAATATGTAGTGTCAGAAATTATAACTAGTAATTTATCTAACGAACTATCAGGAAATGAAGTTTACATTAAAATTACACAAAATGGAACAGAAGTTAATCTTTCTCAAAGTACAGGAGAAATGCAAATTGAATGGAATTCTACAACTTACGTAAACGAAAACGAAGTTAAATTTATTACTAGCGGAAAACCAGTAGGAGTATATGACCTAATAATTTATAATCCAGCAGAGCCATTAGCACTTCCGTTTCCGATATCTGAGTCTAGTTACGTAGCTAACGGTCTATTGGAATATGTGCAGATCTTGTTGCCTTTTGCGCCGATACCTGATGAGAGATCTGCAACTGGCTGGTACAAAGAATTAACAGAGATATCAGTAACTGATATTGTTCCTGGAAGATACTATACTATTGCTAATGTAGGAAATACAGACTGGAGTGCTGTAGGCGCTTCTGGCAATACTAATGAAGATTTCCTAGCAGTAGGAAAAGGTACAGAAAATGGTACAGTTTATGATTATAGTAGTATTCCGTTTGAGTATTGGGAATCTAAAGATATTGATGTATTTGTAAGCGGAATACGTCTAAGAAAAACACCACTAGCAGAATTTGACAATAGAGAAGGGTTAGATAGTCCTAAAGGTGATATAGTTAAAGAAGCTGAATTTGCTGTAAATAAAAATGTTGGAGCATATGTAAGACTTACTACTCCTCCTGAGGCAGGAACATTTATTACTGTTGTGAAAAAGACAGGTTCGTCGTGGACTACACAGGGTACAGCACTAGGCGACACAGAAAATTCAATTGCAAGATTCTTACGTGCAGGAACATCTGAGCTACCTGAATAAATACAGTATAGGAAAATTTAAATGAGCGATAACATGCAAGACACAAACGGAGTATTAGTTCAGGGGCATATTAAAATATATGACCCTGAATCGCAAAAAGTATATATTAATAAGCGCAATGCTATTCACTATGAAAATATGAGTATAGCAATGGCTGAAAGTTTGGCAAATGCTGGACAAGGTTTTATATATGAAATGAGTTTTGGCAACGGCGGCACAAGCGTTGATCCAACAGGCATTATTACATATCTAACACCTAATAGTACAGGGACTAATGCAAGTTTATACAACCAAACTTATACTAAAGTTGTTGATGACAGAAGTGTAAGCAATACCGATCCTGTACGAAACAAGCTAGAAACCCGTCATGTTAGCGGAACAAACTATACTGATATTGTAGTAAGTTGCTTGTTAGACTACGGTGAACCGAACGGCCAAGATGCATTTGACACAGCTAGCTCAACTGATAGTCCTTATGTTTTCGATGAACTAGGGTTACGCAGCTATAGTCCAAATGGTACAGGTAAATTAATTACACACGTTATTTTCCACCCAGTACAAAAGTCATTAAACAGATTAATACAAATTGACTATACAGTGCGTGTGCAGAGTTTAGCAGGTTAAGGAGTAGAATATGCCATATACAATAAGCTACACTGATACTGTTAACAAAGGTGTTATCACTGTTGAAGACAACGTATTAAACAACGAAACAAGTTTAAATTTTCCGGGACGTGGTACAACAGCTTACGGCCAATCAGTAAACGAAAACTTTTTGCATTTATTAGAAAATTTTGCAAACACTAATGCTCCAGAACGTCCAGTCGAAGGACAATTATGGTATGATTCAACAGAAGGTGTTGATCAGCTTAAAGTTTACGATGGAACTAACTGGGTTGCAAGCGGCGGCCTTAAAAAAGCAAGTGCTGCACCAGCAGTAGCAAATTCAAGCGCAGGCGATCTATGGGTCAACACAGAAAGTCAACAGCTATATTTGTTTACAGGTAGTACATGGGTATTAGTAGGACCGGACTTTAGTGACGGATTGTTAACTGGAGCACAAGCACAGGCGATTGTAGGCATTGACGATATAACGTATAATGTTTTATCTATTAAGGTTGAAGATCAACCAGTAATTATTATCAGTAGTCAACGCTTTGTTCCAAAAACTTCGATTAAAGGTTTTAGAACAGGTATTAATCCTGGTATGAATATTGCAGACGAAGCAATTATCGGAACACAAGCATTAAAATATTACGGCACAGCAGAGAAAGCCGAAGCATTAGTTGTTGGAAATACTTCAATACCTGCAAGTAACTTTTTAAGAGGTAATGCTGCAAGTACAACAGACTTTCAGTTAAGTGTTAAAAGCAATGACGGTATCAAAATAGGTACAGGCGGGCAGCTAAGTTTAGGAATTAATGGTGAAACAGGAGTAATTCAGCATAATACTAGCGGTTCTAGTATTGATATTAAAATGCGTAACGGTAATTTAACTCCTACAGTCATGAGCATTAACAGTGATGGCAATGTTGGATTTAATAACAGTGCTCCAGAACAAACAATTGATGTTAATGGTAATATTAAAATTTCACCTAAAACAGGCGAAGCAGAAACTGGGGTTCTAAACGTTACAAGTACTACAAATTCTACGTCAATAGGTACAGGTAGTATTATTACTACCGGCGGCATTGGAATTGCGCTTAATGCATATATAGGCGGCGACTTGTTTATGAAACAAGGAGAAAGTGGCGCCGGAACTATAGTATCGGGAAATATTTCTCCTGACAGTAACAGTACAAGAAATATCGGTACATCAATTAACAAGTATGATCAAATACATGCTACTACATTCTTTGGAAATATCCAAGGTAACGTAAGTGGTACAGTTAGCGGTAGAGCAGGTTCAGCAGATAGACTAGCAAGTGCTACTACTTTTGCACTAAGCGGCGATGTAAATCCTGTAAGTTTTGAGTTTGACGGGCAAACAGGCGGAAGTACAAAAACATTTGCAGTAAGTATTGCAAACAGTTTTATTAGTAACAAAGATATTACGTACGATGCTGGTAATGCAGACGAATTACTATTAAATGTAACTACAGGAACAACTGGCGTACGAAGAATTACCAAACGTAATTTCTTAAAAACTATACCTCTTGTTCCGGCGGGCGCAATGATGCCATTCGGCGGCGTTGAAGCACCTGATGGTTGGTTGCTATGTGATGGTAGTGAAGTTAACAAGACAGATTATAACGAATTGTGGTTAGCAATTCAACATAATTTTAAAGATGCTAGTTTAGTTAGCGATAACGGCGTTGCTAAATTTACACTTCCTGATTTTAGGGGAAGATTTGCACTAGGTCTTGACAACATGGGCGGTCCGAGTGCAAATCGTGTTACAGACATTGCTGCTGATGCAATTGGCGGAAATGCAGGAACAGAAACTAAAGCAATAGATACTAACAACTTACCAGAACACGAGCATGATTTAGAAGGCGCCAGCGGAACACAATTTTATGGAGTAAGAGTTGGTGCAGGAGAACCTGTTGATGATAATGCAATTACACTTCCAATTGAACCTGGACTAGGCGGCACACAAGGTATTGCTTCAAGCGGCGGCGTCAAAACAGACACTACTGTAGGAGCACCATTAGATGTAATGAATCCGTTCTTAGCAGTCAACTATATTATCTATACTGGAGAGTAACATGAGTTATCAACTAAACAAAACTGACGGTACATTATTACTAGACCTAATTGATGGACAAATAGACACAGCTAGTACAAACCTTACATTAGTTGGTAGAAATTACACCGGATACGGTGAAGCATTTAATGAAAACTTTATTAAGTTACTTGAAAATTTTAGTAATACTGCTGCACCAAGTAATCCACTAACCGGACAATTATGGTGGGATAGCACAAACCAAAGACTACAAGTATATAACGGAAGTGTATGGAAAGCTAGCGGCGGCCCAATTGTAAGTTCTACACAACCTCAAATGGTTGCAGGTGATTTATGGATTGATAATCTAAATAATCAAGTTTATGCATTTGACGGAACTGATTTAATGCTAATGGGCCCGCAATATACAGTATCTCAAGGAAAGAGTGGATTTGAGATTGGCAGTATACTTGATTCACAAAGTCGATCACGCACAGTTGCATATTTGTATGTAGCCGGAACACTTTCAGCAGTAATTAGTAATATTGAATTTACACCACAGTTTGCACAACGTATTGCAGGATTAGTAACAGCGTCGAACCCAACTGGTATTATTCGTGTAGGCATGAATATTATCGACACAGAAAACTTTAAATTTAGAGGTACAGCAGATTCTGCTAACGCTCTTGTTACAGCAGGCGGCGTAGTCAGAGCTGCTGACAGTTTCTTACCATCGACAGCAAACGGTATTACAACTGGTACATTAACAATTCAAAACTCGGGCGGTTTAACAATTGGTCTATCACAAAATAACGTACAAAAAGTTGTTGGCCCAAGATTTTATATTGAAAATCAACTTACAGACCATGATTTAAGTCTACGAGTGAAATCAACTGCATTTGGAGCAATTTCAGTAGATGCAATTTATGTAGATGCAGGTACTGCAAGGGTTGGTATTTTTACAACTGATAGACTTCCGGAATACACACTAGATGTAGAAGGCGATTTAAGAGTTACTGGCGATTTAATAGTCGAAGGTGACAGAGTTGCGTTAGATGTACAAACTCTAAGAGTTGAAGATAAAATTATTGAAATTGGTGTATTAAACGATAGTACAGAACTTACTGATGCACAAGCAGATTCATCAGGTATTCAAGTTAACAGCAATAATGGTAGTAAAGATATACTTTGGAAAGTTGCAACTAATGCGTTTACTTCAAACGTAAATGTTGATTTATTAAACTCAACATCGACATACAAAATTGGTGGAGTTGATAAACTTACTAATGATACATTAGTAAATGTTACTAAAGCATTAGATTTAGACCAAATCGGCACACTTACTATTTTACAAGTTGATGAACTTAATCTTAACGGTAAAACTATAACTTCAACAAATGATATGGCACTTGTGTCAGCATCGGGTATTAGTATAACAGCAGGCGGCGATATTAATGTTACTGATACACAAAAAATTACCGGAGTCGGAAAGGCAATAAGTGCAAGAAAGGCAGCAGAACTTGTAGTAGCAGAATCTACAGATAGTACTGTTACTACTAAAGAATATGTCGACGAAGAAATTGTAACAGAAACAATTGTGTTTAGTATGGATATTACTGGATTAGGCACAGGCGTAACATTACAAACTGCGGTTGCAACATATTTAAATGACATGTATCCTGCTGCAATACTTAATACTAATAAAATTGCACGTATACACACAACTTCGTATACAGGAGCGACTGTTCAAGGTGTGGATGTTGAAGGCGCAAAAAGTATAAGCTATATTGCTGTTGATTCTAATGGTGTTCAAAACGAATCAGTAGTACAAGACATTGTATTTGCAGGTGCTAGTGGTACTGTTATTCTTGAGCCTGCTAGAGCACTAATGACATATAAATCAAGTGGAGCAGGTTGGGTACACCAAACAACTGTTGCATACTAAGAAACGATAAATAATATAATAGCACTAGGGGTTACATAAATGGCATATGCAATAGACAGATATAACAACACACTGTTAACTACAGTGGAGGATGGAACAGTTGATCAAACAACTGATCTTAAATTCATCGGCAAAAACTACGCAGGGTACGGTGAAATACAAAACGAAAACTTTTTGTTTTTACTTGAAAACTTCAGCGGAGCAAATCAGCCAGCAAGGCCGATTAGTGGCCAAGTTTGGTTTGATAGCGGCACAAGTAAATTAAAATTTTATGATGGCACTAAATGGCGCACAACAGGCGGCGCCGAGATCGGTGCAACTGAACCAACAGGATTAGCAACAGGCGACTTTTGGTGGGACAGCGGGAACGACCAGTTATATGTATACAATGGCACAAACTTCATACTTATAGGACCACAGAACGCAGGCGAAGGTGTAACCCAAATGCAAAGCCTAGAAGTTCTTGATTCTACAAGCACTACAAGAGGATTAATTACTGCTGTTATTGAAGATGAAACAATTTTTGTTGTTAGTCCTACACAATTTGATTTAAACGCAAGCGAAACTGCACTAATTGCACAAGGATTTGATAGAATTGTTAAAGGTGTTACATTAAGAAACACTAAGCTAGCAACAGGCGGTGTTACAAGTACTACTGATAGATTCCACGGCACGGCAACAAACGCAGAAAAGCTTGGCGGCATTGCAGCAGCAAACTTTGTACAAACTGGTGCAGGAAATACAGTTTTTGCAAGTGCAGTTGAAACACCTGATGACGGCGTATTAATTGGCGAGTCACAGGACTTTCAATTAAAAGTTGACTCTAATGGGTTTGATGGCATTATTCAAAACGTCACTAATAATGGCGTAATTAAATTAAAAGTTACTAGTGGTGCAGGCGTACTAACACATGTAGGCACTGTTGCAGCAACAGGCATTGTTCCAGCAGCTGACAATACATTTACATTAGGTAGTGCTAGTTTCGGTTGGTCAAATGTATATGCAACAAACTTTACTGGTGAAGCATCTAAAGCTGCTACATTAAGAGTAGGCAGCGATTTTCGTTCAGCAAGTTCTAGTGCAACAAATAATACAGTAGCAGTTAGAGACGCAACAGGCAATATTGCTGCAAACTTATTCCAAGGTACTGCTACACAAGCACGTTATGCTGACTTAGCAGAAAAATATAGCACAGCTGAAGAATTACCAGCAGGTACAGCGGTAGCAGTATGCGGTCATGAAGATCACGAAGTTGCTCCTGCAAGTGCAAGCGATTTATGTATCGGAGTTGTGTCAACAGATCCTGCATATATGATGAATAGCGAAGCAGATGGACAGTATATAGGT
>Ga0209138_1003169_pt1 | contig 12028 bp, 14 predicted proteins | sample SaaInl3SG_22_DNA_FD_184645 | JGI IMG/M metagenome (GOLD analysis project Ga0209138, IMG submission 184645) | Marine microbial communities from expanding oxygen minimum zones in the Saanich Inlet - ESP_153SG_22_DNA (SPAdes) (version 2) | ecosystem: Environmental > Aquatic > Marine > Intertidal...
CCGCGCGAATTTATCGACAATCGCGTCTTTCAGCTCAACGATACCATCCACCGCGGTATATTTGGTTTTGCCATCGCGAATAGCCTGCATCGCGGCTTCCTTGACATGTTGGGGGGTATCAAAATCCGGCTCGCCCGCGCCCAGCCCGATGACATCCTTGCCAGCGGCTTTCATTTCAGCGGCCATATTGGAAACAGCGATGGTGGGGGACGGCTTAATCGCCGCCAGACGGGTAGCAAGCATGATGATATTCCTCTCGGCAAACAGCAGGGGGTATGAATGATACAAGAACAACAGGCCATATCGCGCCCATTACAGTTGCCAAAATACGCCTGACAGACCCTGTATGTAAAGAGGGGATGTAAGGGGGGGAGCCTGGCCCCTATGTTAGCGCCCCTATGTTAGCGCCCCTATGTTAGCGCCCCTATGTTAGCGCCCCTTTTTCATCTTCGCCCTCGCACAGTTCCAGGTCGCGGATATAGGCCAGCTTGCCATGAAACACTCCATCGTAAGGATCAAACTCTATCGAACCGTAATAGCCTTTATAATCCATCATATTGCTGATATCAGCCTCGCCAATTCGGCCTTACATCTTCGGCCTTAAATCCCCGGCTTTACATCTTCGGCTGGCCTACATTACCTCAACCACAAAATCTGCAAAGGTCAGGCCAGCAGCGTAATCTTCCAGCACCATCACCACCGCATCATCTGATGTATTAGACGTGCCATTGGTAAAGGTAATCACCGTATCATTCATAGTTGTGTCATTGGTTGGGCTGGTATGACCATGATCGGCTGTATTTGCTATCGAGATTTTTGCCAGCTCCAGCAGTTTGTCCCGCTTGGCCGCATCATTTGCCTCATCCTCAACATCTGCTTTATCGGTTGCGGATAAATGCACCAAAATCTGATCCCCGCCACTGGTCTTGAAATCAGTAACAATATCCTGTGCGCGTGCGCTGTTTGCCAGTGTCAGGACAAAATCATCATCGCCATCCCCGCCATCCAGAATATCATTGCCGCGCCCGCCATCCAGCGTGTCATCGCCGCCCCCGCCTATCAGAATATCATTCCCGATCCGGCCATCCAGCAGGTTTGCCCCAGCATCCCCGACCAGACATCACATAATCGGGCTGGCCGGAAAATTTTACCACAATATCCAGTGAGCCACCCAGTGCCTGAATATAACAAGCCAATGTTGACAGGCGAATATCTTCGCGATTTTCCATCCGCGAAACACTGTCCTGGTTGATATTCAGCCGTGCGGCCACCTCTGACTGGCTGAGGCGGGTAAAATGTTTGCGAATATCGCGCAAGGCACGCCTTTCCCACTCTTTTTCAATCAGGCTATCCGCCCCTTTTATTTTCGCCCCTTTTTTATCCGCCTGTTTATTTTCACGGGTCTTTTTTAGGAGCGCTATCATGTGCATCATCCAGAATGCGTTCGGCCGCGCCTTGCGGGTCATCATATTGATTGTTTTTCACCGACCAGGCAAAGAATAACAGCCCTGTCAGCCCAAGTAGCAGCGATACCGGGATCAATACCAGCAACACAGTCATCTATCTGCCCCCTTATTCTGGCCGGGCGCGCGAAAGGCATTGAGCGACACGCTCACCGAAGAGGCCGACATCGCAATTGCCGCCGCAAGGGGTGTGGCCAGACCGGCAAAGGCCAGTGGCACAGCAATGAGATTATAGATAAGGGCAAGAGCAAAATTTTCCAAAATCCGTTTTTTGGCACTGCGCGCGCTTGCCAGCAAAAAGGGCAGTCCCTGAATATTATGACCCAACAGGATAGCATCGGCACTGCTTCTGGCCGCATCCAGCGCATCTGCGGGCGCGATGGCAGCATGGGCAGTGGCCAATGCGGCTGTGTCATTCAGCCCGTCCCCGGCCATCAACACCTTTCTGCCGCTGGCTTGCAGGCGTTGAATATGGGCCATCTTATCTTCTGGTGTGACGCCTGCTATCACCTCATCAAAACCCAGCTGGTCAGCGATTATCTGCGCTGATTGCGTATTATCGCCTGTCAACAGCAAGCGCCGATAGCCCATCTTGTCCAGGCACGCCAGCATTTCTGGAACATCTTTATGGATATGCTCGTCAAAACACAGGAAATGCACCCCTGTATCCGGGCTTTTAAAGCCGAGGCGCGCCTGTCCAGAAAACTGGCTTTGCACGCTATCTTTTGCCACCCAGTCCGGATGCCCCAGCATCACAATATGGCCGTTATAAACTGCCCTTACCCCTTTTGCTGGCAACTCTGTGATATTTTCCAGCGCAGGTTCTGGCAGTTTCCGAGCTGCCAGCGCATCATACAGCGCCGTGCTAAGCGGATGGTGCGAGGCAGCCGCCAATGCCCGCATCACGCCCAAATCCTGCACCGAAAATCTGTCCAGGTCGGCGGCGGTAAACTGGCCACTGGTCAGGGTGCCTGTCTTGTCAAACACAATCACATCAATCTCGGCCAACCGTTCAAGGGCGGTCGCATTTTTCAGCAAAATACCGCCTTTAAACAATCTGCCGCTGGTGATGGTGACCACAGCCGGCACAGCCAGCCCCAACGCACATGGGCAGGTAATTATCAATAATGCTATTGCCACCGAAAGGGATAGGTGAAAATCATTTGACGTACCATACCAGAACAGAAAACCTATCGCCGCCAGCACATGCACAGCAGGGGCATAAATCCGCGCCGCCCTGTCGGCAAGGGCGGTATAGCGGTTGCGGCTAGTCTCTGCTATATCGACAAGGCTGATTATCCTGGTCAGCAAACTATCTGTATTGCGCGCGCTCACCTCTATTTCCAGCTGGCCAGTCAGATTAATCTCGCTGGCATAAACACGTGTACCCGCGCGCACCGCCACAGGCAGGGATTCGCCTGTCAGAAAGGAACGATCTGTCTCGCTCTCACCTTTTATCACCTGCCCATCACAGGCAATCGCCTCACCAGCAGCACTTACCAGCCGATCGCCTTCACGGATATCATCAACCGCCATCCGGCAAAGCTGGCGGCGGCGGCGAATGGTGGCAAAACGGCTCTGTCTGCCAGCCAGCAAGGCAGCGGCCGACCGGGCTTTTGATCTGGCCAGCTGTTCCAGATACCGCCCGGACAGCAAAAAGAAAGTCAGCGCCAGCGCCGCATCGAAATAGGCGTGCGCCCCGCCGGTTAGCGCATCATATAAAGAGTTCAGGCTGGCCAGCAAAATCGCCAGAGAAATCGGCACATCCATATTCATCTGCCAGTGGCGAAGCACCTTAAAGGCACTGGCAAAAAAAGGGCGAGCGGCATAAATCAGCACAGGCAAGGCAATCAATGCAGAAATCAGATGCAATAATTGCCGGGTCGCGGCATCCGCCCCCGACCAAACGCTGACCGATAGCAACATCACATTCATCATGCCAAAACCGGCAACCGCGATCCGAAGCAAGGTGGCACGCATCTCTGCCTTGTCATCTGGCAGGACATGGCTATCCAGCGGACGCGCAGAAAATCCTATTTCAGCCAGCGCATCCACCATTGCCTGAGCCGGCAAGTGCGGGGCGGCATTTATGCGCACCTGCTTTAGGGACAGATTTACCCGCGCTGATATCACCGCGGGCATCTGGCCAAGCCGGGCTTCAATTTTGGAAATACAGCCCCCGCAATGCATATCGCTTATATATAAAAGCGTCTGGCTGGCAGGGCTATCTGTTGTAGCTGAATTATCCGGATGCCCGGCATCTTTTGGCAAACTCTCTGGCGGGGATAAAGGAAAGGCAGAGCCGGTCATTTTACCACCATCACACGGCGTTGCGAAAAGCGCTTGCCGTCCCCATCGCGGGCGTCTATTGCAAGCTGCCAACTACCAGGTGCCAGCGTGACAGCTGCGTGGATATGGTCGGCGGCAAAAACAGGTGTCAAATATATATCCTGCTGGTCACTTGCAGGCCTGCCTATCCGCAAAGCAAGGCTGGCTGGTTGTACGGTGCGACCCTCTTTATCGCGGATGAACAGATATAGCTGGCCGTCCAGATATTCGTTCTCCAGCTGCCAGCCAAGCGCTAACTGATCGGTCTTGTTCTGGTTAAATTGCTGGCTGGCAACATAGCTATTTTTTACCTCAAGGCCGGGAAAACTGCCTGTCGCAAAAACAGCAAGCGTGACATTCGCCGCAATAATTACGCCGAAAGCTGCAAGCATAATGCCTAGAAATTGTCTGCCCGTGAACTGCTTTTGCGCCTTGCTCATTTTCCAGCTCCATTAAAAATACTGCTAACATAAACTTTTTGATCGCTGCCCTCCGGCGCAATCCAGAAGGTGACAGGAGAGGCGTGCAAGCCTGCGGCCGGGCTATCTGGCGGGGCATGTAAATATACCCGCTGTTGATAGGTCGCATCAGCCTTTATGCGCACGATGGGCTGTTCTGCCCCGTTCAGGCTGAGGGTGATTTTATCGGCTGGCATCGCCCCGGCACTATCTACACCCAAACGCACGCTAACGCTCTGCGCTGTTTTATTTCGCAGGCGCAACTCATAGATATTGCGGATGCCGCCATCCGACAGCGTCACATAAACAGGGTTTCGTACAGGTGAGACGCTAAACTCGAATTCTGCGCGAATAAACAGCCCATAGACGAGTACCAGCCCAATTCCAGCCCACATAATCGTATATAAAATAGTGCGCGGGCGTAAAATATGTCGCCAGGCTGGCCGCGGCGTGTCACCATTCTTCTCGCGCTCAACATCGCTCAGGGCAAAATAGTCAATCAGGCCGGTCGGGCGCCCTACCTTCTTCATCACATCATCACAGGCATCAATACATAATGCACAGGTAATACATTGCATCTGCTGGCCATCGCGAATATCAATGCCAACTGGACATACCGCCGCACACGCCCCGCAATCTATGCAATCCCCATGCTGAGAGGCGTCTAGCTGGCGCTGATGTTTGGCACGCGGCTCACCGCGCCGTTCACGATAGCCGATAGTCAGCGTATCCTCATCCATCATCGCGGCCTGAATACGCGGCCAGGGACACATATAGATACATATTTGCTCGCGCATAAAGCCGCCAAAGATAAAGGTCGTTAGCGTCAATATCCCGATGGATATCCAGGCCACCGCCGGAGCAGAAAGCGTAACCAGCGCATAAGCAAGATGAGGCGCATCGGCAAAATAAAATACCCATGCCCCGCCTGTCAGCACACCGATAATCAGCCAGATGACCCATTTCAGCGCACGCCGCCAGATTTTATCCAGGTCCCACTTGCGGTTCCAAAGCCGGATACGGGCATTGCGGTCACCATCTGTCCAGCGTTCCACAAGAATAAACAGATCTGTCCAGACGGTTTGCGGACAGGCATAACCACACCAAACCCGCCCCAGAGCCGACGTAAAAAGGAACAAACCAATACCCGCCATGATCAGGAGACCGGCTACAAAATAAAATTCATGCGGCCAGATTTCTATCCAGAACATAAAAAAACGCCGATTGGCCAAATCCACAAGAACCGCCTGATCCGGCAATTCCGGCCCGCGATCAAACCGCAGCCAGGGGGTGATGTAATAGATAGATAAGGTAGCGACCATCAGCCCCCATTTCAGGGTTCTGAAACGCCCCGATACCCGGCGCGGAAATACCGGCTCTCTGGCCGCATAAAGGCTTTGGGTTCCAGATGGTTCAGACATGATGTCCAGCCCTTTTCAGACAGCTCACTTCTCGCCGCCGCCCAGCTGATGCACATATAAAGTGACCTGCCGCAATTGTGCCTCGCTCAGGCGTGTTTGCCATGCCGGCATCATGCCTTGCCGGCCATTGGTAATGGTGGCCAGAATATTTGTTCTGTCCCCGCCATATAGCCAGATAGCATCGCCCAGATTTGGGGCGCCCAATTCCCGATCGCCGCCCCCTTCCTTGCCATGACAGTCCGCACAATTCTCTGTATATACGCGTTGTCCGCTGGATGTCAGAGAGGGATTATGCGGCTGGCCGGATAATGCCAGTACATAATGGGTCACATCTATCAGCTGGTCTGTTTCCAAAAGCTCGGCAAAGGCCGGCATATCAGACGCCCGTGTATCGTCATCTTCTGGCGCACGCACACCATGGCGAATAGTCAGATATACAGATTGCAAAGACCCGCCCCAAAGCCAGTCATCATCCAGCAAATTGGGATAGCCCTTTGCCCCGGCAGCCCCTGCCCCGTGACATTGCGAGCAATAGGTGCGATACAGCGCTGCCCCACCTGTGCGTGCATAATGCAGCAACTCTTCATTTTCACCGATCGCCTCCAGAGGCGTGGTGATTAACGCCCTGTCCAGAGGGGCATTGGCCTGTTTATAATGGTTGATATTATGTTTGAGAACGGCGCGGGAATCATACCCGATTATTCCGGGGGTTGCCTTGTTTATCAGCGGGATTGCAGGGAAGATTACCATATAGACAAGCCCCCAAACAATTGTCAGATAAAACGTCCAGAGCCACCAGCGCGGCAAGGGATTATTCAATTCGCGAATACCGTCCCATTCATGGCCAGTGGTTTCAATTTCATGTTCCATTTCAGCTTTTGTGCCTTTGGGTTTTTTTATCATTTCTTGCCTCCTCTTTGTTGAGGGGGGCGGGCGGGCAAGCGGTCATTACGCAAAGGCAGTTCTGCCATATCTGCATGCAGCTTTTTGGCCGATGGCCGAAAGGCAAATAATATCACCCCTACAAACAGGGCAAACATCATCACCAGCCCCCAGCTATCGGCAAAATGACGCAGGAAATCATAAGTGCTCATCATCTTCTCCTATTTAGCGGCTGGCATCGGGGGTAAAGGTTGAAAAATCCACCAGCGTGCCCAGCATTTGCAGATAGGCAATCATCGCATCCATTTCTGTGATACGCTCATCGCCATCAAAATTCCGCACAGAGACATTCTGATAGCGCGAGGTCAGGCCATCTGTATCTGCGTCCGGGTCAAGCTGGGCCCGCAAATCCGCCTCGCCCCTGGCTATCATCTCATCGCTATAGGGCACGCCAACCTTTTGATGGGCACGCATCAGCCTGTCGATATTTTCGATATCCAGATCTGCTTCTGCCAGAAAGGCATATTTGGGCATCACACTTTCAGGAACAACCGCCTGGGGGTCAATCAGATGATCAAGATGCCATTCATCGGAATAGCGCCCCCCAATGCGTGCCAGATCAGGGCCGGTGCGCTTTGATCCCCACTGAAAGGGATGATCATAAATGGATTCTGCTGCCAGGCTGTAATGGCCATAGCGTTCCACCTCATCGCGCAACGGGCGGATCATCTGGCTGTGACAGGTATAACAGCCCTCGCGGATATAGATATCCCGCCCTTTCAGCTCTAGCGGGGTATAGGGGCGCATGCCCTCTACTTTTTCAACTGTATTTTCCAGATAGAATAGAGGCACAATCTCTATGATGCCGCCCACCGTCACCGCCAGAAAGCTGAAAACCATTAGCCATGTAGCGTTTTTTTCAAGCCGCTTATGTTTATCCAGAAAAGCCATTTGCCGGTTTCCTTATAAATTATTCTTCTTAGGAGGCGGACAGAACAGGCATAGCTGTTTTCACTCTGCTACCTGTCGCTGTTTTCCAGAGATTGACAATCATCACCGCGGCCCCTGCCAGATATAAAACCCCGCCCAGACCCCGCACGATATACATCGGGAATTTGGCTGTAACAGTATCGGCAAAGGAATTGACCAGAAAGCCTTGTGCATCGACCTCGCGCCACATCAGCCCTTCCATAATACCGGTGACCCACATAGAGGCGGCATAAAGAACAATACCGATGGTTGCCAGCCAGAAATGCCAATTGACCAGACGCAGGGAATAAAGCTGTTCGCGTTGCCATAATCGCGGCACAAGGAAATAGAGCGCTCCAAAGGTAATCATACCATTCCAGCCAAGCGCGCCTGAATGCACATGGCCAATCGTCCAGTCGGTATAATGACTAAGCGCGTTCACCGCCTTGATAGACATTACCGGCCCTTCAAAGGTGGACATGCCATAAAAGCCGATAGACAAAACCATCATCCGCAGAACCGGGTCTGTACGCAGCTTGTCCCATGCCCCGGACAGGGTCATCAGCCCATTGATCATCCCGCCCCATGAGGGCATCCACAACACGACAGAAAACACCATCCCCAGCGTTTGTGCCCAATCCGGCAACGCGGTGTAATGCAGATGGTGCGGCCCTGCCCAGATATATAAAAAAATCAGCGCCCAGAAATGAATGATAGACAGCTTATAGCTATATACCGGGCGTTCTGCCTGTTTCGGGACAAAATAATACATCATCCCCAAAAAGCCTGCAGTCAGGAAAAATCCAACCGCATTATGCCCGTACCACCATTGGGTTAGCGCATCCTGAACACCGGCAAATAATTGCACCGATTTCGACCCGTACAGCGATACGGGCAAGGACAGATTATTGACCAGATGCAACATGGCCACCGTAATAATGAAACTTAAATAAAACCAGTTCGCAACATAGATATGCGGCTCGCGCCGGCGCAGGATTGTGCCAAAAAATACGGCCAGATACGCCACCCACACAATAGTCAGCCAGATATCTGTATACCATTCCGGCTCGGCATATTCCTTTGACTGTGTAGCGCCCAGCACATAGCCCGTTGCCGCCAGCACAATAAATAGCTGATAGCCCCAAAATACAAACCAGGCAAGCTGGCCGCCCCATAGCCGGGCAGCAGAGGTACGCTGGACAACATAAAAGGAAGTCGCAATAAGCGCATTGCCGCCAAAGGCAAAAATCACCGCCGATGTATGTAAAGGACGCAATCGCCCAAAACCGGTATAGGCCCAATCCAGATTAAGCTCGGGGAAAGCCAGTTGAAAGGCGATATACACCCCGACCGTAAAGCCAACCATGCCCCAAAAGGCGGTAGCGATTACCCCGGCACGCACCACCCCGTCATGATAGCTGGCCTCCTCTTCTGCCTCTGCTCCGCTTGCCAGCAACGCCCATACCAGCGACGCGCCCCCAAACAGGAAAAACAGTGCCATAGCCAGTTGAAAAGCAGCATCTTCAGCATGGATAAATCCCCATCCTGCCACAGCCAGAAAAATCCCGATTAGAAGAATTAAAAATGTCTGCCTCATCGCCTCACCTGCCTCACCTGCCTATGAATTTCTGGCCTATGAATATCTGGCCTATGGATTTCTTGCGGGATAAAAAGTCTGAATTTTTTTGACTATCAGCGTGCTGACAGCCTGATCCCATGACAGGGTATCTCTGCCAGCAATGGCAAACATTGATCTCGATCAAATTTTCAATGGTTTGAAGAAATTTATTAATTTAAAGAAATTTATGAAAAGGGCTGGCCTTTAGCCCGGCTGGCCGCTGCCAATCACCTGCCAGCCTGGTCTATTCAGGCAAAATGGAGGACGAGAAAAAGATCTGAATTTATTCGCCTGAATTATTCAATATTTTTTTCTGTATCAGGGAAATATTTGCATGGCTCACGCCATGTTGTTTTGCAAGGGCGCGCCAATTGGAAAGACTGGCTTTTGTAGCCTCGATAATTTCGGCAGCACGATTTTTTTTGATTTTTGCTTCTTCGGCCAGTTTTAGCAGATGTTTTATGCCCGGATTAGCTCCCTCACCCATGACCATCATGCTCTGCTCGTTGCGCGGGCCAGATGAGAAGGTTAAGTCATAAGCTGGTGAAAGTTTCCAGATGCCCTGACGGTCCATCAGATAGCTGAAATTCTTTGAATGGTCATCACGGTTATATGCCAGAACGTTAAATACGGCCAATTGATATAGCTTTTCAACTTCGCGCATATCACGCGTTAACCTACTGGTAAGCGCTATCAAATCCGCATAATCAAGGGATGGTGTACGGAAATCTGAATGTAACAGGCCGCAAGCTGTGTGCATATGATAGCGTTTATCTCCGTTGCGATCAAAACGCCTAACGGCAAAATACCCTGCACCATACCGTGCCGGGAACAGATGAACGTCCGGCATGGCAAGACCTGCCTGTTTGGCCATCAGCGCATACACATATTCAATCGCGCCCGCATCATTACCATCCTGGCTGTTCGGAAATTTGACTATCCATGATGTGAAACCCTTTGGCAAATCTTGCAAACCATGAATGACTTTACGCCGTTCATTATCTACACCGATCAGCGCCTTTGGTCTGGTCACCGATTATCCAAACAACAACACCGCCTTCTTTAATCACCCGAAAGAGGGAATGGGCAATTTGTTCAAATTGATCAAAGTTATTTCCTGAATAGGCGCGCATACCATCATAAGGCGGGCTAGTTACTACCAGATCAACGAAGTTTGGCATCATCTGAGCCATCGTCTCAAGGCAATCTTCATTGTGAATTTGCCCTAATGACATATGTTGCCAATAATGATTCATGCTACCCCACCAAAAGTTTTGGATGAGGAAATTTTACTGCAAATTCATAAAGGTTTTTTATACGCTTCTTTATAGCGATATTAAAAATATCAAATATCTATAAAGTTTAGTGATGTGATCTAGCTGATCTATATTGATTAATCGCCAACCAATTTTTCAAAGCTCTATTCCCGAAATCTTAACCTAATTTTAAGAATGTTTTGATAGTCTGTGCGTTTGTTACCACCAGTATGGGATATGCGATATGGGAAAAGCGCTACTTAACCTCGCAGGCATTGCCATTATAGTCACGATTTGCGTGATTATATGGCCACCTGGCTGGCTTTGGCCTGAGCAGGCGAATAATATTGAGCTCTTGCGGATTCTCATTCTGGCACTGGCGGGATTAGGTGGTTTTTATGGCCTTATCCTTGCAACCCGCAGACAAGAGAAATTTGAAAGGCAAGTCGATAACGCTCAGGCACAATTATTCAATGACAGGCTGGGACGCGGGGTCGAGTTGCTGTCTAATGAAAAAATGACAATGCGGTCTGCCGGGGTGCGCATATTGGAAGATTTAAGCACAACGGCGAGCCAAAAACAGACCGGACTGATTGTTGACATTTTGATGGATTTTTTGAACAGCAATGCGGCTCATAAATCAAGGTCTGCACCTACAAGAATTATTATTCCAGGCCCTTCAGCTGCTAACCACACAAACAGAGATGAACGCATTGATATTGAAAATTGCTTCAACAGCATTCTGAAACTGAAGGCAGAGGAAATTTATGTCAGTAATTTGGACTTACGATTTCTTCATTTAAGGTTCGATAGCGCTAAACCTGTTGAACTTGACGTTCGAAATTCAAATCTTTCTTCGGCATATATGGAACTAACAGGAAAAGGCAAGCTGGTACTGGGATCCTGCAACATCTGCAACATTCTTTTCTTTAATGAAAATTTCTATTCCACAGACATCCTCATTTGTTACGGCTATCGCGCTAGTTTCAGCGAACTAGAGAAAATTAAGGAATCTAACTTTCAATTTTCACAATTACCCCGTGCAAATTTTATGAAAATTACTTTTGAGAACGTAAGTTTTTTTCATTGCAAATTAGATGGTGCTGAATTTTTGGACACAACATTCCATGATGTATCATTTACTAGTGCTAATTTGATCGCGGCTGATTTTTCTGGTGCTGATTTTGATGGCGTGCAAGACCTTACGCAGGCACAACTGAATGGCATTATTTACAATAAAGATAAACCACCGATAAATCTGCCCAATGGATTAACTCTGCCAACAGAAAGAGCTTACTTTTATAATAAGGAACGTAGGCCGACTATTGGAATGACCTTTGTTCCCTCAGATGATAAAACACTCTCTGGAAGGCTTGTAGGAGAAGTGGTTGACGAGCTTTTGGCAGAACAGGATAACGCCTATAGTGAATCCCTGCCGCCAACGTAAACGCTCCCATATCCCCGCCCCCTCTTCCCATTTTGTCTTACCCGCACTATCTTGTTTGGCATGGACAGCTCTGCAGATATCCTTCAACGCGAAAATATCCTGATCGACCGGCAACCCCGGCCGGCCGACTATCATCTCTCGTCGGAATTTGCGCCCAATGGCGATCAGCCCACCGCCATAACCGAG
>Ga0209138_1003170_pt1 | contig 12028 bp, 10 predicted proteins | sample SaaInl3SG_22_DNA_FD_184645 | JGI IMG/M metagenome (GOLD analysis project Ga0209138, IMG submission 184645) | Marine microbial communities from expanding oxygen minimum zones in the Saanich Inlet - ESP_153SG_22_DNA (SPAdes) (version 2) | ecosystem: Environmental > Aquatic > Marine > Intertidal...
CAGAATCCCCCAGGGTGGGAACACAGCAAGGGTATGTGGTTGTAGCGGTGCGATGTAGTTGCTTGCCTTTTTTCTTTTCTTATGGCACAAGTTGCATTAATTACTGGAGCTTCTTCTGGAATTGGTAAGTCAATAGCCGAACATCTTTCGAATAAAGGTTTTATCGTTTATGGAACGGCTCGTGTACCAGAAAATTACCCTACTCCTAAAGACTATTCGTTAATTTCCTTAGATGTTACCGATTTAAAAAGTATCAAGCAATGCGTACAAGAACTGATAGACAAAGAGGGTAGAATAGATGTGTTAATAAACAATGCAGGAAGAGGTATGACTGGTCCGGTTGAGGAGACCCATATCGATCAGGTAAAAGCTCTTTATGACACCAATTATTTTGGCCCTGTTTCCATGATTCAAGAGGTTCTACCATTCATGAGGAAACAAAAAGCAGGTACCATCATAAACGTAACTTCTATTGCAGGGTACATGGGATTGCCTTTTAGAGCACATTACTCCTCTGTAAAATCGGCGCTTTCTATTCTTACTGAGGGAATTCGACTAGAGGTAAAACCTTTCGGAGTATCGGTGTATTCATTGGCACCTGGCGATTTTGCAACTGACATTGCCAGTCGACGCTTTAATGCGGAGCTACCCGAAGATTCTGCTTATCAAAACACCTATAAACAGCAACTAGAGCTCTTTGATGAGCATGTAGATACAGCAATGGATCCCATTCAAGTTGCCCTTAAAATAGAAGAAATCATCACCAAAAAACCAAAGCGAATACACTTTTTAGTTGCGAATAAATTGCAGCGATTATCGGTACTTTTGTTGAAGAAAGTATTGAGTCAAACCCAATACGAAAAACTGCTAGCTAACCATTATAACTTATAGTCATGAAATTCTTTATCGACACTGCAAATCTCGATCAAATTCGTGAGGCCCAAGATTTAGGCATCATTGATGGAGTAACGACCAACCCTTCCCTAATGGCCAAAGAGGGTATCTCTGGTGAACCGGCTATTTTAGATCACTACAAAGCTATTTGTGATATTGTTGATGGTGATGTGTCAGCAGAGGTGATCTCAACTGACTTTGAAGGTATGATTCGGGAAGGAGAGATTCTAGCAGATCTACATCCGCAAATTGTGGTAAAAGTACCGATGATTAAAGAAGGACTTAAAGCTATAACCTACTTTTCTCAAAAAGGAATAAGAACGAACTGTACTCTTATTTTTTCGGTAGGTCAGGCATTGTTAGCTGCTAAGGCAGGGGCAACTTATGTCTCGCCATTTATCGGCAGACTGGATGATATCTCTACCGATGGTCTTCGTCTTATAGAAGACATTCGAAATATTTATGATAACTATGATTTTGAGACAGAAATTCTAGCAGCATCGGTTCGTCACCCAATGCATATTGTAGAATGTGCTCAAATTGGCGCAGATGTAATGACTGGGCCATTATCAGCAATGCTTGCACTCTTAAATCACCCACTTACCGACAAAGGTTTAGCCACCTTTCTTGCGGATCACAAAAAATTAAACGGTTAATTCTCTATGCTTTCAGTTTCTAATCTTTCGGTTCAATTCGGAAAACGTGTATTATTCGACGAGGTAAACGTAACCTTTGCCCACGGCAATTGCTACGGTATTATCGGAGCGAACGGTGCAGGGAAGTCAACTTTTATGAAGATCCTTTCTAAAAAGCAAGACCCTACCTCTGGACACGTTCATCTAGAGCCCGGTAAGCGTATGTCTGTTTTAGAGCAGAATCATAATGCTTGCGATGATTTCCCAGTATTAGAAACAGTGGTTAGAGGAAACAAAGAACTGTTTAGTATTAAACAAGAAATTGATGCCCTTTATGCGGATTACAATGATGAAAACGCAGACCGAATAGGGGAACTACAGGTTCAGTTCGAAGAAATGAATGGCTGGAATGCTGATTCTGAAGCTGCCGCTTTACTTTCCAATTTGGGGATCAAAGAGGATTTGCATTATCAACTGATGGCTGATATCGATCCTAAAATGAAGGTTAGAGTGTTGTTAGCACAGGCACTATTTGGTAATCCAGACGTATTGATCATGGATGAGCCTACTAACGACCTTGATTACGACACCATCAGCTGGCTTGAAGACTTTCTTGGAAATTATGAAAACACCGTATTGGTTGTATCGCATGATCGTCACTTTTTAGATGCTGTTTGTACCCATATCGCAGATATTGACTTCGGCAAAATTAATCTCTTTTCGGGCAACTATACTTTTTGGTATGAAAGTAGCCAGTTAGCGGCTCGTCAACGTGCACAACAAAACAAAAAAGCTGAAGAAAAAGCCAAAGAGCTTCAGGAATTCATACAACGATTCAGTGCGAACGTAGCTAAAAGCAAGCAGGCTACCTCAAGAAAGAAGATGCTTGACAAGTTGAAGGTTGAAGATATTAAGCCTTCTTCTCGTCGTTACCCAGCGATTATCTTTGAAAGAGAACGCGAAGCAGGGGATCAAATTCTTCAAGTAGAAGGATTAAAAGCAGTATCTGAAGATGGTGCCGTGCTTTTTGATAAGATCGATTTGAATATGGTAAAAACCGATAAAATAGCACTTATTTCAAGAGATGCTCGCGCAACTACTGCATTTTATCAAATTATCGCAGGGGAGGAGACAGCCGCTTCTGGCACCTATTCTTGGGGGGTAACTACCACACAATCCTATTTACCGGCAGATAACGATGCTTATTTTAATGAGGCGGTAAGTTTAGTTGACTGGCTACGTCAGTATGCAAAAACTGAAGAGGAGCGTGAAGAAGTTCACTTAAGAGGTTTTCTTGGTAAAATGCTGTTTAGTGGAGAGGAAGCTTTAAAGAAATGCAATGTTCTCTCAGGGGGAGAAAAGGTTCGATGTATGCTTAGTAGAATGATGCTTCTTCGAGCTAATGTTCTTATGCTGGACGAGCCAACGAATCATCTCGATCTTGAGAGTATTACCGCTTTTAATAATTCGCTAAAGCAATTTAAGGGCAATCTATTAGTCACGACTCATGACCATGAGTTTGCAAATACGGTAGCGAATCGAATTATTGAGATTACTCCAAAAGGAGTGATCGATAGATACATGACCTTTGATGACTATATGGAAAGTAAAGACATTAAAGCGCTCAGAAACTCTATGTATAGCTAAGCGTTAAAATACTTTGAGTTCCAAATAAAGGGGTTAAAGTTTTTACCCATTGAAATCCCGTAAAAGATCGTTAAGCCAACGACTCCTTTAAAGAAAAAGAAGAACAAGATCCAAAATTGAGCTGAATTTGCTTCTTTGCTGAATAATCCATCAGGTACAAGAAGGGTGAGTAGATAGCTTACAAGTAGTAAAGTGATTACTAATTCTACCGGGCCTCTAAGTGGCCAAACCATTAATTTTCTAAATCCACTAAGATCATTACCCCATTGATGAATTAAGGTGTAATAGCCATTCCCGATAGGAGCGAATAACAATGGATCGTCTTGATTTTCTAATTTAAATAGCTTAGAGGGAGCTAAGATTTGCAGGTTCTTTATTTCGGTTTGATGCCTTTCTTCGAAATCACGTATTTTTTGTAGGGCTTCTTTCGGCAGTGAAGGTTTAAAATACTTCAGAGGTAAGAACCTTAATCTGTAAGTAGTTGCTATTTCCCGAATACTGTCGATATGATATACTTCTCCGAGTTCTAACTGGTCAGGGTTAATAACATTCGTCGCACTGTAGTCCAAATTTTTTAGGCGAAATTCAAGAGTTGAATTTGCTTCTTTTTTTGGCGCACGCTCAAATAGATTAGAGAAATCAATATCCTGATAGAATTGATAGTCTCTTTCTTTTTGAGATTGAAGTTTCTCTAAAAGGTTGAGTTTCGGAATCATAGTAATCTTTTTCTAGCTTTTCAAAATTACAATAAGTCCAATAAAAAAGGAATTGCTTATCGCAATGAACAATCAAATTTTTCTTGAAGATTGTTAACGATGCGTTCCATAGCCTTATCTACCTGCTTATCGGTTAGTGTTTTTTCGGGATCAGAAAGAACCAGGCTAATACCATAAGACTTCTTGCCAGAATCTAATGATTTCCCTTTATAGACATCAAAAAGATTAACGTTTTTAAGCAATTTGCATTCTGATTCAAAACACACGTCTCTGATTTCACTGAAGAGAACATGATCATCGAGTAACAGCGCTAAATCCCTTCGAACCGCAGGATATTTTGCAATTGGAGTATATAATTTCTCTCCCTCTTTTTGGTCTGATAGAGTAAGAACCGAATCCCAATAAATGATTGAGGCAAATACGCTCTGATCGATGTCATAATTTTCTAGATGATTCTCTTGAACAAGACCTACTTCGGCAATTATTTGACCATTAGATTCAATGATTAATCCTTCTGAGAAGAAAGCATGTTCATTATTAAGAAGTGATTCTTGTAAATCATCAATACCTAAACGTCTTAGCAGTTCTAGGCTCACTGTCTTGATATCGAAAAAGCTAGTATCAGACTTTGTTTGCATCCAGTTTTCTGGGTATCTGCTGCCAGTAACTGCTAAAACAAGTTCTCGCTTTTCTTCAAATTCTTCACCCTTTTTGGAATAGGTTTTACCAAATTCAAAGAATTTAATGTCGCTTCGCTGTCGATTGAGATTGAATGCTACACTTTGAAGCGTCGTTCCGATCATATGATCTCTGAGTACCTCGAGTTCTTTACTTAAAGGATTCTTTAACGCAACAGATTGCTCGGATCGATTGCTAGAAAGCGAAACTAAGCTATTGGTTAAGATTTCATTATACCCTAGACTAACTAGGAAATCAGCGACTTTATTTTGGTTTTGAAGATTAGAAGAAGATTTCGATCGATTTAATGTACTCGTTAGTTTTTGTGGAATCGGAATATGGTTGTAGCCATAAACTCTTAGAATCTCTTCAACCACATCGATCTCTCTAGTCACGTCAACTCGATATAGTGGTGCGATCAGTCCTAGTCCAGATTCTGTTTCATTGAGAATTCTAAAATCTAGACTGACGAGTATCGATTTAATTTTTTCTTTCTCTATTTGATGCCCCAGAATAGTATTTAATTTACCATAGTTCAAGAAAAGTTGAACCGATTCCTTCTCCTTAGGATAGAAAGCGGATATTTCGCTGGAGATCACTCCACCTGCAACTTCGCGAATTAGGATGGCTGCACGCTTAAGGGCAATTTCACAGAATTCAATATCAATACCGCGCTCAAATCTGAATGAAGCGTCTGTGTTTAATCCGTGTCTTTTTGCTGTTTTACGAACACTCACCGCGTCGAAGTAGGCGCTTTCAAGAAAAATACTGGTTGTAGAATTACTTACTCCTGAGTGATGACCCCCAAAAACACCAGCGATACACATGGGTCCTTCAGCGTCACAAATAACGAGGTCATCAGTAACTAACTCACGATCGACTTCATCTAGGCAAAGCAATTTTTCACCTTTTTTCGCTTTTCTGACCACTACTTTTGATCCTTTGATTTTATCATAATCAAAGGCGTGTAATGGTTGACCAAGCCCATGAAGAATGAAGTTGGTAATATCTACAATGTTATTGATGGGATTTAATCCGATACTTTTTAATCGATCCTTTAACCAGGCCGGTGATTCCTTAACTTCAATTCCGCTAATTACCACGCCTAGATACCTCGGTGCTAATTCGTGTTCTTCAACTTCTATTTCTATAGGTGAAGTAGTGTTTTCAACATGGAACGAAGAGACTGGTATGGTATTTAACGGGGGTTGAGACTTCTCTAAAGCTAGGCCTGCTCTAAGATCTCTTGCTACTCCGTAATGACTCATGGCATCTGAACGATTCGGTGTTAATCCGATTTCGTAGATATGGTCTTCATAGGTTTCGAATACATTCGATAGAGGTATTCCGATTTCTGTATCCTCGGGTAGAACTAGAATGCCATCATGCGAAGTTCCGATCCCCATTTCATCCTCTGCGCAAATCATCCCATGGCTTTCTTCTCCTCGAATCTTACTTTTTTTGATTTTAAAAGGCTCCCCTTCTGTAGGATAAAGTAATGTACCTACGGTAGCTACAGGAACTTTTTGTCCTTCTGCAACGTTAGGAGCCCCACAAACGATTTGAACCACTTGATCACCAAGATTTACCTCGGTAACTTTAAGTCTATCAGCATTAGGGTGTTGCTTACAGTTTACCACTTCTCCAACAATTATTCCCTCGAGACCTCCCTTGATCGATTGATAAGAGGTTAGACCCTCCACTTCAAGTCCTAGATCAGTTAGTAGTTCTGAGGTTTTAGAAGGACTTAAATCGAAATCTAAATAATCATGTAACCAGCGATGAGAGATATGCATAAATCGATTGACTTAAAATAAAGGCGTAAATATAAGATCTTCTTAGAAGTTAAAGTGCTTCCAAGCGCCGGTTCTAGGAATTGGGCAGTTGATTATTACCGTTTCTTTCGAAACGGGGTGGGTAAAACTTAAACTCTTAGCGAGTAAATCAATCCCTCCATCTGAATTACTTCGTTTAGAGCCGTATTTAAGATCTCCCTTTATGGGTAGACCAATCTTGGATATTTGTGATCTAATTTGATGATGTCTACCCGTTTCTAATTCAATTTCGAGAAGGTGATAATTGTTCGAACTATCTAATCTTTTTGCTGTTAATATGGCTTTTTTTGATCCGCTAACTTCCTTGTCGTGTGCATAGGATTTATTGTTAGTAGGTTTTCTAAGTAGCCAGTGCTCGAGCCTAAACGAATCACTTTTTAATTCTCCGGATACGATGGCCCAGTATTTCTTACTAGGAGTTCGGTCTGCAAAAGCCTTATTCATTCTTGTAAGTGCTTTTGAAGTTTTAGCGAAAAGCACAATTCCTTTTGTCGGACGATCTATACGGTGTATTACTCCAAGGTAAGCTTCTCCAGGCTTATTGTATTTTTCAACGAGATAGGATTTAATAAGGTCAGATAGGGGAGTGTCCCCGGTTTTATCGCCTTGAACTAAAATTCCTGAAGGTTTATTTACCGCGATGAGATGATTGTCTTCGAATAGAACCTCTAACACTAATATTGCTCGTTTTCGTTCGGAAAATCTTTGGACTTAACATCTGCAACATATTTTGCTAACGCCCCATTGATTTGTTCATCTAGATTTAGATACCGTCTTAAAAATCGTGGACTAAATTCAGTGGACATGCCTAACATGTCATTAACTACTAAAACTTGGCCATCAACGCCATTTCCCGCACCAATACCTATAACCGGAATATGAAGTTGAGCTGCTACCTTCTGAGCAAGCGCTGCAGGGACCTTTTCTAAAACAATAGCAAAGCACCCTAGTTGTTCTAAAAGTAATGCGTCGTTAATAAGCTTTTCAGCTTCGGCATCTTCTTTGGCTCTTACGGTGTAACTGCCAAATTGGTAGATCGATTGAGGAGTTAACCCAAGGTGCCCCATAACCGGAATTCCTGCGCCAAGTATTCGCTTTAAAGAGTCTTTAATTTCTTCACCACCTTCAATTTTTACCGCATGAGCTCCACTTTCTTTCATAATTCGAATAGCAGATCGAAGTGCCTCTTTTGAATCACTCTGATAGCTTCCGAACGGAATATCAACAACAATAAGAGCTCTCGAAACGCCACGTACCACTGAGGATGCGTGATAAATCATTTGATCTAAAGTGATAGGAAGGGTGGTTTCGTGCCCTGCAAATACATTGCTAGCAGAGTCTCCTACCAAAATGACGTCAACCCCAGCTTTGTCAACCAATTGCGCCATTGTAAAATCATAGGAGGTAAGCATAGAGATTTTTTCTGCTTGCTGCTTCATCTCTAAAAGAGACTTTACGGTTACTCGTTTAAATGTTTTTTTGGCTGTTGACATTTGAAAGACTAATTTTCAACAAAGGTAAATGTAAATTATGATTGCGAAATATCGACTCCTTTTGCTCATTCTATTATTGTCTTTTCATCCATTAAGCGCACAGCATCCTAAAGAGGTGATTGAGACTTTTTTTGAAGCCTTTCATCAAAAAGACACTACCTCTCTTAAAGATTTTTTTATGCATGACGCGCGCTTAACGAGTGTTCAGAATTCTTTAGATGGTGTTAAGGCAAAGGAAGAGTCGGTTGAGGATTTTATTAAGGCTATAGGCTCTATACCCGATGATCTTTCTTTTGAAGAGCGTTTACTTGATTTTAATGTTGTTGATGCCAGTGGAATGACGTTGGTTCTTACTCCTTATGAATTCTACGTTAACGGGAGGTTTTCTCATTGTGGCACGAATGTTTTTACTCTTGTAAAAAAGGAATCTAAATGGAAAATTCTAGCATTATACGATACTCGAAATAAGTCCTGTGAATTTAGCAATCAGACAAATTAACTCGTATAGCTAAACCGCCTTCAGAGGTCTCTTTGTACTTGGTTGACATGTCTTTGGCGGTATCCCACATGGTATCGATGATTTGGTCTAGACTAATTTTAGAATCTCCTGATTTTCTTCCCAATGCAAGTTGAGCTGCATTAATTGCTTTTACAGCACCCATTGAATTTCTTTCTATGCAAGGTATTTGAACTAATCCTCCGATCGGATCACAGGTAAGGCCTAAGTGGTGTTCCATGGCTATTTCTGCAGCACTAAGCGCCTGATCGGGTGTACCTCCTAAAAGTTCAGTAAGCGCCGCTGCTGCCATTGCTGAGGAAACACCAATCTCTGCTTGACAACCACCCATAGCAGCAGAAAGTGTTGCATTCTTTTTAAACAAGGTTCCAATTTCTGCAGCAACCGCTAAGAACCGTTCGATTTCATCTGCACCACCGTCGTGATTCTCAATGACTAGGTAATACATAAGTACTGCAGGAATGACTCCTGCGCTACCATTAGTTGGAGCGGTAACTACTCGTCCCATAGCTGCATTTACTTCATTCACAGCGATGGCAAAACAACTTACCCATTGTAGTATTTGTCTAAATCGAACCCTAGAGTTTCTAATTGCTTCAATCCACTCTTCTGGAGTTGAATAGTTGTGATTTTCAATTAGTTCCTTATTCATTTTAGCAGCTCGCCTTGTAACCTTTAACCCTCCAGGGAGTTCGCCTGTAGTGTGGCAACCTTCATACATGGCTTCGAGCATAACTTTCCAGATCTCACTAAATCGATTCTTAGTGTAAGACACACCGTACCTCTCGAACTCGTTCTCTAAAACGAGATCGCTAATTTTCTTTTGATTTTTCGAGCAATGATCTAATAAATCTTTACCTCTATTTGAAGGGTATAGGTAACGATAATCAGGTTCCTTTTCATTCTCAAAGACCTGCTTACTCACCACAAAACCTCCACCCACTGAAAAATAAGTCGAATGAATACTCTCATCATTAGTTAGCAGTGCTTTTATGATCATACCATTTGCGTGTTCTTCAAGGGCCTTACGATGAAAGATGATCTGCTTTTGAGGGTCAAAAGAAAGTTTTATCTCCCCAAATAAATGAAGTTGCTTTTCATTGGTAACCCGATCTAAAATTTCACGAAGTTTTAGGGTCGCATCCTTTTCATAATCTGCGCCACTTAAACCCAAGATCAATGCCTTGTCGGTGGCGTGTCCTTTACCGGTAAGGGATAAAGAACCGTAAAGATGAATTTCGATGGATATAATATCTGAAACTTCAATACTCTTACGCTCTAATTCTCTCTTAAAGAGTTGACAAGCTCTCCAAGGGCCAAGGGTGTGAGAGCTAGATGGGCCTATGCCAATACTTAACATTTCAAACGAGCTAATCGCACTCATAATGGTCAATTTGTGCTTAAAGTTAATTCAATTTCTGACAGCTTGTCAGTCTTTTATGGATGGCATAAATCTTGACTTAGTGAGGGCAAAAACGAAACTATTTTCAGTTATGAGTAAAATTATAGGTATTGACCTCGGAACCACCAACTCTTGCGTTTCTGTAATGGAAGGGAATGACCCAGTGGTTATTCCAAACGCAGAAGGTAAAAGAACCACTCCATCGATGATTGCTTTTGTAGAAGGAGGCGAAATCAAAGTAGGAGACCCTGCAAAAAGACAAGCAGTTACGAACCCTCACAAAACGATTTATTCTATTAAGCGTTTTATGGGTAATAAATTCTCTGAATCATCAAAAGAGACAGAGCGTGTTCCTTATAAAGTAGTTAAAGGTGATAACGATACTCCACGTGTAGAGATCGATGATCGCTTATATACTCCACAAGAATTATCTGCAATGATTCTTCAAAAGATGAAGAAAACTGCCGAGGATTATTTAGGACAAACGGTTTCAAGAGCAGTAATTACGGTCCCTGCATACTTTAATGATGCTCAGCGTCAGGCAACTAAAGAAGCTGGGGAAATCGCTGGATTAACGGTTGAGCGAATCATCAATGAGCCAACGGCTGCTTCATTAGCCTATGGATTAGATAAAAAAGACAGTGATCAAAAAATCGTTGTATTTGACTTTGGGGGAGGAACACACGATGTTTCTATCCTTGAGTTAGGTGATGGAGTATTCGAAGTTCTAGCAACAGATGGTGATACTCACCTAGGAGGAGACGACGTTGATCAAACGATTATTGACTGGTTAGCTGCTGAGTTTGAAGCTGAAGAAGGGATTGACCTTCGTAAAGATGCCATGGCTCTTCAGCGTTTAAGAGAAGCTGCTGAGAAAGCGAAAATTGAACTTTCATCTTCAGCATCTACAGAGATTAACCTTCCTTACGTGACAGCTACAGCTTCAGGACCAAAGCACTTAGTGCGTTCACTTAGTCGTTCTAAGTTCGAGCAGTTGATTGCTGACCTAGTAGCTCGTACCATTAAACCATGTGAATCAGCGCTCAAATCTGCTGGTCTGTCGAAGAGTGATATTGATGAGATTATCTTAGTGGGTGGATCAACACGTATCCCTGCAGTTCAAGAAGCTGTTGAAAAATTCTTTGGTAAGGCTCCATCAAAAGGGGTAAACCCAGACGAAGTAGTAGCTGTTGGTGCTGCGATTCAAGGAGGAGTTTTAACAGGAGATGTTAAGGATGTACTTCTGTTAGATGTGACACCACTTTCATTAGGTATTGAAACTATGGGAGGTGTTGCTACTCGACTAATAGAATCAAACACTACGATTCCAACCAAAAAATCACAAGTGTTCTCTACTGCGGCAGATAACCAACCCTCTGTAGAGATTCATGTGATTCAAGGAGAGCGTCCAATGGCAGCAGATAATAAAACTATCGGACGTTTCCATTTAGATGGTATTCCCCCTGCACCTCGTGGCACGCCTCAAATTGAAGTGACCTTTGATATTGATGCTAATGGTATTATCAAAGTATCGGCTACGGATAAGGCAACCGGTAAGTCTCAGGATATTCGAATCGAGGCCTCTTCTGGATTAACACAAGAGGAAATTGATCGAATGAAAGCTGAGGCTGAAGCAAATGCAGAGGCAGATAAAAAGGCAAAAGAGTCAGCTGAAACGTTGAATGAGGCCGATCAAATGATCTTTCAAACAGAGAAACAATTATCTGAATTTGGAGAAAAATTATCTGAGGATAAAAAGAAACCCATTCAAGATGCTTTAGATGAACTAAAGAAAGCTTTTGAAACTAAAGAATTAGAAGCAATAAAACCTGCTCTAGACAAGATCAATGAGTCATGGAAAAATGCTTCTGAAGAGATGTATAAAGCTCAGGCAGAATCGGGTGGAGCTCAGGCAGGACCAGACGCTAATGCTAATACTTCTTCGGGAGATTCAAATGCTGATTCGGTAGAAGATGTTGATTTCGAAGAAGTGAAGTAATTCACCGATTTGAAAAATTGATAAAAAGGCTGCGAATTTTATTCGTGGCCTTTTCTTTTAAAAGAAAATCATATTATATTTGCCTCCCATTAGGAGAGATGGCAGAGTGGTCGAATGCGGCGGTCTTGAAAACCGTTGAGGGTCACACCTCCGGGGGTTCGAATCCCTCTCTCTCCGCCATAGCAAAGCCCAACACTGAGTGTTGGGCTTTT
>Ga0209138_1003177_pt1 | contig 12021 bp, 10 predicted proteins | sample SaaInl3SG_22_DNA_FD_184645 | JGI IMG/M metagenome (GOLD analysis project Ga0209138, IMG submission 184645) | Marine microbial communities from expanding oxygen minimum zones in the Saanich Inlet - ESP_153SG_22_DNA (SPAdes) (version 2) | ecosystem: Environmental > Aquatic > Marine > Intertidal...
CCGCCGCCAGCCGAGGCAAAAGCGCCTAGGGTAGAGGCGAAGCCCTGTTTAATATTCAGCGGCTGATACTGCTGCTGAGCCGCAAATATGCTGTCCGCCGGCCCGGCCCATTGGTTAATATTTAAGCTGGTTTTGATAAATAGCACGGCGGCCGCTGCGGCCCAGAGAAACAGCAGGCTGGACAGAGATACCGTCTGCCCGCCGAGATTAACGCTAAACAAACTGGAGGCTTCTCTATGGGCGCCCAGAGATTCCACGCCTATCACGAATAGATTAGCTACCACCCCAACTGTGGCGCCAATCAATCCGCCGATAATTAAGGTGATACAAGCCTCAACCAGCGCTTCCCGAAGTTTAAACATGATGTTGGTCCCGTTTACTTACTGTGCAATGTACGCAACCCATCTACAGATGTCAGTATTTTTCTAAGCCGCGGCAGTGCCGTCTCATCATTCCTTATTTTAAAATGAATAACGGAGTGTTTTACCCGCCCTTGTTAGAAGAAACTCATACCTATATAGTGCGATTCATAAACACATATTAGAGCTCCGTCTTCGCCCGGGGCAAGGCGAGACCGATTTTTGCTAGAACTTCAATCTATTATTGGTAGCAGCCGAGAAATTACTGAATTACGCGCTCTTATCGAAATAGTGGGCCCCAGTGATGCAACGGTTATGATTCTCGGCGACAGCGGCACGGGCAAAGAGCTGGTGGCCAATGCATTGCATCAGTGTTCAGAGCGAGCTCAGGCGCCGTTTATTCCCATCAACTGTGGTGCTATTCCCCGAGACCTTTTAGAGAGCGAGTTGTTTGGTCATCGCAAAGGGGCCTTCACCGGAGCCATCACTGATCGCAAAGGCCGTTTTGAGCTGGCCAATGGCGGCACCCTGTTTCTCGATGAAATTGGCGATATGACCATGGACCTGCAGGTTAAGCTGTTACGAGTACTGCAAGAGAGAACCATAGACCCTGTAGGCTCCACTGAATCAAAATCTATTGATGTGCGCGTGATTGCGGCAACCCATAAAAATATCGAGCAGCTTATTAAACAGGGAGAGTTTCGTGAAGACCTGTTTTATCGACTCAATGTTATGCCCATGGAAATTCAGGCTCTGGCCCAGCGCAAAGTGGATATTCCCCTGCTGATTGAGCATTTTGCCAGACTTCACGGTGCTAAAAATAATGCGCAGATTAGAATGACGGCATGGTCCCTGAAGCTAATGGTTGAGTACGATTGGCCCGGCAATGTGCGTGAGCTCTCCAATTTGATGGCGCGCTACACAGCACTGTATCCTGGCCAGGAAGTCGATCTGCGCCACGTTCCGTCGAGCATGATACCCTCTGGCATCCGTACACTGGTCGACCAACAGAGTACGGATGCACTGTCTGCGCTACTGGTTGATGCCGATGCAGGGCATCCTGAGTCAGTTCCTCCAGAGGCGCTGCAAGGAGTTACAGCTGAACACCAGGCAGGCCCCACAGACAGTGCCACTAGCCATGACCAAATGGATATTTTTGCGCCTGCAGAACCAGTGGATGAGGTACAGAGAATTATTATGCTGGCTCAGGGTGGCGCATCATTCCCCGAAGAGGGCATGCAGCTGAAGCAGCATTTGCTGGAGATCGAGCGAACATTGATTAAGCAGGCTCTGGGCAAAGCCAAGGGCAATGTATCCAAAACCGCCAGACTACTCAATCTGCAACGCACTACCCTGATTGAAAAGATTAATAAGTACGGCCTCAGCGAAGCCTAGCTCCGTTATTTCTCAGCCCGCGGGCTATAGTTTTCCTTCTGTAATTCCCTCAAATATTGCCCTTTTATGCCGGTTAGGCCCTATTTGCGGCCAATAAGTGCCGCCTATGTGGCGGTAATTTGTCAGCTGGCCGACGCCTTGCCACTGGCAATAAATTGACAGTTCTTTGCCGCTCTTGGTCTAACCTATTGTTTTTGCTCAACATTTATATTTGGCACGCAACTTGCTATCTCAAGACTAAAGAAGCCAAAGTGGCAACGACGAAAAGGATCAACAAATCAATGAACAACATGACTTCGGTACTCTGGATCGACTCCGCAGGGACAGTAAACCCGCGAGATCTAAACGCCTTCAAAGAGCAGTCCATTGCCATAGTGCCTGCCTGTTTAACTCAGGTTTCAGAACATGACTTTATGACTGCCGATGTTGTAGTCGTTAATGTGGTGGGCAAAAGTTCAGCGCTCAAAGAGTTGCTGGTTAAATTAGCTGCCTACAACCTATCTGTGCCGGTGATCGCTCGAGTGCCTTCCGATAATTTTGATCTGGTGATCAAGACCATGAGGCAGGGCGCATTAACCGCTGTTCCCGATAATAAGCTTGCGCCGGAGGACTGGCGTCAGATTTTTGACGCCAGTGAGATTAAATCCAATAGCAGCAAGTCTGCCTATGTATTTGCCGACCCTGTGAGTCGCAATCTGCTCGCTCTGGCCGAACGCGTCGCCAGCGTGGACGTTACAGTTCTGCTGGCAGGCCCCACAGGCTCTGGAAAAGAAGTTTTGGCCCGCATATTACATGACGCCTCCCCTCGTCATGGGGGCCCCTTTATTGCTTTTAACTGTGCAGCCATGCCAGAAAATCTGGTGGAAGATATGCTTTTTGGCCATGATAAAGGCTCGTTTACTGGCGCGACTAAGGTGCAGCCAGGGCTTTTTGAACAGGCCCAGGGTGGCACTATCTTTCTGGATGAGATTGGCGAAATGTCTTTCCACCTGCAGGCAAAGTTCCTGCGAATTCTTCAAGAGCGCAAGTTTATGCGCCTGGGGGGCCAGAAGCTTATAGATTTGGATATAAGAGTAATTGCCGCCACCAACCGCAATTTAAAAGATGCCATAGTTGAGCGTACCTTCCGCGAAGATTTATATTTCCGACTCAGTGCCTTTAAGCTCAGTATTCCCCCGCTGCGCGAACGCACCGGGGATATTATTCCTCTGGTGGAGCAGTTTATCTCTCAGCAGGCCGGTCAAAATCTGGCTATGACATTTACCCCGGAGGCGGAGCAAAGCCTGCTGGCCTATCCCTGGCCCGGCAACGTGCGTGAATTACAAAATGTGATGATTCGCGCAATGGTTCTGGCACAGCAGGGTGTCATTGATACAGAGCATCTGATCTATGATGATATTCCCACCATTGAAAGTTCTGATCTGAGTTATGCTCGATCTCTGGCCGGTGCAAATCTGCGAGCTGCGCAACCTTTTTACTCGGATAACGCACCCCGAGAAACCTCGGTTAGCAAACCCATTGACCAGCTGAGCGATGCAATTAAAAGCAGCGAATACAAGACTATCTCCGAGGCCCTACAGGCATCGCGCAGCCGTGACCAGGCTGCGGAGAAGCTCGGCATCAGTCCAAGAACACTGCGTCACAAACTACAGCGTCTGCGTGAACAGGGTATGCCTGTCACCAGAGCCTATGCGCGCTAGGAGGGTTAGAACATGATTAATCCAACTAATGCTGCAAATGTCGAGTCGGTTCTCAGCCAAATTCGACAGTACCAGGCTCAGGCCTCGGAGGGAGTTAATATCTCTCCAAATTCTGGCCTAACCACAGAGCCAACAGGAGTTTCAGGCTTTGCTGATTCGATTAAAGGCGCGTTGCAAGAAGTCAATGCCACACAGCAAACCTCGAAAACTATGCGCACCGCCTATGAGCGTGGCGAAGACATTCCCCTGACGGATGTGGTGATGCAAATTCAAAAATCGTCGCTGGCCTTTGAAGCCACTTTGCAGATAAGAAACAAAGTGCTTAAAGCCTACGAAGAAATCATGAACATGCCAGTGTAAGCACTGAAAAGAGAAAATAGTTATGGCAACTACAGTCGCAAATCCAGCGGATATGAATATAGCACCAGCTAGGGCTGGTGGAGCTCAGGCTCCCAATAGAGCAGCCCCCACAGGACAGGCAAGTTCCGCTCCTGCAGCGGGAGCTGACTCATCGGGCCTGTCTATGGCCGGTGTTCAGGGTGTTATGTCACAGCCTGCAGTGAAAAAATCCATGCCGGCAATTATGGCTCTGCTGACCCTCGCTGTGTTTATTATTGCTTACTCCTGGGTACAGCAGCCGCCTTACAGAACCCTGTATCCAGGGCTTTCAGATGCGGACAGACAGGCGGCCTTTGAAGCTCTTATTGCAGCAGACTTCAGTGCCTCTATTGATTCAAAGACTGGACAGCTTAAGGTTCCTGACTCGCGTTTTCACGAGGCTCGAATTCTTTTAGCCTCCAAAGGCCTTCCCCAGAGTGGCACAGTGGGGGGCATAGCGTCGCTAAATGATGATGCCTCAATGACCACCAGCCAATTTATGGAGCAGGTGCGCTATGTATCCGCAATGGAGAGCGAGCTGGCACGCAGCATTAGTCAAATAGGGACCATCCAGTCCGCGCGGGTTCATCTGGCCTCTCCCAAGCAGAGTGTATTTGTGCGCAACCGCACACCTGCTAAAGCCTCCGCAGTGGTCACTCCTTATCCAGGGCGAGTTATCTCAGCTTCACAGGTACAGGCGATCGTGCATATGATTGCATCCAGCGTTCCCTATCTGTCAGCAGACGACGTGGCCGTAGTGGACCAGCGGGGAAAATTATTGACAGACAGCAATCAACTGGCCTCATCAAGCCACAATGTTGAGCAGATCGCTCACAAGCAGCGCTTGGAAGATTCGTACCGCAACCGCATTGACGCCTTTCTATCCCAGGTTGTGGGCGCCGGCAATGTGCGCTCCGAAGTTGATGTGCTTGTCGACTTTACTGAAATTGAGTCCACCTATGAAGAATACGACGGCAATAACAATGGCCTGCGAGCTCGCTCAGAAATCCTGGTGGAAGAAAAAAGTTCAGGTGCGGGCTCTGGTGGTATTCCAGGCGCCACTTCTAATGCCGCTCCTCTGGATGCGACCGCCGTTATTGACGGGCAGATTAGTTCTCAGGAAGGTTTAGGCGGAGCCAATACCCTAGATACTCTAAGCAGCAAGACAACCCGCAATTATGAGATGGACCGTGCCGTTCGCCATGTTAAGCGTCAGGGTGGCAAGCTGGAAAGGCTATCAGTTGCTGTTGTGCTCAATACACCTGAAGCCAATGAAGAGACAGGTATTGCCGAGGGTTATTCTGAGCAGGAGTTAGAGCGCTTCACCGACTTGGTAAAAAGTGTCGTTGGATTTAACGCCGCTCGCGGTGACGTGGTCACCATAGTTTCTACCAAGTTTGAGCCGGCACCACCGCCCCAACAAATTACGATTAACTGGTACGAAAATCCCCAGGTAATCAGCATGATCAAAACCCTGGCTGCGGTTCTGTTATTTATTGCCCTGCTGTACTTCGTAGTAAAGCCAACCATTGGCACCTATGTGGCCAATATGGAAGCTGAAGCTGCCGCAGCCCAGGCAGCATTGAGGGGTAGCGAAAGCGCTGGAAAATCCTTAGATGGTGAACCCATGGGTAGCCGCAAAACAGAGCAAGATGTGTCACTCTATGATGCGAAAAGGGCCCTGGAAAACAAATCAACCATCTCTCCAGAATTTATGGACAATGCACGAACCTATGATGACAAGGTGGCACTGATTCGGTTGCTTGTGGCTAAAGAGCCAGAGCGTGTGGCCAATGTTTTCAAGAAAATGATCCGCTAGGCTTGAGATTGATTAGGAATTAAGACTATGGCAAAGAAAGCAAAGAAAAATGATCTTGTCGAAGAGACGCCCAAGGCAAGTCCTTTAGATGCCGAATTTGCGGCAATGGCAAGCGCCCAGAAAGCAGCTGTACTTATGCTGCTGCTCGGCGAAGAACAGGCTGCCGACATTATGCGATTTTTAAATCGTCGCGAGGTAAATACCCTGGGTAAAGCTATGGTAGAGGTCTCGGATCTCTCCAGAGATCTGGTTGGCATGGTAGTTGATGACGTTATTAATGTGATCAAGCATCAGACTGATCTGGGCATGGGCGCCAACGACTATGTGATCAATGTGCTCAAGGCAGCCCTCGGCGACGACAAGGCCTCCACTGTATTGGCAAAAATTATGCCAGCGGGCTCGACTAAGGAGCTTGAGATTTTACAGTGGATGGACCCCAGAGCCATAGGTGAAATTCTGACGGATGAGCACCCCCAGGTTTCGGCTATTATTCTTTCGGTTCTCGACAGCGATGTGGCCTCTCAGGTACTGAGTTTTCTGCCCAACGATAAGCATGCAGAAATTATTGAACGCCTGGCAAAACTGGATTCCGTGCAGCCCTCAGCAATGGCTGAACTCGAAGGCGTACTTTCTGAAAAGCTGATAAAGACTACCGCCAAGGCGTCGAATTTAGGGGGCATTACCACGGCCGCCAAGATTATGAACTTTTCTTCTGGTGAGATTGTCTCTGGTGTCTTTGATCCATTGACAGAAAAAGACGAAGAACTGGCAACCGAAATTCAAAATAAGATGCTGACCTTCGAAAATCTCGCCGAGGTTGATAACCGCAGTATCCAGACATTGCTGCGCAATGTAGAACAAGACTTGCTTATGCCTGCACTGAAAGGCGCGGATGAGGCAACCAAAGAGAAGATCCTCTCCAATATGTCTGCCAGAGCTAGAGTACTGCTTATAGACGATATGGAAGCCAAGGGCCCAATGCGCCTGGCTGAAGTGGAAGATGCCCAGCGTGCCATTATGAAGATTGCTCGCAAGCTGTCCGACGATGGTGAAATGATGCTGGTAGGATCTGGTGAGAGTTTTGTCTAATTCAAAATCATCCGTATCCTGGCGGCTAAATGGTCTGCTGCGAGCGCGCCAAAAGGCTAAGGCTTTTGCCGCCACATCCTGGGACAACAGTGACCCAAGTGGTCGGCCATCTAAGTTTACCAAGTGGCAGCCCCAGGTTCTGAGTGGCCCAGGGCAAGATACAGGCGGTGAACTGCTGGATGAGCAGTCCCCAGCGTCAGAGGATTCCCCGGCTGCCGACAGCGATTCTCAACAGGAGAGCGCCGAGGAACAGCTTGCCGAGCAGCAGAGGCAGGAGCAGGAAGTTACCCAAGCCGCTCACCAACAGGCGATTCGAGAGGCCTTTGAAGAGGGCTATCAGCGTGGCACAGATGAAAGTGAAGCAAAGTTGGCTGCCGCCAAAACCAGTTTCGATGAACTGACTGAGAGTATTCGCGCAGCTCAACAGGATATGACTGGTTTTTACGACCCCCTTAAAAAGCTCGCTCTGCATCTTGCCGAGCAGTTGGTGCGGGGAGAGCTCGCCCAATCATCGACCGTTATAGAGAGGTTGATTAGCGAAGCATTGAAAGATGTGGAACAGCAGGGCGAGGCCCCGATTATCCTCTATCTCAATCCCGGGGATAAAGATAAATTCACCGCTACCCTAGATGGAGAAATGGACAGCCTAGAGGTGCGAGCCGATCCCCAGCTGTCATCTGGAAGCGTCAAACTCAGCATTGATGACAGTGCCATCGAAGACCTAATCGAGCACCGACTTGACAGCCTGTCCCAGGGGCTGCTCGGCCAGCCAATGACCAGCACCAGGCCAGAGTTTGATAATAACTTTGCCAACCAGGTAGAAGAAAAAGTCCTGGAAGGTGCGGTGGAACTAGAGCCTACCGAAGAAACGGATATACAGCCAGAGCTGCAGCCCATAGCGGAAGAAGTAGATCTGCACACTGATCCTATTCCTGAGGATGAGCCCTCCGCAGAGGCCTTTAAAGAGGCAACCGAATTAGATAGTTCCTCGCCAGAGGATAGCGGCTTAGAGCCCACCGAGAATATTACAGCCGAGGATCAAAGCCAGCAGACACAGACCGACCAGGGTGCTGAGTCCAATGACTGACTTCGCCACTCAGGTTGACAACCACATAGCCCATTTGCGCGCGCCGGAACTGTCGGCAAGCGGCAAACTGGTGCGGGTTGTAGGCCTTACCCTCGAAGCCAAGGGCATCATTGCTCCGCTGGGAGCGCACTGTCAGGTCGAAAATATTGATACTGGCGCCTTTATCGATGCCGAGGTGGTGGGGTTTCACAATGAACTGCTTTATTTAATGCCCTTTACTGAACCCAGTGGCATAGGGCCTGGCGCCCGAATCTGGGTGCGTTCAAATCACTCCAAGGCCTCTCTGGGTAATGCCATGTTGGGCCGAGTTGTCGATGGTCTTGGGCAGCCCCTGGATGACAAGGGCCCCATAGCCTATACAGACCAGCTAGGCCTCGAGGGCCTGCCGATTAACCCTATGGAGCGCGGCCCGATCAAGCAAGTTCTGGATACAGGTATCAAGGCAATTAACAGCTGTCTGACTCTGGGTCAGGGCCAGCGTATAGGACTGATGGCCGGCTCCGGTGTGGGTAAAAGTGTGCTGCTTGGCATGCTGACACGCAACACCAAAGCGGATGTGGTGGTTATAGGGCTTATTGGTGAGCGCGGGCGTGAAGTTCAAGAATTTATCCAGCAGACACTGGGCGAAGAGGGCCTGGCCAAATCTGTTGTTGTGGCCGCACCGGCCAATGTTTCCCCAGTTCTCAGATTGAAAGCCACAAACCTCAGTCATCTGATTGCGGAGTATTTTCGCGATCAGGGTAAAAATGTATTGTTACTCTGCGACAGCCTGACTCGGGCGGCTCACGCCCAGCGCGAGATTGGACTGGCCATAGGTGAGCCACCCACGGCCAAGGGCTATCCGCCCTCGGTATTTGCCCTGTTGCCAAGACTTATTGAAAGAGCAGGTGTGGGTCGCAAAGGTGTAGGATCCATTACCGCCATTTATACCGTGTTGGCTGAAGGTGATGACCGCGCTGACCCGATCGTGGATATAGCCCGAGCCTCACTGGACGGTCAGGTAATGTTATCCCGAGAACTGGCAGATGCAGCCCATTACCCGGCCATTGATCTGTCGGGGTCTATATCAAGAGTGATGAACAGCCTACTCAGCCCTGAACAGCTGAAGTCCGCCAATCTGTTCCGCCGCCTATGGACCCTGTATCAGCAAAATCAGGATCTAATTCAGGTGGGCGCCTATGAGACTGGCGCCAACCAGGACCTGGATAAGGCCATCAGACTGCGCCCACAAATGGAATCTCTGTTGCAGCAGTCCAGTGACGAGTCGGTCTCAATCGATAACTGTCATGCCATGATGCAGCAGCTGACGGCGGTGCAGTCATGAGCAATACCCCAGTCTGGGATGTCCTGGCAAGCAAGGCTCAGACAGAGGCACGTCAGGCTAGATTCCGCTACGACAATGCCCTGTCGCGAAAAGAGCAGGCCATAGACCGAGACCAAAAAGTCGACCAAATGTTGGTGGAATATGCTGAAAAGCTCAACGGTATTCAGCGCCGCGCTCACAGCACCACCGAGGCAGCCAATTTCCGTCAGTTCCTAGTCCAACTGCAGAGCATTAAGACGGATTCCATACGAGAGCTGGCCCTGTATCAGCACGACTGCGATGAGGCCAGTAAACAGTTGCAGCTTGCCGAGCAGGAGCGACATAAATATGAACAGTTAGTCGAGCGGGCTAAGCAAAAGCAGCGCGCCCTGTTGGCACACAGAGAGAGCAGAGAGGCCGAAGCCCAAAGTATGATGCAGTTTAACCTTAACTCTCGCAGCCAATACTAGGTTTTCAGTATTGGCACGTGTCTTGCAATTCCAATAATAGGAATCAGGCAATTCATTGAGAGTAACAGGTTAATGGACATTACAAAAAGTTTAGCTACAGAGCGAAGAGAGCCTGTAGATGCAGTAAAGTCGGCGCACTCAGCGCAGGGCGACAGTTTACTGGATGGCACAGCGAACAGATTTAAAGTCGCCTTCAAGGAAAATTTTGACAGATTGATGGCGGCAAAAAGTGGCAACCCACCGCCGAAAAGCGGCATGGTTGCGCCAGCCAGGGCAGAGGGGGACATTGAATTAGAGAGCCGGTCTCTGGAAGGGGGGATAAAATTGCTGCTCGGCGGCAAAGAGCCTTCTGAAGAGGCGGTTATGGCATTTGCCAGAGCTCAGGGTTTTGATGCTGAGGCATTGGGGGTGCTGGTTCAGAGCCGCATGGCTATGGCGCAGAATGATAAATGGAGCCCTGATCGGTCCTCACTGTCGATACTGAAACTAGACACAATTAATTTGCAAGATGTGCTGCCAAAGCTGAGCACTTTAGAATCGCGCATAGCATCAGTGCCAGCGCCAACTAACTTGTTGGCTAGCAATATGGCTAGCAGTATGACTAGCGAGGCAGCCACGTTACAGAATCAGGTATCTGAGGTGCGGGTGGATCTCACCGAGAAGTCATCGGTAGAGACCAGAACAGCCACTCCAGAGCGCGCAGAGCCGGAGGCTTGGCGCAAGCACGACCAGCATATGGAGATGTCGAGACGTCTGACTGAGGCACTGGGTCAGAGGTTAAGCGCCCAGATTGCTCGGGGAGCCTGGCGTGTTGAGATGGATATTCACCCCAAGTCCCTAGGCCGTATTGAAATACAGCTAGAGATGAAAAATGGCGAGTTAGAGGCGCATTTTAATGCCTCCAAACATTTAACCAGAGAGCTGTTGCAGGACAGTCTGCCAAAATTGCGTGAAGCACTTGATCAACATGGCATAGATTCTGCTTATATAGGATTAGGTGCTGGTCAAAGGCAGCATTCAGACGGAAATTCGACAGCTGAGCAGCGCCCAGAGCGCTTTAATCAGCAGGCATCGGAAAAGTCTGAAGACAGCGGCAACAGTCAGCGGCGGCGGGTCTCCAGCCATGGGCTGGATATTGAAGTTTAGATAAGCGAGCAGTTGACCACAGATAGTCAAATGGACAGAGTTCCGAAGCTATCGAATAATATTGGCATTTATTTGCTATTGAGTAATTTGCGAGGGCCACTATGGCTGATACAGACAATCTACTATCCCCAGAAGAGCTAGAGGCTCTTACAGCTGGTATTGAGGATGGCTCTATCGAGACAGATACAGGGCTAAATATTAGCGCCCTGGCTATCAAGCACGATATTACCAATGAAGATCGCTCGCTGAGCATGAATCTGACGGCTATCAACCTTATTAATGAACGCTTTGTTCGAGAGTTCAGAGTGGGTCTGCTTGACGTATTGAGAACCACCGCCAAGGTAAACACTGCCAAAGCGGAAATCATGGCCATTCAGGACTATATGAAAACCCTGGAGGCGCCGTTAGCGCTAAGTTCGATTAATCTGCATCCACTGCGTGGACTGTCGATGGTATGCATTGAGCCAGATATTATATTTGCCTGCCTGGACAACTTTTTTAGCGGTTTCGGCGGCAGCAAGATCAATCTTCAGTCTGATCGTGCCTTTACACCCATTGAATCCAGCATTATCAACATAATGACCAATATTCTGTTTGGCTCTCTGCAAGAAGCATGGGCGCCTATTATGCCGGTTAGATGTGAAACGGTTGCCTCAGATATCAACCCACAATTTATAGAAATAGCCGAAGAGAACGATTTGGTTATTGTTAATAGGTTCTCCCTAGATTTTGGCGATGGTGCCAGCGGAGACATAGCTATTGTCTATCCCTATGGCATGCTGAAGCCGGTCCGCGATCTTCTCTCCAGCCGGGTACAGAGTGGGGAGCAGGAGACCGATGACTCCTGGCGCAACAATTTACGCTCAGCCACCATAGATGCTGAGCTAGAGGTAAAGGTGGTGCTAGGTGAGCTCGAAACTACCTTTAAACAGTTCAATCAGGCGAAAGAAGGCGATATTATTTTCTTTAAAAAAGACGATTACGCCAGGCTATTGGTGAGGAATGTCCCGCTCTTTGACACAGAGATCGGCGTGCAGGGTTCGCAGATGGCAGTACAGGTTATCAATGCGCTGAGGCCCGAGGACTAGAACTCAGGGCTCCAGCAACCAACCATTATTGAAGTAACAACAGCGAGAAACATTATGTCAGATCCAGAAATAAATGAAGAAGTCGAAGCGGCAGAAGAAACGGGGCAGGCTGCGCAGCTGGATGCTCCAGTAAGTATTAATGCGGATGTTCTTGAAAATATTCCGGTGACCATCTCTATTGAAGTGG
>Ga0209138_1003180_pt1 | contig 12009 bp, 10 predicted proteins | sample SaaInl3SG_22_DNA_FD_184645 | JGI IMG/M metagenome (GOLD analysis project Ga0209138, IMG submission 184645) | Marine microbial communities from expanding oxygen minimum zones in the Saanich Inlet - ESP_153SG_22_DNA (SPAdes) (version 2) | ecosystem: Environmental > Aquatic > Marine > Intertidal...
TATCAAGATGTGAAGCGAGCATTTCAGTATTATCTAAAGTATTTCAATCAAGGTAAGCCTATTATTATTGCTGCTCATAGTCAGGGTTCTCTCCATGCAAAAAGGATAATCCAGGAGTTTTTTGATGGCAAACCACTCAAAAAAAAGCTTATTGCCGCCTACTTGATAGGAGTCAAAATCGAAGAATCAATGTTTACGGATTTAAAAGCACTTGAACTACCCGATGCAACAGGTGGCTTTGTTAGTTGGAATACATATAAAAGAAAAAAATTACCAAAGCAATATAAACAGCGGTACCAAGGAGGAGTAGTAACTAATCCCATCAGTTGGAATACGGAAAAAACCACTCAGGAGTCAAAACATCTAGGATTACTGTATTACGATAAAAAAGTTTATCCTCAGAGCCTAACTGTAGAGCTAATCGATGGAATGTTATGGTCCACAGTTCCTAAAGTTCCCAAAAGGATTTTATTGTCATTTGTCAAAAATTATCATTTTGCAGACATCAGCCTATTTTGGGCAGATATCCAAAAAAATGCGATTCAAAGAACCGAAGCTTGGTTTCAGCAAAATTCACTGTAATGCTAGATACACTTTTAAAAGACGCTAAAAAACAACTTGTAAGTGCCTTAAAACACAAAAAGCATTCTTTTCGATATTGCACCCTCATAACTTTGTCACTAGACGGAAGTCCGCATTCAAGAACTGTGGTGCTTAGAGGATTTGATCCCGAAAAATTCATTATTTCAATTAATACAGACTCCCGATCAGAAAAAATCAAAGAGCTCAACAACGATCCTAGAGCAGAATTTCTTTTTTATGATACCAACCAATTATTGCAATTGGTAATTAAAGTTAATTTAATTGAAAGTATAGCCTCTGAAGAAAAATTTCAAGATTTACCAGAACCTACTAAAAAAGATTATTGCAGTGTTCAGAAACCCGGAAGTCCAGTAAAATCAGCCGATGTTGTAACGTATGATTTTAATAGAGGTCATTTCGTAGAATTGAAATTTGAGGCGAATCAGGTTGAGTATTTAAAATTAAAGCGCCCGAACCATATGCGTGCTAAGTTTTATGCAGATCGAGAGTGGAAAGGTGATTTTTTAGCTCCCTAATGCAAGAACATGTCTATTTTTTGTAGCTTTAAGCAAACAAAAATTTTAAAGATGAAATCCAAAAAAGCACAATCTAATTCTATAAAACGCAGAGATTTTGTAAAAAAATCGATAGCAGCATCCAGTATTTTTATTGTTCCACGACACGTATTAGGAGGTACGGGATATACCGCACCGAGTGACCAGTTAGGTCTAGCATCCATTGGTACAGGAGGAAAAGGGTCTTCAGACATTATAAATGCATCAGTCAATGGAAGAGAGCGTATTGTTGCACTTTGCGATGTAGATTCTTCCGGAGGGAACCGTATTTCTAGAGTGGTCGATAAATTTCCAGATGCTAGTTTTTACGACAACTTCAAAAAGATGTTGGATAAAGAAAAGGACATTGATGCAGTCACCATTTCAACTCCTGACCATACGCACGCAGCAGCAGCTGTATATGCTATGGAACGAGGAATACATGTTTATGTTCAAAAGCCACTAACACACAATATTTATGAAGCCCGATTACTCACTGAAATGGCTCGAGATAAAAAAATTGTAAGTCAGATGGGGAATCAGGGAGCTTCAAATCCAGATCAACTGCAAATTCAAAAGTGGATTAATGATGATCGTATTGGTGCCATCTCTAAAGTTCAAGTTTGGACCAACCGTCCCGTATGGCCTCAAGGAGGAGAAATGCCAGTACCAAATGCATCAGCAAAACCAGAAACATTGAACTGGGACCAATGGTTGGGACCAGCAGCAGAAACACCCTACGTCCCAGAAATGCATCCTTTCAATTGGAGAGGATGGTGGAACTTCGGAACAGGAGCACTAGGCGATATGGGCTGTCATTTAATAGATATACCCTTTAAAGCCCTTGGATTAAAATATCCAACAGATGTTGAATGCAGCGTGGGTTCTGTTTATGAAAAGATGTGGACTGCGAATTATTTTCCAGAGGGATGCCCTCCTTCTTCGTCTGTCTCTCTGCATTTTGAAGCAACGGAAAAAAACAGTATTCCCTTACAAATGACTTGGTCTGACGGAGGAATTAAACCGTTTCATCCTGATTTAGTTCCTGCCGACGTGCCTATTGAAGCCAACGGTGTAATTATGATTGGAGAAAAAGGTGTGATTATTTGTGATGCCTATGGGACTGATCCTAAAATGTATCTGAAAGGTGAACCGGTTATTACAGCTGAAAAAGTAAAGATTGACGAGCCTGAGTACGGACACCAAAGACAATGGGTTGATGCCTGTAAAGCTGGATTTAACAGTACGGAGCACCAATCGTTAACCTCTTCTTTTGATTATTCTGGACCATTAACTGAGACGGTATTGATGGGGAACATCGCTATTCGAAGTTATATGCTAAGAGAAGATGGAGCCAATGGACGTCCACAATTTGTTGGAAGAAAGAAATTGGTTTGGGACGGTGAAGCCATGAAGATTAAAAATCTAGAATCTGCAAACCAATTTGTAGGGAGAGATTACAGAAAAGGATGGGAGTTAACCTAAGACCGTAATAATTTGAAAATACTGATTACAGGAGGGTTAGGTTACATTGGGTCTCATGTGACTACTGTTTTGTTGCAGAATGATGTTGAGGTAATAGTAATTGATTCGCTTGAAAATTCACGGATCCAAGTTTTAGAGGGTATTGAATCCATAACAGGAAAAGTTCCAATATTTAGGAAAATTGATGTTGGGGATGAGCTAAAAATGAATCAGTTGTTTAATGAATTCCCTGACATTAAAGGGGTAATCCACTTTGCTGCATACAAATCAGTTAGCGAAAGTTTGTTAGAGCCGCTGCGCTATTACGACAATAACTTGGGTGGTTTGCAGCAACTTTTAAAGTTTTTAGTAGCAAAATCAATCCCCCTTATTTTTAGTTCATCTTGTACCGTTTATGGTCAATCCGATACACTTCCTATTAGGGAAGATGAGCCTTTAAAGCCATCAACTTCGCCATACGGGAGTACTAAAAAGATTGGTGAGCAAATTATAAAAGATTGTTGTAAAGCCTATCCTGATTTTAAATCAATTTTATTGCGCTATTTTAATCCCGTAGGAGCTCATCCCTCAGCAAAAATTGGAGAGTATCCCAATGGAGTTCCTCAGAATTTGGTTCCTTTCATAACTCAAACTGTAAAAGGAATTAGGCCTGTTCTAAAAGTATTCGGTTCTTCATACGACACACCAGATGGCAGTTGTATTCGAGATTATATCCATGTAATGGATTTAGCTCAAGCTCACGTAGAGAGCTTGGATTATCTGTTAAAAAAGAAAAGTGCTGAGCCCTTTGAAATCTTTAATGTAGGAACAGGAACTGGGGTAAGTGTATTAGAATTAATTAAAGCTTTTGAAAATGTCACTGGGGAAAAAGTGCCCTATGAACTTTCAGATCCACGAGTAGGTGATACTGTTGTGGCCTATGCTGACCCCACTAAAATTGAACAAAAAATAGGGTGGAAGGCTCAATTTAGCTTAGAAGAAGCTCTTTCCTCTGCATGGAAATGGGAAAAATATAATGCCTTAATAGAATGAATTTATTTAAATTGTTACATCAAACTTCTTAATATGAAACCAAATATAAATCGAAGAAAAGTACTAAAAACAATGGCCCTAGGTTCTGGTGCATTAGCAATTCCAAAAATTGAATTAACTAAAGATTCAAATCAAACGGAGCCCTTGAAAGGGAATATCAATCATTCTGCATGTCAATGGTGCTTCAGTAATATACCTCTTGAAACCTTAGCTAAAAAAGCCAAAGAATTTGGATTGGTTGGCATTGACTTGATTGGCGCAGAGGGATGGGATACTTTAAAAAAGTATGGGCTGACCTCCACCATGTGCTATGGAGATTTAGAGGGAAAATCTACAAGAGATTTATCTAAAGGGTGGTGTGACACAGTATATCATGAAGATTTAATCAAGCATTACAAGCGGTTTATACCCATGGTAGCAGAAGCTGGATGGACGAACCTTATTTGTTTCAGTGGGAATAGAAGAGGAATTGATGAGCAGATCGGTTTAAAAAACTGTGTGAAAGGATTAAAAGAAATTATCCCCCTTGCTGAAAAGCACGGAGTTATTTTACATATGGAATTATTAAACTCCAAAGTGGATCACAATGATTATATGTGTGATAATTCAAAATGGGGTGTAGCCCTATGTAAAGCTTTAGGTTCTGATAACTTTAAATTGTTGTACGACATTTACCACATGCAAATCATGGAAGGGGATGTGATTCGAACAATTCAAGATAACAAGATGTATTACGGACACTTTCATACCGCAGGAGTACCTGGGAGAAATGAAATAGATGAGTCCCAAGAATTATTTTATCCTGCTATAATGGAAGCAATTGTAGCTTCTGGATTTAAAGGTTTTGTAGCGCAAGAATTTATTCCACGTGATCGAACAGAGGAAGGCTTAAAATCATTAGCCGATGCCATTCGCCGTTGTGATGTTTAATATTTAGCAGCTTTTCCTTTGGCTGCAGTGGACTCTATAAAAAATCTAATATCCTCATTTGCTGAGATTAAATCTTCATTTCTGAGATACATCATGTGGCCACTTCTGTAGCCTTTGAAATAAAAACGATCTTTCATTTTTCCGCTAGGATCAACTTGCCACATGGTATATTTAGCATTAAAATAAGTTGTTGCCCCATCGTAATATCCTGATTGGAAAAGAACTTTGAGATAAGGATTTTCAGCCATTGCTCTTCTCAAATCTTCTCGGGTATTGTCGTTGTCATTGTTCCAGGGGCGTACTGTTCCAAACATGTTGTATTTGATATCTGTGTTGAATTTAAGTTCTTTTCTGATGTAATGATTAATTGCAGGAGTAAAAGAATGAAGCCAAGAAGTTAGCTCAGCACTGTAGTCAGGTCTTATACCCGCATCTTTTCGATCAATTCCCAAATAACGAGAATCTAATCTACCAATGGTTTTTCCTTCATCACGTAATAAATCCTTCCAGAAAAAGCGGGTAGGAATGTCCAAATTATTCTGAAGGACGGACTCAAGTGAAAGCCCTGAATATTCTGACATTTTTTCAGCAACTATCATTTTTTCTTGTTTGGAAATGAATCCTCCTTTGGCAAGAGCTGGGATCAATTTATTAATGGTATAATCTTCTATTTCTGGAAGGAGATCGGTTAAATCTTTTTGTTGAAGATTAGTGGGGAGTTTTTTGTGAAACCATGCTGCAGCTGCAAAGTAGGGAAGGTTTAAAGCAGAAGATACCGGTCCACTTTCTCTAATTACCTTGTAATCAGCTGGTGAAACCATAATAACACCATTGAGGTACATCCATTGGCTTTCTTGAAGTGCTGCAGATAAACCCATCACTCGTGTGCCGCCATAGCTTTCACCAATTAGATATTTTGGTGATTCCCATCGCTGTTTTCTGCTTACAAAAGTTGTTAGCCAATCAGCTAGATATTTGATATCTTCATTAATTCCAAAAAACTGTTTCCTGTCTGGTATTTCGCCGTTAACCTCAAGCATTCTAGAATATCCTGTATTCACAGGATTGATAAAAACAATATCAGCAACATCCAAAATAGAATTTGGATTGCTTTTGTATCCGTATGGCTGAATGGGATAGCCTTCCTCATCAATGTTTAAAATTTTAGGACCAGTATAAGCTAGATGCATCCACACGGATGCTGAACCAGGACCGCCATTGAATGAAAAGATTAAAGGTCTATGACTCCCGTTTTTTAAATCGGTTCTTTTGTAATAGGTGTAAAATAATGTGGCGATAGGTTTTCCTTCTTTGTTCCAAACAGGTTGAGTGCCCGTTTGTGCTTCATAATTTACTGTTTCTCCTTTGATTTTGGTAGTGTGATTAGTAACTACTATGGTGTCAACCGGAATTTTTCTGTCTTGGGCATTCAGAATTGACACTAAGAAAAGGAATAGTATAGGACCAAAATTTTTCATTTTTGATTGAATTTAAGTTATTGGTAAAAAAAAACCTCCATAGCATTGGAGGTTTTTTTTTGAGTATGTAAATATTAATTCATTTTGAGCTGAGCGCTTCGATTGATTTCAGCTCTACGATTTTCTTTTCTTCCATTAATGGTAGCATTATCTCCAATAGGTTTTGTTTCACCGTATCCTACAGTATCGATTCTGCTCGAATCTGCACCTACAGAAACCAAATGTGCTTTCAGAGCTTCAGCTCTTTGCTCAGATAGTTTTTGGTTGTATGCTGTGCTTCCATCGCTTGAAGCATGACCTTCAACCGTGATTGTAACCTTAGGATACTGGTCAAGGAGGTCTTTAAGCATGTTTAATCTATTCTGATTTTCAGCACTTAGTTTACTGCTGCTAGCAGAGAATAAGAATCGATTTTGTTCACTGTTGATGAAGTTTATTAAATCTGTTGGTTGGTCAGGACATCCGTTATTTGCAACAGTACCTTCTTCATCTGGACATTGATCATCTTTATCTGGAACACCGTCACCATCGCGGTCTGCCCAAGGACATCCTGCATTTCCTGGATCTCCTGAAGTTTCTGGACAGCGATCCACATTATCAGCAACACCATCGCCATCACTATCAGGGCAACCATTCATTGCCGCAGTACCTGCTTTTTCTGGACAAGCATCATCTATGTCAGCTATTCCGTCTCCGTCCGAGTCTGGACAACCTTGAAGAGCTTCCGACCCGGCTTCTTCTGGGCATCTGTCTTTGTTGTCTGGAATTCCGTCACCGTCTGTATCAGGACATCCATCAAATTCTTTTAAACCTGGAACATCTGGACAGGTATCTTTTTGGTCTGGAACGCCATCTTTATCAGCATCTCCAGCTCCAAAATTATAACTTAAACCAATAATGTGTTGAAGGTGATTGCGAGTATCTTGTTCACTAACACCTCTGTAAGATGTGCTAACGTTTACAGCAAAATTATCATCTAAGAAAAAATTAACTCCAACCCCTCCGGAAATTGTTCTTCCAGATTGAGTGGATGGAAAAAAGCTATCTTTGTCTTCAGAATCTGAAATTTTAGATAATCCATAACCTGCAAAAACATAGGGAAGTATGTTGCCTTCTGTAATATTGTATTTTAAAATTCCATCTAAAGAATTGTAATTTAAGTCTATTCCGTTTTCTTCAGCATTTCCGATTACGTACTGGCCACCGATGGAAAAACCAGCGCCGATGTATCGAGATAAACTTAAGGCAGGAGCACCGAATTTAACACTGGAGTCAACGTTTTCTCCTTGCAGGCTAATAAGGTCGGTTCCAACAGCAATTGCCCAAGGATTATCACTTGTTTGGGCCTGAGTAGTAAAAGTAAGCAACATTAGGGTTGTCGCTATAAGGAAAGATTTGAAATTTTTCATAATTTAAGTTGTTTACACAAATATATCATATTTAATTTAAATTCTGAATTTAAGCATAAAAAAAATAAAGACTTAATTTTTCAGTAACCTAGGGCTCTACGCTTTTGTTTAAACCGCTTCTTGGTATAAGAAATTAAACCTAAAAGTATACTTTTTTCGAGTTAAATCACGACTAATTTTCTGTCATATTTCTTCAATCATAGTTATCTTTTAGTATATTTAGTGCTGTTAAATTAGATTGAAAAACTCATGAAAAAAAGAGATTTTATAAAAACTACCGCAGCCTTAGCTGGAACGGCCTTAATGCCCTCTTCACTTTTTACACTGCCAAAAGGAGTTAAACGCCTTCGCACTGCTCATATTGGAGTGGGTGGAATGGGAGCTGCTGATCTTGAATCTATTGCCTCTCACGAAGCAGTTGAAGTGGTTGCCCTCTGTGATGTAGATCAAAACAACCTTAACGCAGCACACAAATTATATCCAAATGCGAAAACATACACGGATTACAGAACGTTGTTGAATGATATGAAATCTGAAATAGATGCCGTAGTAGTATCAACTCCTGATCATACCCATGCTCCAGCTTCACTGATGGCTATGGAACTGGATAAACCTGTTTATTGTCAGAAGCCTTTAACCCATTATGTTTCTGAAGCAAGAGCTATGCGAAAACTGGCTGAGAAAAAGAATTTGATTACCCAAATGGGAATACAAGTTCATTCTTTTTACGATTATAAATTAGCCACCTTGCTGATTCAATCGGGTATTATCGGCAAGGTGCATACCGTCCATGCTTGGTCTCCTAAAAATTGGGGATATGATGGAAAAATTCCTAGAGGTGAAGACCCAGTACCCGCAAACTTGGATTGGAATTTATGGTTGGGTACCTCTCCAGAACGACCTTTTAAAGAGAGCGTTTATCACCCAGGAAACTGGCGTAAACTTGTTGACTATGGTTGTGGAACCCTAGGCGATATGGGAGTTCATATTTTTGACACCCCTTATAACGCCCTTGCTTTAGATGTTCCTATGACTATTAAGAATAAGTGTAGAAAACCTAACGGTTTTGGATTTCCAGAAAACAATCAAGTAACCTATACCTTCCCAGGAACAAAATACACGGCTGAAACCTTGACCTGGATATGGTCAGATGGACCTGGTGCACCTTCTTCCAACAAAGACTTGAAATTACCCAATAAAGATGAGCTTCCTTTACAAGGCGCTATGTTTATTGGTGAAAACGGACGTTTACTGCTCCCACACTTTATGGAATTACCAAGACATATTGTTGATGGAGCCTATCAAGAAATCGATGTGGCTCAATACGATCCCAACGGCTCCCTAGGATCAACTAAAAATGACTACGTAAGGGATGCACCTAAGCATTACCATCAGTTTGTAGATGCTTGTTTAGGGGATGATCAGGTGTCGGCTCCGTTTTCCTATTCTGCCCGACTTACTGAAACTATTTTATTGGGTGTAATTGCTGGCAGGTTTCCGAATAAAACTTTGCATTGGGACAGTGAGAAAGCGTTATTCAATGAAGCTGAGGCAAATGCCTATTTAAGTGGCTCATATCGAGATTTTTAGGTATACATTTAAAACTTTTATGCAAAGACGAACCGCACTAGCGAATATTGGATTTTTAACTGGGAGTATATTTCTTTTACCTTATGCGTGTGAGCGTACTCCCGTATTGGTGTATTCAAATTTCCCCAGTATTCGCAGAAATGAACAAGCTTTAATTGGTCAGATTTGTAATTGTATTTTACCCGAGGACCCAATCAATTTTGCTACCCCCGAATCAAGAGTTCATTTTGTTTTGACAATGATTAATGACTGTGGCTCTGATAAAGAAATTTCAACATTAATCCAAGGATTGAGTGTTTTTAAGAAATCACTTTCTGCAGAAGATGATATGGCGTTCCAAAAGCTCAGTGCAGAAAAGCAAAACGAATATATCGGTCTTCAATTTGAGGCTCAATCTTCAACGACTGGTTTGTTGAATCTATTAAAGCGCCATAGTATTTTACACTTTGAGAGCTCGGAGAATTACCTCACTAAATACCTTAAGTACGAATTCATGCCTGGACGCTATTACGGACGGGTGGCTGTTGAACAAACTCTATGAAAGAAAAAGTAAATACATTTGATACCATTGTGGTAGGTGCAGGGATGTCTGGTGGTTGGGCAGCAAAGGAATTTAGTGAACAAGGTTTCAAAACGCTTTTATTGGAAAGAGGTCCTAATGTAGAACATCTTAAAGACTACCCTACTACCAACATGCAGCCTTGGGAGTTTCCCCACAGAGGGAGGCTCACAACTCAAGAAATAAAAGAAAATCCAATTGCAAGTCGCTGCTATGCTTTTAGAGAAGACGCTAAACATTTTTTTGTTAAAGATAAAGAACATCCATACGGTCAAGTAAAGCCCTTTGATTGGATTCGAGGGTATCAAGTAGGAGGGAAGTCCATAATGTGGGCGCGACAAGTTCAGCGTTGGAGCTCTTTTGATTTTGAAGGTCCAGAGCGAGACGGTTATGCGGTTGATTGGCCCATTCGATATAACGATTTGCAAGACTGGTATACGTATGTTGAGCGTTTTGTAGGAGTAAGCGGAAACAAAGATGGATTGGATACACTTCCTGATGGTGATTTTTTAAAACCTTGGGAGTCGAATGTGGTTGAAGATTATTTTAGCCAACAAATGAAGAAACATTATCAAGATCGTCATGTTATTTACGGTCGTTGCGCACATTTAACTGAAAGTAAACCCATTTTTGTGGAGCAGGGACGAGGTTTGTGTATGAGTAGGAGAATTTGTCAACGTGGCTGTCCACTAGGGGGCTATTTTAATGCCAATTCAACCCTTATTCCTTGGGCACTTAAAACGGGTAATTTAACCTTAAAGCCTAATTCTGTAGTACATTCCGTTCTTTACGATGAAACACAGCAAAAAGCCATTGGGGTTCGAGTAATCGATTCAGAAACAAAAACCTCACAAGATTATTTTGCCAAGGTTGTTTTTGTAACAGCAGCTACCTTAAACACCAATTTAATTTTGCTCAACTCAAAGTCCAATCGTTTTCCTAACGGCTTAGGAAATGATAACGGCTTGCTCGGAAAATATATCGCTTTTCACAATTATAGAGCCACAATTAATGCAGAATTTGACGGCTATCCTGAATACACCACTGAGGGAGCAAAACCCACTTCGCATTATGTGCCGCGTTTCAGAAATGTTTACAAACAACAAACCGATTTCTTGAGGGGTTATGCTGCTGGTTTTGGTGCTAGTCCTGTTCGAGAAACTCAAAGAGACGGTTTTGGCGATGCACTTAAAAGCAATCTTTTACAAACAAAAGAAAACGGTTTGTGGAGAGTAAATTCTCATATGATGGGAGAGACGATACCCAAAGAGACTAATCAAGTAAGCTTAGATGATGAGAAAACAGATGCCTGGGGGATTCCCCAGCTGAATATTGATGTTGATTATGATGATAATGATGAGAAAATGATTCAAGACTTTTTTGAACAATTCACGGAGATGTACACCAAAGCCGGTTTTTCTAATATTCGAATTCATGATAACAAAAGACGCCCCGGAAATGATATACATGAAATGGGAGGCGTTAGAATGGGAAAAGACCCAAAGACATCACTTTTGAATAAATGGAATCAACTACATGAGTGTAAAAATGTTTTTGTAACCGATGGGGCTTGTATGACTTCAACTTCAACTCAAAACCCGTCGCTTACTTTTATGGCGATCTCTGCTCGAGCTGCAAATTATGCTATTGAACAAATGAAAAAGGGGGAATTGTAATTTCAAGAAGACCATGATTTAGTCTAAGCCTTGGATCATCATTTTCCGAGTAATACTCTAGCGAAAGCCTCTATCAGACAATCCTTAAATGAAACAGATATGGATGTTTATAAAATGAGGATGGATAAAGAGGCAATTACTAGAGCACATTATAAAATTGATAACGATTTACCTTTGGACGAATATGAGGAATATATGATTATTCAGTTTCAAACATTTAACTTTAGAGACTTTGATAATTCATTTTACCAATACAGGATTGGATTATTTGATGAGAATAACTGGCAAGCTTATAGAAGAATTATTAAGAAGCTTTTAGAAGATAAGTATGTAAAAATAATGCTCCAAAATAGTATTTCCGACTTCAGTACAGAATTTCAGGATGAGTTAAAATCAATAATGGAAAACTAAATCATCGGCATATCCTCTTCATTAAATTAAAAGAGTAATTTGTATATTGTAATTGATTTTCATAATTCTATATAATGAGACTTTCCCTTTTATCCATTTGCAGCTGAAGCAATCAAAGATTTAAATGGAGAAAATCTTGGACAATGGAAAATAAAAAAGAAAACTATATTAAAAAATATAGACAAACAATAAATCAAATCAACAGCTAATAATATTTATTTTATTTAGAAAATGAATTACATATTTTACTCGATTTTAGCACTTACTGCAATCATTTCAATTCTTTTTTGGTATGCAACATAC
>Ga0209138_1003182_pt1 | contig 12004 bp, 10 predicted proteins | sample SaaInl3SG_22_DNA_FD_184645 | JGI IMG/M metagenome (GOLD analysis project Ga0209138, IMG submission 184645) | Marine microbial communities from expanding oxygen minimum zones in the Saanich Inlet - ESP_153SG_22_DNA (SPAdes) (version 2) | ecosystem: Environmental > Aquatic > Marine > Intertidal...
TAAGCTCATGCAGCCCTGTAAAGTCTGTGTACCCTGAAAGCATCGGCGAGGTACCCATTAGATCACCACCAAATCTGCACGTAATGATCCAGACGATTTGAGCGCTTCTAAAATCGCAATCAGTGAAGAGGGTGTAGCCCCCACCTCGTTGACAGCATCAACGATTTCTCGCAAATCGACGCCCGGTTGGAACAAAAACATTTTGTTTGCAGGCTCTTGAACTTCAATGTCAGCGTTTTGAAACTCGACGGTTTGTCCTTGGTCGGCAAATGGATTTGCCTGACTGACTTCATTGGTCGCCGAAATCGTAACCGTAATCGGGCCATGTGTCACAGCCGCAGCGGTGACCTTCACATTTCGGCTGATCACTACGGTCCCGGTACGGCTATTAACAACCACTTTTGCAGCAGGATCTCCAGGAGTTACCTCGAGATTTTCAATCATAGACAGGAAAGAAACACGGTCCGAGACATCTTTCGGAGCGGTAACCGCAATCGAAACGCCATCAATCGACCTCGCCGTACCTCCACCGAATTGCCGATTGATGCCGTCGGTAATGGCTTTGGCCGTCGTAAAGTCACCCGCCTTCACGTTCAGTACGATGAAGTCAGACTTGGTAAAAGGTGAGTCAACCATCCGCTCGACGGTTGCGCCATTCGGGATGCGTCCGGAGGTCGGCACCCCGATAATGATTTGATCTCCGGCTGCGTTGACCTCAACACCCGTGCTTGTCAATGAGCCTTGGGCGAGCGCGTAGACATTCCCGTCAACGCCTTGGAGCCTAGTGAGTACTAGCGTCCCGCCTCGCAATGATTCGGCGCCACCGATTGTGGATACGTTGACATCAATATTCTGACCAGGCTTCGCGAATGGTGGTAACTCTGCGGTCACCATCACTGCTGCAACGTTGTCTGGTGTAATGGCACCTGCCTGAACGCCCGCAACATCAAAATCTGACTGGACGCCGTCAACATTCACACCGAGCTTTCCCAGTACTGAACGAAGTGACTGTCCGGTGAACGGAACAGAACCTCCATCCCCAGTGCCGTTCAGGCCAACCACCAATCCGTAACCGATCAGTTGATTCGAACGAACGCCCGCCACTTGCGTTAAATCTTTGATTCGATCTGCCGATACATTGATTGGTAGCAAACCAACCACCGTGGAAATCAGACACCAAATAAAAAAACGCATCGTCGTACTCCTAAAATGGCCACAGACTGAAAATCAGATTTGTTCCCCAAGGAACACGTTGCGCGTTAGCGTTTGCGCCAATGCCTTTGTATGAAATTTGAGCGTTCGCCAGCCGCTTAGACTGGATTGAATTATCGGGCTGAATATCTTCAGGACGAATAACTCCTTTAACCTGAACCACCTCAGATCCTGAGGAGAAAGTAACGATCTTTTCGCCCCGGATCAGAAGATTGCCGTTTGAGTACACTTCAACAATTTGAGCGGTCATGGTGCCTTTGAAGGTAGCACTCTGATCAAGAACTCCAGAGCCCTCAGCCGATACCTCATTCTCCTCCTGCATATCCTCAGAAAGAAGGCCGCCGGCACTGCCCCATTTGGCAATCTGTAGAGGCGACAATACATCTGTCTTCGTTTTCTTCGATGCCGAATTTTTCGAGGTAGAGTCTGCGTCCATAGACTCGTCAAGTACCACCGTGATGACATCGCCAACTTGATACGTTTTCTTCTCACCAAACCAGTTATCTGCATTAGTGGCACTGTAGATAGATCCCGTTGGAATAGCCTGAGCTACCTTTGGTTGCGGGATAACTGGAGCAAACTCAGGCGATGGACCAGCCACCTGCTGAGTAGCGCACCCAGTCAAAATTGACAGCGAAAGAAGAGGAGTCAAAAACTTATTCATCACTGATCCTTATAGATTCTGGTTCAAGAACCGAAGCATGCTGTCGACCGAGGAAATCGCCTTCGAATTGATTTCGTAAGCGCGCTGTGTCTCGATCATCGCAACCATCTCTTCGACCACATTCACATTCGACCCCTCGAGGGAACCTTGCTGCAAAGATCCGGCGCCCTCCTCAGATGGATTCACCACTACCGGTGCACCACTGGCGGTGGTCTCGGCATACAAGTTTCGTCCCATTGGCTCGAGGCCTGCGTAATTTAAGAATCGCGCAACCTGGATTTGACCAATGTTGATCTCCTCAGCGTTCCCCGTTGGCTGTACAGTCACCGTTCCATCAGAACCAATACTCACTGATTCAGCGTCCTGCGGGATCGTTATCTGAGGCTGGAGTAATTCCCCGGATGCTGTTACCAGGTTCCGTTCAGGAGATAACTTAAACGAGCCATCGCGTGTGTAGGCTATCGTCCCGTCTCCCTGAAGAATCTGGAACATACCCTCGCCGAGAATGGAGAGATCTAGAGCATTGTTGGTTTGAACCATGCTGCCCTGCTCGTGATTTTTTTCTGTTGCCACGATCCTGACACCGGTACCGATCATCATCCCAGTCGGAGACACTGTATCGGCACCTGTGGAGCCGCCCGGTTGCCGAATATTCTGATACAACAAATCCTCAAAGACCGCACGATCACGCTTGAATCCGGTCGTACTGACGTTCGCAAGGTTGTTCGAAATCGTAGTCATCCGCGTTTGCTGCGCGTCTAACCCTGTTTTTGATACAAATAGCGAGGCTTCCATTAACTTACTCCTTATGACAGCCGCATCATGCTGGCGCCACTTTGATCGTTGTCTTTCATTTCCTTGATCACCTTGGTTTGCATCTCAAAGTTACGCATGTGATCGATAAACTTAACCAGTGACTCGACCGTCGATACATTGCTTCCCTCCAGAACCCCGCTCGAAACCGAGGGTGTTTCTGGTCCAGACTCAAAGTCTTGCGCGGGAACGCCTTCTGCATAAAGGAGCGGATCCTGCGCGCCTAACGGGTTGCCGTTTATGTCTCGCTGAATCAAGTCAGACTGCGGATCTATCTTTGGTACTGGCTGAAAAAAACCATCCTCCCGTCGCATCAACGCAGTCTGACTGGCGTCACGCAACATCAGCTGAGCGACTTCTAAATCAGGGGACGCTGAATCATTAGGATCGCGAGCCAGCACCGTACCATCGGAACGGACCGACAGAGTTACCCCGGTCGGGACAGAAATGGGCGAGCCCTTGTCATCCAGAACAGGACTGCCATTGACTAGCTGCAAAATTCCATCGGCTGTAACCTGTAAATCGCCCCGACGCGTAAACGCAAGATCACCGTTATCAGCCTGAACACCGAGGACGGTTTTCCCGTCCATCGCCAGATCTAAGTTGCGCCCAGTTACAATCCGTTCACCCTCGGTCATATCGACCAGGTTTTGAGTAAATGCTCGAGGTAGGAAACGCGAATCAAACCCATCTCCAGAAACCTTTACTGCGACGTTTGCGGTCGATAGAGCCTTTTTAAAGCCGATCGTAGACACGTTAGCCAGATCATTCGTCAGCACTTGGCGGTCGAGTCGATACTCGCGTTGCGCCATATGTGCTGTAAAAACTAAACGATCCATTTCACAAGGCCCCTAGGTGATTAACCTCGAATGTTAATAATGGTCTGAGTCAAAGTAGTACTCGTCTCAAGACCCTTGGCGTTGGCTTGGAAGTTTCGCTGCGCTGTGATCAAGTCGACCAGCTCAGATGTCAAATCCAGGTTCGCCCTTTCCCTTGCACCAGCACGGATCGTGCCAACGCCTGCTGAACCCGGTTCGGCTAGCGTTGCCGCCCCTGATTCCGCCGACTCTAAGAAGGTCGAGTCACCCAATTGACGCAACCCATTCGGTGTCGAAAAATTGGCAAGGATGATTTTTCCTTTCAATTGCTGAGAACCATTGGAGTAAGAAGCCGTCACCAAGCCATCATCACCGATATCGAGACCAACTAAGTTCCCGTTTGGTTGGCCATTCTGACTCTGGGCATTCACAGAGAATTCGCCGGTAAACTGTGTAGATCCGGTATAATCAATATCGATCTGCAACGAGTTACCAGAACCTCCAATAACAACGTTATCTAATTCAACACCGGTGAGTGGCGATACAAGATTACCCGAGGTGTCAAAGGTCAGCTCCCCCTTATCGAGAAATAAGGGTCTCCACTGCGGTTGACGCGTCTCATCAAATTGTTGACTTTCAGTCAATTCAAGCATGTTCAAATCCGGCGAGGCGCTGTATTCCTCCCAACGACCGGTGGTATTATTGAAGCGAACGTAAACCTCCGCCGGGAGATCATTTGCGCTCGCAAAAGTTTCAGGCTCAATGAATGTTGAAGTTGATCCAAGGCCTGGATCGAGGTTCAACAATCCCCAACGTGAACTCCCTGAGACCTGCAGAAACGATTCGTTACCGGTGGTTCCAGATGTGAACACCAAGCCCTCGGTCGTCGGATCGTAAGAGACCGAAACGCCGTTCACGGTCCGACCATCTTCGTCTGCCATTGCATTAATCCGTCGCTCTAGCGTGGACATGAATTCATTCAAGTTGTAGGTGCCTTCCGGGATCACGAATGTTTCTGTCACGTTATCGACAGTGACTGAAAATTCGTTGGACAAATCATTTACCTCGAAGGTAGACGCCACGTTGACTGATAACGGGTTACCAAACACCTTGGCCGCTAACGAGACCAGACCTCGTTCCGCTAAATCTGTTGATTCTTTGGCGTTAACGACTAAATCAGCATCATCGAATGTTGTCTGCGACGTCACAAAGCCGAGCATTTCTTGCACGGCGTCATTGACGTCATACATCCGGATATTAGAGGTATCACCGGTAGTCCCAGATGCAATCGAGAATTGATTTGTAGCCTCATCATATTCAACCTTCACGCCATATCGCTGCGCACTCTCATCAAGCATCGCATCACCATTTGCGTAAACGTCATAGGCCGATGTGTCGATAAACATGCCAGTATTTGGATCGAGAGTCCGATCAATACTGCCAGTCAATCCGAACAATTGGTTGTTTGTAGCAACTGAATTGGAATCGAGCGTTGCCTCCATGGTAAGTGTCGCGTCATCACTCCGGAAGATTTTGAATGCCTTGTCAGCCAGCGAATAGTCAACAGAAAAAGTCACGCCTTGCTCTGTTGATGCATTCAGCTGATCTTGAATGGCTGCTGCAAAGTCCTCACTTGTGATCGCAGCTAGATCCACATCCGCGTCTTGGCTCACCAGGTAGCTGACAACATCGATATCGATTGATTCCGCGTCGAGAGTACTCGTCGCATCGGCGGCTACGGTCATTTTTCCAAGCGAAGAATCATTGGATAGATCGAAATATGCGCGCGAGCCCAATTGTTCATTCAGTTGACGAGACACCTCAGCTGCTAGATTTTTACCATTGAAAGATTGGCCCGCGAGTTCAGAGAGATCGATGGTTACCTCATAACCCTGCTCGGCGATATTAGTGTCATCAACGGTATCCGGCACATCGATCGCGACCTTAAATGCTTCACGCAGTTGAATAGCGAGGCTAGTGGTATCGTCCGTGGGGCGAACCGTAATCGTCGCACCATCGGCAGGCGCATCAACAAAGGTTAAAACTGATCCAGAGATACTGTAATCGGTATCATAGGTTTGCTCGACACCGTCAAGCAGGACGGATACATCTCTCGTGTAGCGGATACTGTTCGACAAGTTAAACGTAGTATCTGAACCATCTCCGGCAGTGTTGAGCCAATCCTCTGACGTTACAGCCTGAGCGATGGTGACAGTAGCGTCCTCGGCGGGAGCTGCTGTCAACCCAACAGTAAAGGTCCCGTCAGTCTCTTCGGTGAAAGAAAAATCATTCTTTCGAAGGATCTGAAGCGTAGAGGTTGCACCGATTTCGCGCGACAAAGCCAATGTGTCGGCGGTTATGCTGTAATCCGTCCCCAAGGCCAATCGCTCACCATCGAGCAAAACATCATAGAGTGCAGCATCATCTCCAATATCTTGATCAAGCGTATAGTCAACAGTGGAGATAACTTCTACAGTCGAGCCATAGGCTGGAGCTGAGTCAAAGGTGACCGTGCCACCGGAAATTGACACTCCTGTCGTCGCAACACCATCAACCAAGACTGTAAAGTCATCAGCTCCCGTATTTAAAAGGCTAACGCTGTTACCCAACGTGTAACGACTTGCATTAATGACCTGAACCGTGGCGTCAGCGTCCAGCGCATTTGTAAAACTAAGAGCTGTTCCTGTCACGCTGAATTCGGTGACTTGTTCGCCATCAACCAGCACAACGTGATCATCAAGGGTATCTTCAATGTTTGATCCGAGGGTAAATTCTTTGGCGCTCTTGATCTCGATCGCCTCACCAGCTAACGGTGCGGCTGTAAAACTTAATGTGGTTCCTGTGACCGTGTAATCCGTTCCTTCAACCATTTCTGCGCTATCCACGAATACGAGATAGCTCTCGATGTCGGCGGATATATCGTTGGATAAGGTGAAGTCTGTTGTGGTCGCATCGCCGACTGCTCCGGCAAAGCCGATGGCACTTGAGTCAGCGGTCAACGCGACCGCAATCGTCTCGCCAGCTCCCGGTGCTGCGGTGAACGTTAGGGTGTTACCGGAGATCGTAAAGTCGGTATCTACAGTCTGAGAGATTCCGTTGACGGTAACTGTATATAAGCTATCGTCGGCGATAGACTCAGCAAGTGTAAAAACAACCGTAGCGCCGTCACCGACTACCCCGGAGAAACTTTCAGTATTTTGCTCATTCGAAACTGCTGTAGGCGATAACGATGATGAGATCGTCGTTTGAGCTGACTGAACGCTCATCGTCAGTGACGTCGAAACCGCAGAGGCAAGGGTGAGAGTTGTCCCACTGACAGTAAAATCCCCGTTAGTAAACGATAATGGCGTCTCAACCCCGTCAGAATTCGTATAAGAAAAACTATAACGCTCTACGTCGTCTGCGACATCGGAGGCGAGAGTAAACTGAGTTTTATGGACCACCTCGATGACCGCGGCCGAGGCTGGCGCGACGTTAAATGTGATCACATCTTCACTGATGCTAAAGTCCACGCCTTCGACCATTTCTGTGTCATCGACGAGAACCGCGTAACTCGAAATATCAGACTCGATATCACTTTCTAAGGTAAATGCGGTCGTCGCACCATCTCCGATTCCATTGGTCACATCGACTGCGACCTGTGTACCGCTGAAGCTAGTTGCTACGGGTGTCACTTCGTTCATCTGGTAAGAACGCATGACCCTTATAAAATCACCCGAATTTGGTACCGACGTGAATGACAGTATGTTGTCTGTGACGCTAAAGTCTGTGCCAGCCGTGAGTTCTTCACCATTCTGCCAGACTGTTAGCTCGTCAGCAGCCAGCACCGCACCAAAGACGCCCAGCTCCCCGTCAGAACTCAAATCATATGAGGATATCGAGCCGTCCCCCACCACATCCAGGATAGTAGGGGTGAACATCGCAGAACCATCTACCGTGACAAATAAATCGTCAATCGTTGTGACATCCGCTGTTGAGGGGACCGTGAATACAGCTGTGGCACCGTCGCCTGTCTCAGCGATCAGATTCTCGACGCTCTCGTTGGCCAAACCCAAACCATCGATGGTCATGCCAACTTCAGCCTCGCCCGTCTGATACTGCAGCGCAGTGAGGATCGCGCTATTAATTGTCGCGGGGGTTGATTCAATTGGGTTGGAGAGATCATCTAGATTAAACTTCTGGTAGGTCTCGTTTGTGGACCTAAGTTGCACTGGGACTGCCGATTCAGGCTGAATCTGTCCGTATTTATTGACATACATTGGCTCACCGGAGGTTGAGGTTGCCTGGCTCAGCGCCGGCTCAATCAACTGATCACCGAGGTAGACATAAGACTGCCATTTGTTTGATGGCTGATCTGCAGAAGCGACCTGCGTTCTGGCGTAATAGACGGTCAACAAGAAATCATTACCGTTGTCGTCATAGATAGTGACCGCCGACGACTTTGCATAGGTGGTCGGATCATTGGGATCGAATGCCTTTGTCCGCGTGACTCCAAGATCATCCACGAAGGTGGCAATTTCACCCTCAGCAGGGAAATTGATGGACAAGTCAATTTCTGAGGTCGCGATCGCTTCGCCAATCGTTGCCGGATCAATTTTCAGTGGCGTAAGCGCGGAGTCGAAATCAGCTTTACCGAGAGAGTCAACCGTCGCAACATTCAAAAACTGGCCTGCCGAGTTCACTACGCGATTTTTGTCGTCAAGCAAAAATGACCCGTTTCTGGTATACAGATCTTGGCCATCTGCTGATTTCAGTGGGAAGAAGCCCTCACCCGTGACCGCCAAATCGAGTGTGTTACCAGATAGCTCGATATTGCCCTGAGAGAATTCCTGGGATACCTGCTTTAATGCAGTACCTTTACCAACAACCGTAGAAGCCTTCTGCAATGGTGATGTCGCAAAAATATCGCCGAAGTCTGCCCGTGAACGTTTAAAGCCTGTCGTCGCGACGTTCGCGATATTATTCGAAGTCACCGCCAGCTGCGTGGTTGCTGCGTTTAAGCCTGTGAGTGAGGTATAAAATGACATGGTCTGACTCCCTTAAAATTGACCGACTCTGTTTACAGAGCTAATCGGCAATGAAATATTGTTTCCAAAATCGACGTTGAGCTCGGCTGTGGATGCATCCCAGCCTATCGATTTCACAGATGAATAGGTTTTTGGTGTGATCGGTGCCGTGACTCCTGATTGAGTCACTGATGCACGGACAATATACTGGCCTGCTGGAGCAGACACGCCGCCTGGTAACTTGCCATCCCAGGCAAGCTCTGCTGTGCCAGGCTGCTGCGGTCCGATAACCATATTTCGAATCCTCTGGTTAGAGGAAGCATCGAAGATACCAATTTCAAGTTGGTCGGCGCCATTGGGAAGATCAAAATGAAGTTCAGATGCGTTCTCGCCGTCAGTCGAAATGAGACCTGTTTGAGCGAAGACATCTTTCCCAACTAATACTGCTCCTTGCATGAGCTGCTCAGAGCGCTGCGATTTCGCCATTTCTTCCAGAGAAGCCGACATCCCATATGTCGCCTCTAGTTGCGAGAACTGCGCAAGCTGGGCAACAAACTCCTCATTCTTCATCGGATCTAATGGGTTTTGGCTCTGTAGTTGCGTTGTAAGCAGTGTCAAGAACGCATTTCTATCCATTCCATCATCACGTGAATCGACTACTAAATTCGAGTCTTCGTATTCTTGCTGAGTTAGGATTCCGGTATTTGCGAGAGAGATCGTCGATTCCATTTGTTACACCTTCGTAAGATCTAATGTTTTCAACATCAATTGTCGAGCAGTCGTGACGACCTCGACATTGTTCTGGTACGAGCGCGATGCGGCGATCATCTCAACCATCTCTGTCACCTCGCTGACGTTAGAGGCATACATATAACCCTCCGCGTCAGACGCGGGATTTGTTGGATCATAAATTTTCCGAACGGGTGCTTGGTCGTCGACAATTTCTGCGACCTTGACACCGCCCAAATGTTCAAAACCACGATTCAAATCTTGCTGGTCGACTAACGCTTTAAATACGGATCGTTTGGCACGAAAAGCGTCCTCTTCTGAGCCAGCTATCGTGCCGGCATTCGCTAAATTTGATGCCGTGGTATTCATCCGGATCGTCTGGGCATTCATGGCAGTTCCAGCGATACCAAAAATATTCTTAATACTCATGATTATTCACCCCTCAATGCTTTACGGATTCCAGAAATTCGACCTTCTAAGAAGCTCAATGTAGTTTGAAAATCACTGGCCGCCTCACCATATTTCGCCTGCTCAACACCCATCTCAACAGTATTACCATCTGCTGCTGCATTGAATGGAACGCGATACACGAGCGGTTCGGAAGACTCTGTTTCTCCAACCTCAAAATGCCTGGCATTAGTCGCTGCCATGGGAGATGGTCCCATCCCACCCAAAACTTTTTTAAAGTCGACATCTCGGGCTTTGAAATGCGGGGTATCAGCGTTCGCGATGTTCGACGCGATTACCTGCATCCGTTGGTTTCTAACCGCCAGGGCCTTCTCGTGGATTCCGAATGGAGATTCAATTAACTTCATCGTTTCATTGCTCTCAAGTTTTCGCCTTCGTTGTCGATAAATAGACACCTACAAAAAAGCAATACTCATGCCAAACAAGTGACTACCGAGGGGGCAACCCGATCAATAATTAAAAGTGGCAAGGAATTGGGGCGGCTTCGGCAATAATTGGCCGGATTCAGGATTACTCTAGAGACCAATTTAGGCATACTGACCGCATGAAAAAACTTCTTTTGATTACGTGCATCTCAGTCTGGGGTTCTCAGACGTTAGCGAGTTCGTTTCCAGGCGATCTTGAAGCCTTGGAGCAGGTGGTAAGGCAATGGGTAGCCGAGCAAAACCACGCGCCGATTTCGGACATCGCTGTTGGAAAACTTAACAGAAACATAACCATTCAGCCGTGTAGTTCTCCGTTGGATTTATCGTTCCCATTTAATAATCGGGATACAGTCCAAGTCTCCTGCGCTGAAACTTGGAACCTATTCGTTAAAGTTCAAATCGCCGATCAACAGAGCAGGCGTGTGACTACCCGCCCAATAAAGCGAGGTCAAACGATTGAAGAGGCTGACATCGAGCAACCGAAAGGTAGTTGGCTTGGATTAGTGGCCCTGCGAGACATTGATTCTGGAGAACCCGTCACAGACGAGGATCTGGGATCGATGACTTATGTTTATGCAACGACACATCGGGTTGTTGCGGGTCAGACCATAGAGCAATCGGCCATAGAGAAGATCAAAGCTGCGCCCACGATAGAGGACCATCTACCAATAACCAACATCGTTAACGTGCGTTTATTGGCGAAAACAGATATCGAGGCGAATACTGTGTTATCAGACCACAACACTGAACGTCTAAATCCAGTTGTTGTTGCCACAAGACCCTTGCCGCACGGGACGATCATCGAAGATGAATTAGTGGAAATTAAATGGCTTCCGCAAAATACATTTCGAACCTCTTTTTTAACCGATTTATCCGCGGTCGTTGGACTTCAGACTACTCGACAGATTCGACCACTAGAGCCAATCAAGCAAACTGACATCACACAGGCGTTATTAGTGAAAAAGGGTGACGCGGTTACTTTAACTATTGAGAGAACCTCTATAAAAATTGAAGTTGACACCATCGCTATCGAAGATGGCCAGTACCGTCAACAAATTCAGCTTAAAAATGTGGAATCAGGTCAGCTGATTCGAGGAATTGTTGTCGGAAAGAATAGGGCCAAGGGAATTCGATAAATGATTCAAAAAAATGTTAAAGTCTTGCGGTTATCAGCCGATTAACCGATCGTGAAGGTGGAGGATGATATGGTTGACAGTGTATCTGGCTTATTAAAAGGCGCTAATGTAGGGTTCGATAGACAGAAGAATTCCGACAGCGTCGCAAACGATGTCGCTGGCGAAAAAGCTAGCAACGTTTCTGAAAAAAGGGGTGAGAGCTCCGAGGATGTTGTTGAGTTAAGCTCCGCCGTTCGTCAGGAATTGGATCGCAGTGGGTTTGATCAAAATAAAGTTGAGCAAATCAAAAACGCGATTGCTGAAGGCACTTATCCAATTGATGGAAAGCGCGTTGCTGAGAATTTTGTCGCGATAGAAAAACTTATTTGAGATGAGTAGCTCGCGCAGTGGCGACGTCGAAAAAGCCATGCGGCTTGCCTTAACCCTTGAAACTATCCTTGAGAGGGAGTTTGATGTGTTGAAGCACTCTGATCTAGATCAGTTCGAGTCTCTCCAGCCGGAGAAGTTGACGATCCTGCAAGACTTAACCCATACCCAAGCTGTATCTTCATTTTATGACACCGATTCCCACCAATCCCTGAAAGGTATGGCTGACCTCATCGAGGTTATGGAGTCTTGCAAAAATAAGTTTCAACGTAACGATTTGTTGATCAATAAAAAAATTGAGACGGTCAAATCTGCCCTAAATACGCTCAGGAATGGCGCAGATAATAGGCCGTTGGAACTCTATGAT
>Ga0209138_1003185_pt1 | contig 11995 bp, 10 predicted proteins | sample SaaInl3SG_22_DNA_FD_184645 | JGI IMG/M metagenome (GOLD analysis project Ga0209138, IMG submission 184645) | Marine microbial communities from expanding oxygen minimum zones in the Saanich Inlet - ESP_153SG_22_DNA (SPAdes) (version 2) | ecosystem: Environmental > Aquatic > Marine > Intertidal...
GAAATGGCAGGAACAGGCATCTGCTCAGGGGAAGGAGGCATGCTATCCGAAGAGCAAGAATCCAATAGCTGGTACTTTTATGAATTGGCTTCAGCACAATTTGGTTTTGGCTGGGAAAAGATCAAAAAAGTTCAAGCTTTTCACTTTAAGGGAGGCCAAGGAGCAAAAACGGGTACTGGCGGGCATTTGCCCGGCCACAAAGTCGATCAAAAGATAGCCGAAGTAAGAGGACTCAAAGCAGGTGAGGATGCTATTTCTCCTGCTACCTTTCCTGAACTAAATTGTGCGGAAGACTTCCAAGCCTTGGCCGATCAAGTACGAGAGGTGAGTGGTGGAATACCTATCGGTTTTAAGATCGCTGCTTCACGAATCGAAGAAGACATTGACTTTGCCCTCGCTGTCGGTGTTGATTATATTATCCTTGATGGCAGAGGTGGCGGAACTGGTGCTGCGCCAACCATTTTAAGGGATCATATTAATGTCCCTACTATCCCAGCTTTAGCTCGCGCCAGAAAGCATTTAGACAGTAAAAAAGCAGATGGCGTATCCTTAATCATTACAGGTGGTCTTCGAGTCGCTGAAGATTTTGCCAAAGCCTTGATGCTTGGGGCTGATGCTATCGCGGTTTCAAATTCAGCGTTGCAAGCCATTGGCTGCCTCGGCATGAGGGCCTGCCACACGAACTACTGCCCGATAGGCATCGCTACTCAAAAAGAAAGTCTTCGGAGTAGAATCCAAATTCAAGCATCCACAAAACAGCTCCACAACTTCTTCGATGCCTCCACCGAATTGATGAAGGTGATCGCATGCGCTTGTGGTCATGATAATTTTAGAAAATTTAATCCAACAGACCTAAGCACTTTCAAATGGGATATCCATAAATTGGCGGGCATTAATTACGCAGGCATTAATCCTTAGATTCGATGGAAGAAGTTTATAAGAAATCAGTTGAGCTACATGAAAAAATGAGGGGGAAGATCGAAATGGTCAATAAGATCCCTGTAGACACAAAAGAAAAACTCTCACTTGTCTATTCACCCGGTGTAGCACAGCCCTGCTTGGAGATTGAAAAAGACCCTGAGAGGGCGTATGACCTGACGATCAAAGGCAATACCATTGCGGTTGTGACAAATGGAACAGCAGTACTGGGTTTAGGGAATATTGGTCCCCTAGCCTCACTCCCCGTAATGGAAGGAAAAGCGATGCTATTTAAACGATTTGCGAACATCAATGCATTTCCAATTTGCATCGACAGCACCAACACCAGACACATTATTGAAACCATACGACGAATTGCTCCATCATTCGGAGGAATAAACCTTGAAGACATCAAGGCGCCTGAAAGTTTTGAAATTGAAGAACAACTTCAGGACATCGGCATACCTGTATTCCATGATGACCAACATGGCACTGCGATCGTTACGCTTGCGGCGTTGATCAATGCGTGCAAAGTGACAGGAAAAAAACTAACCGACCTCAAAGTAGTAATCAATGGTGCCGGGGCTGCAGGAATCGCTATTGCAAAACTTCTTCGTTGCTTCCATATTGATTCACCCATGTGTCAATCCGTGAAAACCTTGATCGTTTGCGACTCCAAAGGTGCCATCCATCGCTTCAGAACAGACCTGAATAAGGCGAAAACCGAATTGCTGAAGTATTCAAATTTCGAAGATGTTAAAGGCGACATTCACCATGTACTTGACGATGCAGATGTATTCATCGGTGTGTCAAAAGGAAATCTGATTGGTCAAGAGGATGTGAAAAAAATGGCAAAAGACCCCATCATTTTTGCAATGGCCAACCCGACCCCAGAGATAGATCCTGCTGAAGCAAAAGCCGCAGGCGCCCTAATTGTCGGTACTGGACGTAGCGACTACCCGAACCAGATCAATAACGTACTGGCTTTCCCAGGCATATTTAAAGGCGCATTAGCTGCTCGTGCGAAAATCATCTCAACAGAAATGAAATTAGCAGCAGCCTATGCCATTGCCAATTCGTTGGAAAACCCAACAGCGGATGAAGTAATTCCTTCAGCCTTAGATACCACCTTGGCACAAACGGTTGCCGATGCTGTTGAAAAAGCAGTTCATCATGAAGAGGAACTTAACCGCCAAATTGCTGAAGCTGAAAAACGATTGGGTCAATAATTAATTCGAGCTGAGCAATAACTTTTTTATTGTAGGCCAAGGACTCAGGCCTGTGAAAGAAAGTGTTCAACGAGTAGAAATATGACATAAAAAAAGCCCTTTGTAAAAAGGGCTTTTTTTATGTCATTCCGGTATTTTTTCATCCGGGTATTCTTTCTTAAAGCCATCCCAATAGTCAGTTACCGTATCCTTCATGTCCTTTCTGAGCAAGAAGATACCCAACAAGTTTGGTAGGGTCATCAGTGCGATTGCAATGGCCGCCACTGTCCAAATAATAGTAGTATCTGCGATAGCAGCGATAAAGAAACCAGCTACATATACGACACGATAATACTTGACAGATCCAGGACCTAGCAAAAAGGTCATGGCACGGTCACCATAGTAAGACCATGAAATCGCGGTACTAAAGGCAAAAAGCAACAAGCCGATAGAGACAATGTATTGGCCCCAATCGCCAAACCATCCTTTGGTAAAGGCAATTGCCGTTAAAGGTGAGCTATGGACCAAAGATTTACCATAGAAAGAAATGCTGGCATCCTGTAAGATACCTCTTCGAATCTCCACCTGACCTGTCAATGGATTGCCTCCGAATGATTCATTCACCACCACATCTTCTGCAACTGATCTGGCATGAATAACGGTGACGTCAGAAACGATCTGACCATTTTCAACTTCCAGCATACCATCAAACACAGGTAATGCATTCTCTCCAGACAAATGCTCTTTCAATGCGATTCGGTCTTCCTTTATCTCATCAGAATATTCTGTACCCGCCAGGATAGACATATCCGTTACAGCGAAATCGTTATAATGCTTCTCTTGCCATACACCCGACGATAAGAGTGTGATCCCTGTAATTGAACAAATAATAACGGTATCAATGAATGGCTCTAGAATCGCAACCATACCTTCCGAAACTGGCTCATGTGCTTTTGCTGATGCGTGAGCAATAGGTGCAGAACCCTGTCCCGCTTCGTTTGAGAAAAGTCCACGACCAACCCCAACATTAAAGGCATATGAAATCGTCGCACCTAAGAACCCTCCTGTCGCTGCAGAGGTAGTGAATAAGCTTTCGAAAATCGAAAGGATTGATGGGATTACATTCCCAATATTGGCGAATATGACGGCAAAACAACCAATGAAATACACCACTGCCATTCCTGGAACCAATTTCTCAGTTACTGCTGCAATTCTTTTAATACCACCAATGATCACAAAGGCCAATATCACCGAAAGCACTGCTCCTGTGATCCAAGGCTCTATCGCAAAGGTTGACTTTACAGCCCCTGCAATACTGTTGATCTGTGGCATATTACCAGTACCGAAAGAAGAGATCACTGTCGCGATGGCAAAGATCACTGCCAACCATTTCATGTTCAGCTTATTCTTCATGTAGTACATTGGGCCACCCGCCATACTACCATCTGCAGTCTTCTCACGATACTTGTGTGAAAGCGTCACCTCAACAAACTTGGTACACATACCAATGGTGGCGGTGACGACCATCCAAAACAATGCGGCCGGACCACCCAAGTGAAGCGCTAATGCCACACCAGCAATGTTACCCGTACCAACGGTACCTGAAAGTGCAGTAGTTAAGGCTTGAAAATGTGAGGTATCTCCTTCATCACCTTCCTTGTCATACTTACCTCTTACCACATTAAATGCGAAACGAAAGTACCTTATCTGTGGAAATTTGAGATAGATGGTGAAAAAGAGACCCGTTCCCAATAGCGCAAAAGGAAACCAAGGGGAGCTCCCGATGAAACTATCGATAAGCTTTAAAAACTCGTTGAATTGCTGCATGAAATAGTCAGTTTAGTTTTTTCGACCCTGCAAAAATATCAAATAAAGCTTCCAAACAAAGTTGAAAAAAGCTCAGCGGTGCTTTTGTTGAAATCATCACACCCAAAGCGAAGGTCCATCTAACACACTTAACCCTACCGCGCAAATTGGGGCTTTGACGAAAAAACTAATGCGCAATATCTGTGACCATTACCTTTTCCCATTTATCCTGGTGCTTTTCGATCATTTCTAGATGAAGTGGGTGCTGTTGATAATATTCCTGATCCTTAAGGTCCTTGAAATGAAAGACAACGGCATAATCATACGAATTCTCTATCACCTCTCTGTTCGTGTTTGCCGGGCTACCTGAATAAAAAGCCCTTACCGTTTCGACTTCTTTAAGCTTTTCACAATCTAGAATAAAGGCCTCTTTTTCCCCTGGAGTCAGCCCCGGTTTTAACCAAAAATATGCGGTGTGGATAAATGGATGCTCTAAGGTTCGTTCTTCATCAGTCGTATGTTGGGTTTGACAGGAGGCGAATACGACGATAAAAAAGAAGAGATATAAATTTTTCATTGACTTGAACTTTGGTTCAAGTTAGAAAAATGTCACCTATTTTTTAATGGGAAACTTCATGCGATAAGCCACATCAACCTTTCCTTTTGAAATACCCACCAACTTGGAACGAAGCATCTGCTTTTTAATCCCTTTAACGTAATCTGTAAAAAGTACACCGTCCAAATGGTCGTACTCATGCTGAATCACACGTGCAGTGAGCTCATCAAACTCCTCTTCATGTTCATTCCAGAGCTCATCAAAATAGCGAATAGTCAATTTCTCAGGCCGAAGAATCTCGGCATGCACATTAGGGATACTTAAACAACCTTCTTCAAACGACCATTCATTACCATACTCATCCAAGATCTCTGGATTTATAAATGCTCTTTTGATTCCCTGCCCTTCTTCATCACTCATTTGCGTTGAGTCGATCACAAAAATGCGATGCGAAAATCCAATTTGAGGAGCTGCCAAGCCTACACCATTGGCATTGTACATGGTTTCATACATGCTTTCTACCAATTCGGTCAGGTCTTTCTCACCCTGTGGATAGTCGTCTGCTTCTACTCTTAAAATATTGTCTCCGTATGCCAGTATAGGATAGATCATAAATTCTTGCTTTCCAGGTAGGATTGAAGGATTACTGCTGCACTCACCTTATCAATATTCCCTTTATTCCTTCTATCTTTTTTCTTAGAGCCACTTGCTATCATCGCTTGTAAAGCAATTTTAGATGTGAATCTTTCGTCATGCAAATAAACAGGTTTTTCAGGAAACTGTTTCTTTAGGTTTTTATGAAACTGTTGAACATGCTGTGTTGCATTCGTATCTGTACCGTCAAGTTTTTTGGGCATCCCTAAGACGATCTCGTCAATACCCTCTCGTGCCTCATATTCTTTAAGAAATTGAATAACATCTTTTGAATGGACCGTTTCTAAGGGAGAAGCGATGATACGGAGTGGGTCTGTTACCGCAAGCCCCACCCGTTTGGTGCCATAATCTATGGCCAAGATACGTCCCATTAGTTGAGTCTGGCCAGTTCCTCAAACTTTGCTTTCACTTGACTTTCCAAACGGAGCGTCTTCGGGAAAAGAATGTCGTTTTCAATCTTGGCGTGCGTCAGCAAGTCTTGCTCGAATCGCTCCAACTCACTGTAAAGTACCTTGATGTGAAGATCTGCTTCATCACAATATTGATATTCATTGGTGATCTGTCTGAATCCTTCCATTTCGTGTTCGTGGACTTCATGATCGAGAGCAAAATCACTAATCGAAAACCTCTTCATCGCATAAAGCACCTCAGAAGCTTTTTCACCACTGTCTTCAAATTTCTTCAATTGATTGACATAATTGAACACCGTGTCTTCCTCTTCATGGATGTGATGAATAAAATCCTCAACAAATAACGGGAAAATGGCTTTGAGATCGTCAGAGAGTGCCTTGTATCGAAAGTTTACCTCGGTTAGTCCATCGATCAGCTGCCCGATATAGGGCAAACGCTTCTTTACGAACAAATAATGCGCATGCTTAAGATATTCAATGAGTAAATCCACAGGTAACTCCCTTAATTGAATTAACGTTTGCTTCGAGGCATCATTCACAAGTTCCAAAGCCTTGGTGACATTTGCTGCCTTCAGTCCATGATTCGCACAAACTTCCTCAAGGGTGGCCGTTTCATAGTCATAGAATTTAACCCCAAAATAATAGAGTACTGAAGCCCTAACATGGTTTTCTGCGACCAGCTCGTTAATGGTTCTTTTGAGAATTTTACTCATTTGAATGTTCTATTAATTGAATCTAATAAATTTGAGTTTAAATAAGATGTTTAACACAAATTGAAAACACAAACAAAACCATTTCGTTAGTACCATACCATGATTTTAATCACTATAAATCTGTCAAACTCAAAAAAATTCGATTAAGTGAGTGAATACAAAAATTCAAGTACTCAAATAAGACTTCCATTATTGATCTCCGCTGCCTTGATCATTGGCTTGATGATCGGGAAAAACTTTGCTCAGCCTAAGGTCAGCAAAGAATTCCTCAGCTCCTATCAAAAGCTCCAACAGCTGATGGAATACATAGAGAACGACTATGTAGACTCTGTGAATACGGAAGAATTAATCGAAGAGTCGATAGAAAACATATTGGATAAGCTTGATCCGCATACGGTTTATATACCACCCAAAGATGCGAAATTAGCGCAATCACAGTTGCGCGCTACCTACGATGGAATTGGTGTTGAATTCAATGTATTACGCGACACACTGTATGTCGTGACCCCTCTAGCCGGCGGCCCTTCTGAAAAGGCAGGAATCATCGCTGGAGACAAGATCATCAGTGTCGATGGAGAAAATATAGCCGGTATAGGCATTGACAACAGGCAGATATTTGACATGCTGAGAGGCCCAAGCGGGACAGAAGTAACCGTAGGTGTGATTCGAAAAGGTCAGCCAAAGACCTTGGACTTTGAATTAAAAAGAGGGTCAATCCCTCAATATTCGGTTGACGCCAGCTACATGGTAGATGACGAAATTGGCTACATCAAAGTGAATAAATTTGCAGAAAGCACGTTCACTGAATTCAAAAAATCCCTCCTAGACCTCAAGAGTAAAGGCATGTCTAAATTGATTTTAGATCTTCAAAACAACTCAGGCGGCTACATGAGTGCGGCGATTAATATCTGTAACGAGTTTTTGGGAAAGGACCAATTGATCGTAAGTCAGAAAGGACAAAGCGCGAAATACGATAGCAAGGCGCTGGCTGATAAGAATGGGGTCTTTCAAAAAGGAGCTGTGATGGTTTTGGTCAATGAAGGAAGTGCCAGTGCTTCTGAAATTGTCGCGGGCGCTTTACAAGATAATGACCGTGCGTTGATCGTTGGCAGGAGAAGCTTCGGTAAGGGCTTAGTTCAGTTACCTTTTGATCTAAAAGACGGCTCTGAATTGAGGATGACCATCGCCAGGTATTACACCCCCTCAGGTAGAAGTATTCAAAAACCCTATGGCGATGAAGAGGACTATAGCGGTGACTATTATGCCCGATACACTTCAGGTGAGCTTTTTGTAGAAGATAGCGTTCAATTCGATGAAAGTTTGGCCTATGAAACGACTGGAGGAAGAAAAGTATATGGAGGTGGTGGCATAATGCCAGACTATTTTGTTCCTCTGGATACTACAAATGCTAGTATCTACGTGAATAGGCTCTTTTCCAGCAATGCCATTCGAGAATTCACCTTAGATTATCGCGATAGCAACGACGCATTGAAAAAGCTTGAGGCAAAAGAGTTCGTTCAAGACTTTAAAGTTTCTGAGCAAATGATCAATGAGGTCATTGCAATTGGTGAGAAAAAAGGACTTAAGAAAAACGATAAAGCACTTGCCCGTTCGAAAGACTTATTAAAATTCTTGATCAAGTCTCAATTGGCACGAGACCTCTTCGATGACGACGCTTTTTTCAAGGTGTACAATCAAACAAATGAAGTTTACCTCAAAGCCATCGAAATTTTTCAAAACCCCGCTTCGCTACAGAATAAGGCCAACGGATCTTTACTCATCAATAGATAACAAAGAACTACTCTTCTCGTTAGGCTGAATATGAAAAGTAATTTCTTTCTTGTATTGCTGTTGTGGTGTCCTGTACTCTTTGCACAAACTGATTCACTAGAGCGCCTGCAGATCAACAAAGACGTTTGGTATAATTTCATGCAGGCCTACCAAGACCTTGATGCAAGCCTATTCAATAAAATTCATACCGATGATGTACTGCGTGTTGTATCAGACCAGCAGATGATTTGGGAGGGAAGGGAGTACTTAGATAGAAATCTTGAACGCTTTAATCGATGGAATGCCAATCGAATCAAACAACGGATTGAATTCAGTTTCTTGAGCAGGACACAAAAAGAAAATTGGGCCTATGAAATTGGCATTTATAAAATCACTCGCTTCGGGAAAGTGGGAGAAGAAACTGTTCATTATGGGAAATTCAATGTTGCCCTAAGAAAAGTAAAGGGCACTTGGAAGATCAAGGTGGATGCCGTTACTAATGAAAATAACAGCATAAGTGCCGTAGATTTTGAGTCAGGATCCATTCTTGCATACTGAGTTTAACGTTTTTCGTATATTTGTCTCGCTTGAAGCAACTATTGACCATATCATTCACATTCATCTACTTCGTCGCAAGTAGTGGAATACTACTAGGCCAGCACTTTTGTATGGGCAGGGTAAACCAATCTGCTCTTTTCAAAAAAGTAGAGGTGAAATGTGGTATGAGTGAAGCTATGCACGCCGACATGGACGATTGTTGTGATGACGAATGGTCGCTCGAGATCATTGAAGATGAGCAGCAAGTAAGCAATTTACTTCAGGCGCCCAAAGGCAACTTCTTTGTGCTTTTTGACATCATTCTCCCTGAAGTATGGATTGGCCTCAATGAAGCTACTGAAAAGTCAATCCTTCATGATAATGGACCTCCTGATCTGGCCAGTCCACCTTTATACCTTTTTTACAGTCATTTAAAGATACCTGCAGACCTACAATCCTAAGACATGACTTTCTCTTGAAAGCCAGTCTATCCTATGCATCGCATTTCATGCGATCAAACTTCCCTTGGATTGTTAGAAAAACAGGTAAATGATAAATAAGCTCATAAAATTCTTTCTAGAAAACCGACTGATCACCTTTCTACTCTTGATAAGCTTAGTAGGTTGGGGGCTGGTCACCGCACCCTTTAATTGGCAAACAGGACTGCCAAAAGACAGTGTGCCAGTTGATGCCATTCCAGATATTGGAGAGAACCAACAAATTGTTTTTACCGAATGGTCCGGACGATCTCCTCAGGATATTGAAGACCAGATCTCCTATCCTTTGACCACAGCACTCCTCGGAATACCTGGAGTAAAAACGATCAGGAGCTCTTCCATCTTTGGTCTAAGCTCTATATACATCATATTCGATGATGATATTGAATTTTACTGGAGCAGAAGCCGAATCCTAGAAAAACTCAATGCGCTTCCCAGTGGAATTTTACCGGAAAATGTACAGCCAGCGCTTGGACCGGACGCAACAGCTTTGGGTCAAATCTTCTGGTACACCCTTGAGGGAAGAGACGAAGAAGGTCGACCTGCAGGAGGATGGGATCCACAAGAATTAAGGTCCATTCAAGACTATACGATCAAGTATGCCTTAGCCTCCTCAGAAGGAGTAGCTGAGGTTGCCTCAATTGGCGGTTTCGTCAAAGAATATCAAGTGGATATTGACCCAATGGCCATGGAGGGCTATGGCTTGAACATCGCTGATATCGCCAAGGCGGTCAAAGAAACCAACCTTGATGTCGGAGCAAAAACAATTGAAATCAATAGAGCAGAGTACCTAGTCAGGGGATTAGGCTATGTCAAATCTCTCGAAGACTTAGAGAATGCCGTCGTAAGAACAACCAACAATACACCCATTTTACTAAAGCAAGTGGCGCGCGTGACCATTGGCCCTGCTGCCCGAAGAGGAGCCCTTGACAAGGCGGGAGCTGAAGCCGTTGGCGGCGTGGTAGTGGCAAGGTATGGAGAAAACCCCTTGGCGGTCATTGAAAGTGTCAAGACCAAGATTGCTACGATTCAATCAGGGCTACCCAGTAAACAATTGGCAGATGGAAGAACTTCCAAACTCACCATCGTACCTTTTTATGATCGAACACAACTGATCAACGAAACCATCGGCACCTTAGAAGAGGCCCTTACTTTAGAAGTCATCATCACAGTAATAGTCGTCTTGGTCATGCTGATGAATATCAGGGCATCGCTCATCATCTCTTCTATCCTCCCTGTGGCCGTATTGGCTTGTTTCATCGCCATGCGCTATTTCAATGTCGATGCGAACATTGTCGCACTTTCAGGAATTGCTATTGCCATTGGAACCATGGTCGATATGGGTATTGTGTTGACCGAAAATATCACAAGACATCTGAAAAATAAAACGGATCAATTAAAGCTCGTCATTCTAAAAGCGACGCAAGAAGTTGCCCCTGCCATTGTTACGGCCATACTTACGACAATCGTTAGTTTCATCCCAGTCTTTGCCTTGGAAGCGGCAGAAGGCAAGCTCTTCAGGCCATTGGCCTTCACCAAAACCTTTGCGCTCATTGCTGCGATCATCGTTGCGCTGTTCATATTACCAACACTAACCTATTGGCTGTTTGGGTTCAAGGCAAAACGTGCTTGGGGTAAAACGGTCTTCAATGCCCTGATCATTCTCTTTGGTGCTTGGATCGCATGGCAAGGGTATTACTTAGCGGCTACTCTATTGATCGCCTTTGGACTAATCGCCATCATCAAACAGTATTTTACCTCTATCGCAGGAAAATTAAAACAAGTCGATTTGCTGATCACCATAGTTGGCGCAACAATCCTACTATCTGATAAATGGTTACCACTTGGCACCTCAGGAAGTAAAGCCCTGAACTTTTTATTCGTCGCGTTGATCTTAGGCATCATCTTAGGCGCATTCAAGCTCTTCATTGCTTATTATTCCAAACTACTCGGCTGGTGTCTGGAAAACAGGATCAAATTCTTATTGATTCCGACCTGCTTAGTGCTATTTGGTAGCACCATTTGGCTCGGGGCTGAACGCGTTTTCGGATTTATACCCGAAAGCCTCAAATCAACTGAAGTCTATACCAGGCTTTCGAATGAACTCCCAGGAATTGGAAAGGAATTTATGCCTGCCCTTGACGAAGGCGCCTTCTTACTGATGCCCGCCTCTATGCCGCATGCCGGCATGCAGCAAAACAGAGAAGTCCTCAGTCAATTAGACATGGGAGTAGCTTCAATCCCTGAAGTAGCCTCCGTGGTTGGAAAATTGGGTCGGGTAGAAAGTGCTTTAGACCCTGCACCGATATCCATGTATGAAAACGTCATTAATTACAAGAGTGAATACAAAACAGATGAAGATGGCCGACGGATCAAGTTTAAGTTTGAGGATGGTGCATTTGTCACAACGGATGAAGGTGAATTGATTCCAGATCAAAGAGGGCGCTATTTTAGGCAATGGAGAGATGAGATCAAGTCACCCGATGATATCTGGCAGGCGATTGTGAATAGTACAAAATTACCCGGGGTTACCTCTGCTCCTAAGCTCCAGCCGATCGAAACACGATTGGTTATGTTACAGACAGGAATGCGCGCTCCCATGGGTATTAAAGTCAAAGGTCCCGACCTGAATGTAATAGAAGCGTTTGGCTTACAGCTAGAGGACATCTTAAAACAAGTGCCTTCAGTCAAAAAAGAGGCCGTTTTTGCCGAACGAATTGTGGGCAAACCTTACCTCATAATTGATCTGAACCGAAGACAACTCGCACGGTATGGGCTAAGCATACAGCAGGTACAAGAATATATTCAAGTGGCGATTGGCGGTATGGTACTCACCACAACTGTTGAGGGAAGGGAAAGATATAGCATTAGGGTACGTTACCCTCGTGAACTTCGAAACGACCCCGAATCGCTCAAGCAGGTCTTA
>Ga0209138_1003188_pt1 | contig 11994 bp, 9 predicted proteins | sample SaaInl3SG_22_DNA_FD_184645 | JGI IMG/M metagenome (GOLD analysis project Ga0209138, IMG submission 184645) | Marine microbial communities from expanding oxygen minimum zones in the Saanich Inlet - ESP_153SG_22_DNA (SPAdes) (version 2) | ecosystem: Environmental > Aquatic > Marine > Intertidal...
TTTACGGATTGGAATTGATATTAACTTGGATTCTCCAGCAGCTGCAGTTGTGACGGTTCCATTAAGCGACCCACTTACTAAATCAGAAGCAGAGACTCCCGAAATTGTATAAGCCAAACTCGATCCTGCATCAATACCACTAGTGACGAGGCTAAAGTAGGCGGTTAAGCCTTCATCTCGGGAGTCATAGACAGCGCTGAGTCTGTATGATGACGAAATCGAGGTATCTATAATAGTCAATGAAGCAGTTGTGTCAGGAGAGTCGTCTAGAGTAATCGTGAGAGTTTCAGCACCTTCGGTGAGGGCATCAGCAGCTAGCGGCAAACTAATTATTATTGTTCCAGAGGCACTCACCGTTGCTGTTCCAGTAAGCGAATTGCTTACAAGGTCAGATGCTGAAACGCCAGAAAGAGTGTAAGCGACGGAACTGCCAGCGGCGAGATTAGTAGTGACTAGGTTAAATAATGCGCTCTGTCCTTCATCATAGGAATCTGCGCTTGAATTGATCGAGTATGTAGCTGCTTTTGATGTGTCATTGATGATAACTGATGCTGTTGCGCTCGATGAATCATCTAGAGAAATCGTGAGAGACTCAGCACCTTCGGTTAACGTATCAGCGGCAAGAGGAATACTAATTACTGTTGCCCCTGACTCACCTACTACTGCGGTTCCAGTGAGCGAGCCGCTCTCAAGATCAGACTCAGAGATACCGGATAAGGTATAAGCCACGACAGTTCCTGCATCAATACCACTAGCAACTAAGCTAAAGTAGGCGGTTGAGCCTTCATCTCGGGAGTCGTAGACAGCGCTGAGTTTGTAGGATGACGAAATCGGTTTTAAGAAGAGTTTATTATCAAAGTATATTTTTTCAATTGAAGTAAGAGCGTAGGTAGCCCCTTCAGAAGCGACATTTATGATGCTTCCCTCTTCGGAAATAGTGTAGGCCTCTACAGCATTTCTAAAATATATTGAGTCATCTCCGCTACCACCATTGATTACAGAAGAAGCCAGCCCGTACACATAAAAGTAGTCATCACCATTCGAGGCGTCAATTTGCACTTCGATGCTTCCAAGAATGAAATGATCTGTTCCTGCATGACCTGTATAACTTTCAATGATCGTAGATGGATAAATTTCGATTAAGGGGGATTTTAAAGCATATTTACCATAAACTGTTGTTATGTCGGTTCCTACAAAGCCTCTATATAAATCAAATACTAACGTTGTATCGATATCGATATCTATCGCAGTAAATTGATCTGTACCGCCAGAATCAGTTAACAAAAATGGGTTGGTTATGGGTGTAACCTGAATTGTTGTTGCCGTCTCGGAGACAATTAGATCTGATTTCTCTTCGTCAATTTTTAGTTTAAAAATGGTATTTGTACCGTCAGTAGTCCCGTATTGCTCTAGATACGCTATATCCAATGGCGCAAAAGAATAATTTTTATCTGAGATCCAGTTAAAGCCTATAGAACCCCCGAGATAACTCATGACACTAAACTGATTGAAATCAAAGTACTGAGGGATCTTATAGTTTTCGGGCTTCTCCCAGCCAGAAAAATTCCCATTATCATCGCTTAGAATTATGTAGTCATTGGGATGGCCCAGACCGAGAACATGGCCAAGTTCATGCACAAAAATTCGGTTTAAAGAAGCAAGACTCGTAATTGTAGATGATAGGGCTAATGGGACTGGACTGCTTTGATAAGGCGAACTTGCATACCCCCCGACGGACATAATATGTTTCTCTACGAAAACATTAGAATTTTCGTAGGTATCAGAATCAACAAAGTTAATATCGATATAGCTGGATAAATAAGACAACGATTTTCTGAACTCAATTTTTTCTTCATCGCTGACAGATGTAAAAACGTATTCTCCAGACAACCATGAACCAGTGTTACGAACAGCTTCTTTGGGCCATAGTATTGAAATAGTGTTATTTAAGGAGTTCTTAATATAATTGGAAGGGGAGTAATTTTCTTGCGAGAAGCTTTCTAAAATCTCTTTTTTTTCTTGAATTGTTTTTAAATAGTAGCTTTCTAAATAAGAATTTTCTTGAGACGCTATAAGTAATTCCCAAAAAGTATATTTCTGTGCCCCAAAATAGTAATTCTCGATGTTCTTTGTTACTACTTTATTTTCGTTAATATTAAATGAAACATCGAAGCCATTATATTCAAAATTTGTGAGTTCGCTTATTGCCACGTTGAAAGTTAAAGAGTCTTCTCCATCATCCCCCCAAATTTCGTCAGAGCCATTGCTGTAATAGAATTTATCATCACCCTCACCACCATATAATTTGTCATCACCTTCACCACCATCGAGTGTGTCGTCTCCGTCTCCTCCACTTAGGTAGTCCGCACCATCGCCACCAATTAATACATCCTTCCCGCCCGAACCATAAAGCGTGTCATCGCCGTCACCACCATCGAGTGTGTCGTCTCCGCCTCCTCCACTTAGGTAGTCCGCACCATCGCCACCAGTTAATACATCCTTCCCGCCCGAACCATAAAGCGTGTCATCGCCGTCACCACCATCGAGTGTGTCGTCTCCGTCATTACCCCAAAGCGTGTCATCACCTTCACCACCATAAAGCTTATTGCTTCCGCCACTTCCCCCTCTGATACGATCGTTACCTTCCTCTCCATAAGCAATCAGAGTGCCGTTTACCGTCCCATAATATGAAGTGGCGGTAGTATTTATTAGGTCATTTCCGCTTCCACCGTAAACTAGTGCATTGCTACCGCCATAGGTCATTATTCGATCGTCGCCACCCCGTCCATATAGCGTGTCATTACCGGAGCGGTCGTAAAGGTAGTCATCACCGTCACCACCATCGAGCGTGTCGTCTCCGTCATTACCCCAAAGCGTGTCATCACCTTCACCACCATAAAGCTTATTGCTTCCGCCACTTCCTCCAGCAATACGATCGTCACCCTCTTCTCCATAAGCAATCAGAGTACCGTTCGTTGAGTAATATGAAGTGGCAGTAGTATTTATTAGGTCATTTCCGCTTCCACCATAAACTAGCGCATTGCTACCCGATGTCCGTATTTCGTCATCGCCAGCCCGTCCATATAACGTGTCATTACCGGAGTAGTCGTAAAGGTAATCGTTACCTTCTCCTCCATCTAAGGTGTCATTGCCCTCGCCACCATATAATTTGTCATCACCGTCACCACCATCAAGTGTGTCATCCCCTCCGCGGCCGTATAATGTGTCATCTCCATCTTCGCCAAATAACTGATCATCACCATCATCCGTTGCGTTTATCTTGTCATTACCACTACCCCCATAAGCTACAAGCCGGCCACTATTCCTCCAAAGGGTAGTTTCATTGGAATTGATATAATCATCACCATCCCCTGCATGAACGGTGTCTTCTCCTGCATAAGTAATAATTTCATCACTCTCGCCGGTACCAGTCAGTAAGTCATTTCCAGATGTCCCACGAATAATATTTGTCAAAGTGAATTGCTCTCGTAATGGACATAATTCGAAAATAATTTATCTAACTTCAATTTGATATACACTGACTAAAGATGCTACTTTTTTGAGGACGCAGCCCGATCCCGAGAGAGAATTTTGAGCAAGGATGTTTCAAGCTTTGAGTTAATGACGCCTAATTCCTTACCCCACGCAAGCAGGCCATCAGCTAATTTAATATACTAAAATCTATTAATCTAAATGAGCTTGAATCTTCCTGTGATTCAAACTGAAGTTCGTAAGCATTCCCATCATAGTAGATATAATCGGTGTAGATGCCAGAGCTCTTATCAAATATGCCTGAACAAGTTGGCAGAGAACCGTCCTCCATGAAAGCGCCAGTTGGATTGAACCCTCTCGTTGCATCTGTCGTCAGCGTAATCTCAGCTCCTAAATTAAGTAAGAATCTAACGCCCATGGGAGGTAGTGCTTCCTCGCCATAGACTGTTACTAAACATGCGAACATCAAACCACGCTCAACATCAATTTCAGCGATATTGTTGAATTCGAGTAAATTTTTGGCTTCCCCAACGATCGCTTTAGGCCATGTTGAAGAAGGTTGATACACAGGGGGCTCAACAAATGGTACCAGTGAAGACCTATCGGCGAGTTCGGTGCCTATTTCAATCACCATCGCTTCTATCTCACTTTCTCCGTTATTGAGTAAGATATTTGGTAGATTAATCCCAGAGCCGCGCTTGACGCCGTTCACATACCAATCAACGGTAAAACCGTCTCCGTCTATATCTTGAACGCTTGCCGAAAAAGATACAAATTCACCCGGAAGCCCGTCGGTGTCAAAAACTACTGAGGTGGGCGCTGTTATTTGTACTGTTGGTGGCGCGCTAACTCGGATTATTTTTTCTAATGTTGTTATGCCGTTTCTGTCGTCAGTAACATCAAACCTTAGCCTGTTAATACCTGATATTAGCGGCACCGTTAATGTGCCCGACAATGTAGAGTCCGAATAAATCAACTCGTTATTGCGATATAAATCAAAGCTTGAAATAACGCCATCGACATCAGAGCTTGTAAATGACACTACCGAGCCTTCGTTTCCATCTCGCTGGCTGTCAACACGGAGAGATGTATCTATTTCTAGATCTAATATCGGGAGAACGTTAGTGAACGCATATCTACCTCGATCTAGAGAAACTACCGTAACACCATTTTGAGACAAGCTAGATAGCCAAGCAGGCGGAGGCCCTGTCCAATTATTGTCAAACAATTTCAAAGATTTTAGATTCGACAAGGACGAGAAGACATCAACGAGCTCGCCAGTGAACGAGTTGGATGAAAGATCGATTCTTTCGAGCGATGATGCCGCACTTAATGTGGGCAAGCTCCCAGATAGTTCGTTGCCGGAAAGCGAAAGAACTTTAAGGTGAGTTAGATTGGTAAAAATATCAGGTATAGGCCCTGATAACTGATTATTGTCCAAGTATAGGTATTCAATATTATCTAACTCGTTGATGGTCTCCGGTATCCTTCCTTCCAACAAATTGTTCCGCAGATCCAAACGGTAAAAATCTGGTAATTTAGAGAAAATATCTGGTATCTCACCGCTTAGTGAATTCTGACCTAACTGCAGTATTTTTAACCTTGTTAACTTGGCTAATGAGCTAGGTATCGTACCCGTAAGATCATTGTCAAACAGCGACAGTATCTCTAATTTCGTCGACCGACTAATGGAGTCTGGAATTAGACCGCTTAGGTTGTTGTCGTGCAGCCATAGAGCTTTGAGGTTTGGAGCTCCTTGAGAAAAATCAGGAATCCCTCCAGAAAGCTCATTAGTTTGCAAGCTAAGTACTGAAAGACTTGGGAATTCACCAATGTTCACCGGTAACTCACCGGAAATATTATTTGCCCAAACGTCGAAGAGATACAGGCTCTTGCTTCCCTTCGAAAAATCTGGCAATGCTCCTTCTAAAGAATTTTTTCTTAAATTTAGCCACGACAAATTAGGGAGGGATAGAATTTCTGACGGGATATTTCCAGAGAGTTTATTTTCCGCGAGATTTAGTGTCTGAAGCGATTCGCTGAACAAATTACCTGGTAACTTTCCGACTATTTGATTTTTGCCTAAAGATAATTTTACTAAATTAGGTAACGTCCATATATCGTCGATTAAAGTACCTTGAAGCATATTGTTATCAAGGCTAATTTCAGTAATCGCACCACTGCTATCACACGTTATTCCAAACCAATCGCAGACTGAGGCAGCTTCATTCCATCCGTCTTTCTGGGTCCAATCATCACCATTAAGCGAAGTATAGAATTTGCCTAAGATAGATTTCTGAATAGTCGCTAATGAAGGCTCATCTGTTTTGCCATAACCATACCCATACCCATACCCATACCCATATCCATATCCAAAATTGTTTAAGACTTGTCCGAACGATCCAGAGCCAAATATGATGGTGGCAGCGACAAGAAAGGCCAAGCTAGAGGCTCTAAAAAGAGAAAGTTGAATATTCATAGAGTTACTCTGAGCCTACCTGCTTACTTGCATGAGCCACTTGCACTGACGCTAAAAAGACAACGATTAGAACTGGGTATATTCTGAGATATGTCAGTTCAACCAGTCCTGCTAGTATGAACAAACAAGCAGTCGATCTAATAGAAAATCCAAAGCGGCCTGGCAGGGTACTATAGTTTGTGAAAAATGCAATCATTCCTGCTGCAAATAATACGGCTACAAGAAGACCGAATGACGCTGATATTTCAAGGAAAATATTGTGGGGCCAAGGCATTAAACGGCGATCTACTGTGATCAAATCGGAATAAGACGTAGCTGAAATATGATTGGCATAAAAATCACTAAACGAGTCTAGTCCCATTCCAAGCCAAGGGTGACGGGCGATTTGATGTATTGCTGCGTCCCATAGCGGGATTCGCGAGGTTGGTAAAGATTGGACCTTGTCAAAAAAATCAGGGGTTAGAATCACGCTTAAGATTGCTATTAAGATCAACAAAGCAATAACGTGTCTTTTCATAAAACTTGTATAAAGGCGATATTCTACGGCTAGTGATACGAGCAATAATAATAAGCATAGGCGGGAATTCAGACTAGCCGCGGTGATTAGCGCTGTTATGTATAAAAAGGGAATTAGCCATCTTTTAATACCGATTGGAAAGGACTTCAGCGAGTAACTAAACAGCGGCATTGCAATAACGAACAAGGCATAATCGTTAGGCACAACAAAAGCTGCAGTGATTGATTGTTCGATCAACTCCAAACTTGTAACTGTATCCTTGGTAAGAACACCAAGAATTAGATCAAAAGAGCTAATGACAAAACATACAGTAACAACGCCTAAAGTTTGGTGTATGTGATTATAGTTGGCTTTTATTATGAAAAAAATGTACACGCTCAGCGCATATATGAATCCCAAGGGGAGAAATTCATAATACGCATCTCGCCCATATGCTGATGTTATCGAAATCAAAAGCATTAGTGATGTAACTGCGATGAATATAAAGTCCGGTTCTCGCAGTCGAATCGATTCTTTCGTTATAGCCACTCCAGACAGAAATAGCAGTAAAATTGAAAGATAGAAATAACCATAAATCGCTCCGGCGAGTGAAAGGCCAAATGCCACAGCCGAGTAATTGACTCCCTTGATTATCCTTTCTAATGGTAGGAAAGTAGCCAATCTAAATATTGCCTCAAATTAAGTCGTTAGCTGATTAATGATTCATTCGGCTAAATTTTCGGTATGCCGTAAATGCACCTCAAAAAAAAACTCTTAGGGCTTAGGTGACACAGGAAAGTAAGTCTCCTTAGCCATGCCCGGGCTCAAAAATATCTAGCCATTTGTCCACAATAGTATGTATTAGCAAAATAGGGAACCTTTCTGAGCAAGTGGGGTAGCCTCGGGTGTGGGGTCTGGATACGGCCGCTTTGAGGTTTTAGGGGGTGGGGTCTGAGTCCGCTTGACATGCGGGGGTACAATAAAGGCTTTGTATTCCATAGAGTCCTCAAAGATGCGGATCAGGCGGTTATTGGACGATCGAGAGGTGTTGCTTGCGATAAATTGTTTGACGCTCAGGGGCGTCCCTATGCGTTTTTAGAGCACTTGATTGGTGAGCTAGTAGTCGCAGCGGAAGACGGCCGCTCGATCAGGTTTAAGCCTGAACGGCTTGTTTGCTATGTTATTCACGTAAACAGGACCGAACTAGGGCTGGCTAAGGAACGGCTTCGTGATTCTTGTGAGAATTACTGTGCACTCAAAGCGCAATCACAAGCCAAATTGGGAGACTATTTTCAAATAAATAGAAATATTAATGATATTAACTATTATTTAAATTTTCTCTCACCCCCCTCCCCAGAAAAATATTAGTCCCTGCAACTCCAAAGAAGTCTTTTCAGTCGTATGTGATTGAGGCGTTCTCGGATAACCTCAGCAAGAGTTGAACTATTAATCATTGCCAGTTCTGATTTCATTAAAGTAATTTAATGTAAGCGTGAGGGATTCAGAGTCAGATATAATAAAACCGACTTCGAAATATCGAATTTCCTCTATTTTATAGCCAAAAAGAATTATCTCTAATCTCATCTCAAGTATATCTCTATAGATACCAGACGCGGTATCGAATACACCGCTGCAGTCTGGCAACTCATTCTCTTCAGTTAAAGCACCTATGGAGTTAAATTCCCTTGCTTTCGATACTTTTATAAGGCCGTCTTTGATATCAACTAATTGAAAATTAACATCGAAATAAGAGGCACCATTCAGCGAGCTTAAGACGCCATCAGAATATATTTTCAAACAACTAGTTATCTCTCCAGTAGAATCTTCATAAAGTCCGATGTTATTTAATTCCAACCCAAGCTCTAGTGGCGTAGAGGTTCCATTATAGGCTAAAGGCCAGTTTTCGATTGGCATATATTCAGGTGCTTGAACCAATTAACAATGCTGGGGTCGGTGGTTCAAGTCCGCCCGTAGCTACCATTCATAACGCTTTAAGAACCACATTCCTACGCACCTATACCTGCATTTTCCCATCGCAAGAACCACTGTTACCCTCTCAGTACTCTTGGGCTTAATTCGCAGGTCGATAGGGTGTTTTGCCTCGCGCAGCAACATGAAGACCACGGTGTCGCAATGAGTTTGTGCTAAAGGCAAAAAGCTCCGTGTGGTTAGCGTATTGCAATGGGATTGACGACTGCTTGAACGGCTCCGACAAATTTTGGCTGACCTAGCACGAAAAGAAATTCTGTTGCTTTATCTCGAGCCAACTCATCTAACCACACGTTTTCCATCAAGTAGATACCGTTCTTTGTGATCAGCTCGTTATGCACAGGAAATGCATTGTTAGGATCTTCTGCTGGAATCGCCTCCACGCCATCATTATCCGCTCCTATAGCTACTATGTTTTTATCAGCGAGATAAAGTGCCGCAGCCACTCCAAGGCCGGGCTGCTTCCCACCGTAACTTTGTTTCACCTCCTTCTCAGAAGCCAACCAGCCAGTGTGAATCAGAACCACATCGCCCTCTTCAACTCGAACGCCGGCAGATTTCTCTGCTAACTGGATCTCTTCAGCACTAATGGCATAACCGCCTGGGAGAGAGGCTTTTCCCGTAACGGCTGCAATATCTAGCAAGACAGCTCGTGAAACAATAGGTGGAACTTCATGAATGGAATACTTGGTCACCCCATTACCTGTCACGAAATCGCTCGCGTCCACTCCGTTATAGTAGAGATTATCAATACCAATATGACCAAGGCCTTCTATCTGTGTTCCTATGCCCATCCATATCGTAAGAAAGTCAGCATTCGCAGTTAATTTATTGGCGCCTTGGGTTATACCTTTGCCATTCGCGTGATGAGCCAGTGTTCCGGCTGCGCCTTTGGCGGGCTGAACGAGACTCAATTTATATTCTCTCGGCCCACTCGGGAGAGGAGGCGACTCAGAGCTAATGTCGACACCGAGGGAGTAGACCTTACCTTGAGTTATTAGGCGGCTTGCCTTCAAAACATGGCTAGCACTTAGATTGTTTGCAGCGCCTAAGGTGTCCTGTTGACCATACTTGGAAGGAAACCAGGCATCTTGAGCGGAAAGCGCAGCTGGCAACCCAACCAACGCTGCGACCACTGCGCCCTTGAATAAAAAGGCAAATAACGTTTGATTCTTGATCATCTTAAAAGGCTCACAATATTGGAAACAGGCTGGAAACCCGGAATTAGTTGCAATAAATGCGCTTTCTCAAACAAACCTCGTCAACAGGCCATCATTGCAGTCGGAGTTATTACGTTTTGTCAGATGTTTTATTCAAACTTTCTCGATCACCAAGAAGCAGGGATCTCGGGTCGGTTGCTCCGCGAGAGATCATTATCAGCAAATAGCAACTCAGAAAAAGAATTCCACCGACGGTCGCCAAAAGCCCGAGCACGACACCGTTAAAAGTAAACCCGTGACGCCAAGCCACCCAGAGACCTGAGAGCACTAACATCATGAAAAAATCGAGGTTGAACTGGCCAGACCAAGTAGAAGACGCGATTTCCAGAAAGAAAACTGAAAACAAAGTAAGGCCGTGTTCTAGAATCACCAGCCCAGTGTAACCACTTATAATTACTAACATTAGAACCAACATCACTCTAAAGGCTATCATGACGCTTCTCCCATTAGCTGCTCCATCGCATCTTTAACTGTCGCAAGGTCAAAGTATTCTCGCCAGTAGGAAATCTTGCCACCCTTCAACTCAAATATTCCTGTTACAGGAAGCTCAAACCAACCTTGGGGTATCCGATGCCTGTCAAGACGTTCAAGAACAACTAACTCCCCTTGAACCACTTGACGGAGGACTGAAAGATTATTCTCTAAGATCGGCGCGAAAAACGGCTCCAGCACTGCTCTCACTCCTGCATGCCCATGCACGGTAGTACCAGGACTATTGATATATTCCACATCTGCAGCAACGTGCTCTAATGCGGCGTCAAAGTCCATAACCTCCATGGCTCTAATAAATTCCTTTACCACTTCAGCGGGGTTTATTTCTTTTTCACTCATAGCTGCATCCCTAAGTAGCCGAAAAGTCGATTTGATTCAGTATTTTAGATTCAATTTTTATTTCATGATATTCTTCGTTTCACTTGCAAAAGTGAATTTCGTAGCGGCCGCTACATAATACGTAGCATATACTACATTTTTTATTATTGGCAAGAAAAATTTATCCCACTACTATTGCCACCCAAACTCCCGCAGCAATTGCTTAGGTCGAGATAATGAAAACGGAAAAACTAAAGAACCAAACCAAGCCTAAGCGTCAAGACATCATCGCAGCGGTGGCGATGCATTTGCTTCGAGATGGCTTTCGTAATAGTGGACTACGAGCGCTCGCTGAAAGTGTAGGTATGAGCGATCGCATGGTTATGTATTATTTTGAAACAAAAGAGGAACTGATTGAGGAAGCTCTGTTATTTCTCGCACAGGGGTTTTCGAGTAGTTTGGATCAATTGTTACCTCAGAAAAAAGCATCCGGAGCCAAAATAGTTGAGGTTTTGGCTTCTTCCTCTCTCGCCGATGAGAGCGCTCCTATGCTCAAACTTTGGTTCGAAATAGTGGGCTTAGCCGTCCGAGGCGACCAACCTTATAGAAAAATTTCGAATCTCTTTCTTAATGAATGGATCGAATGGATTGAGAGCAAACTCGATCAAAAGCAACGCCACCGAGCGGCATCGCTACTTGCTCAGATCGAAGGAGAGGTTCTAATTAAACTACTTCGGAATCCTTAATCGAGATACGGCTCCTTTGCAGGTTGAACCCCCTTAATACCTATAAATAAGAGAGATTATTTATAGCGGGGAAATAGCCTCAATCTCCCGCTGCCGGTAGCTTCTATTCCACGCAAACCAACCAAAGAAAATAATTACAATATAAATGGCGAACAGCAGCGAGGTAAAATAGAGCTCGCGGTCTAAATACAGGTAGATCGATACGGAATCTATAACAAGCCAGTAGAGCCAGTTCTCCAATATTTTGCGCGCGACCATGAAGGTTGTCACTACACTCGCCCACGTTGTAAACGAATCCAAATAGGGCATGTTCGCATCGGTTCCTGAATTGAGGAGCGACCCCGACACAAAAGTTAGAGTCGCTATCAACGCCAAGGCAACAACATGTTGCTTCGCACGCCACTTAGAAACTCGAAGACTCACCGTTTCGGTTTGCGCACCCCGCCATTGATACCAGCCGTAAAAAGCCATAGCGAGATAGTAAATCTGCAGGCCTGACTCCATATAAAGTTTAACATCCCAAAAAATGAACAGAAAAATCAGCGTCGAAATCCCCGCCGCATACCAGCAAAGACTATTCTCCTTAACTGCGAGAACGAGATAGGCAACGGCGAAAACAACCGCCACCAGTTCCAGCAAAGAGTTTTGCAGCAACTGATGTGCGATCGTATTAATTACCTCAATCACTCGACAAGCCCCGAAGATCGTCTTTCAGAAATTTGATGACAAAAATGCCCTTGCCGTATTTTCCCCAACTCAGCC
>Ga0209138_1003192_pt1 | contig 11987 bp, 3 predicted proteins | sample SaaInl3SG_22_DNA_FD_184645 | JGI IMG/M metagenome (GOLD analysis project Ga0209138, IMG submission 184645) | Marine microbial communities from expanding oxygen minimum zones in the Saanich Inlet - ESP_153SG_22_DNA (SPAdes) (version 2) | ecosystem: Environmental > Aquatic > Marine > Intertidal...
AGTATTAATTGATAACCTAAAGTATCAACTTTATAGTTATATCAAAAATTATTTTTTAGTATAAAAACCTATTTTACTTAATTATTTTATCTAACTTTTCGTTTTTTTTTATTTTTGATAAAAAGTAAAAGGAAACTTTGCTATGATGAAAAAGAGAAGTAAAGCTTGGTATAAACTACCAAGCTTTTATTGGCGGAAATTTAAGTGATACTAGGCGCTTAATCTTACACGAAAAAGCACACTTTTTATGGGCTTATACTTTTGACGATACCACAAAAGAAGATTGGATAGAAATAGGGGGTTGGTTTGAAGATCCTACATCCGCTTCAGGGTGGTCTACTTATAATACTACAGAATTTGTATCTGCCTATGCACATGCAAAAAACCCAAATGAAGATATGGCAGAATCTATTGCCATTTATTTAACAAACCCTGATCGTTTGATAAATGTATCTCAAAAAAAATATGAATTTATTAGAGACCGTATTATGCATGGTACTCGTTATGTATCTTTAATTCGAGAAGATTTAACTTTTACTGTGTATAATTTGTATCCAGACTATACTTTTCCGGGTAAAATAGTAGAACTAGAGTTAGAAGTAGAAGGTGAGCCTGAAGAAGATAAAAAAGTAACTATGAAAGTACGTTTAGCTTCTGAAGACCCTGCTATTGATGGTGCAACAGGTGCTTACGTTCGTTTTGCTTCCTCTATTGGTACTATTTTTGATATTGGATTAAGACCAGTAAATGGTAGAATAGATTCTGTTTTAGTAGGTTCTACAACCTTAAGTAAATTAGCTAAATCGGGTTATTGGACTTTAGCTAGTTTGAGAACTTGGGATCAAGTAGGAAATCAAAGATATGAGAACACCTCTACAGTGGGTGCTAAGCTATTTATTGAAAACCCATTAGAAGATATAACACCTCCAAAGTTTTTAGATTTTTCGATGACACGTATCGATAGTACATTTAATACAAATGGAAATATTGATGCTAATGGAGAACCCGGACAAGCCATAAAATTTAACGTTAAATGGGAAGAACGTAATAAATTGAGTGGAAATGGTGCAGTTGTAAGAATAGATTTTCCAAACCCAGATCAAGCTGAAACTTACTTTAAAGAAGCAGGAACGTTTGCAAAAAACCCTAACGATTTGATTAAAGCGTTAGAAGGCTTCTTTTATATAGAAGATTATTATCCATCTGGACATTATGCTGTAACCTATATGTATACAGGAGATGAGGCTGGAAACTCTAGTAATGTTAACTTCTCGAACAATCCAGAAAATGCAGGGTTTGTTGACAATATCAGTAGTTTTGCAGCACTTAAAGATTCCGTTTATATAGAAACAAAATACCCCGATATAATAAAGCCAGAAATAGATTTAAATAATATTACTGTTGTTGCTGAACCTACTAATCCATCAGCACCTAATGGAGAAACAAGAGTAGATATTAATTTTAACGCGAGAGATTTATCAGGTTTTCCTGGTTATGAAGCTGGTGTATCCAGAGTTAACCTTACCTTAAGAGACCCTAAAGGAATAAAATTTGGGTATCAAACAGGAAATTCAACCATGAATCATCCTGACCTTGATCCAGGCGACACTGAACCTGTTTTAGACGCCGAATGGCGTAATTACCGTTTTGATTTAGTGCTACCTCAAGGCTCTGCAGCAGGTGTTTGGGGTATTTCTGATATCGTTATTATGGATAAAGTAGGTAACACAAAAAGCTATAATTTTGAAGAATATGTACGTTTTGATATTATTGAATCTGATATTGAATTAGAAGAACCGCTAGAAATTGAAATTACAGATAAAGTAATTAATGCTGGCAATGTTGAATCTATAAAAGCAAAAATGTCTTGTAAACCTTGTGCAGGGCTTAACTATGTAGCTACCATTTATTCACGATTTGGTGGTGGTGCAATTGTAAGAAGCGAGGGTAGTTTAAGTGCAGATGAACAAATTGTAGAAAATTTAAATACCACTGGTATTTTAGATGGCGAGGTTAATTTAACCGTACAACTTACAGATGCTGATGATCGTTTAGTAGCTACAAAAACAGCAGTGTATACTAAAGATGTTGTGTATCCAGAAGCATATTACTCTCGAACTAACTTAGAAAATGATGGCACAAGTTCTCTTGATGATTTTGTAGTTGATGTAGTTGTTGAAAGTCAAGATGTTGGTGGATCTTATAATCTAGATATAAATACAGATGGAGCCACTTCAAAAAGTAGCAATACAACTTCATTAAATTTTACAGGAGATCTAGCTTCCGAAGAAACAAGTTTAAATAATTTAGATATATCGACACTTGTAGATGGGGTTTATCAATTCGATTTAGCCATTACAGACCCTAATGGAAACCTTGGCGAACCCGAAACACTCTATTACTTAATTGAAGATAATACTATTACATTATTAGGAGCTACAAATACCTTGAGTACACTAAACAACACGTTAACTCAATTAACTATGTACCCTAATCCTGCTAATGATTTTTATTTAATTGAAAGTAACGAAGATTTACTTTTAGAAATCTTTGATATCTATGGTAAAAAAATATTAAAAAAGAAATTACAAATAGGTAAGAACAAAATAGATACTAATAGGCTAGCTGCAGGTAATTATTTCTTTAAATTATCAAATAGTAAAGAGCAAGTCATTAAAAAAGTTTTAAAAAAATAATCATTACTAAGCAAACATAAAACCCTCAACATTAGTTGAGGGTTTTATTATTTTTAAGAGTCTTATCTCTTTCTTTCTTCTTCATTTAAAATTGATACATTAACAGTACTTCTAATGAGTTCCCTTCATTGGTGTATTGGCTTTGTGAATTAACCTCATATACCCATCCTGTGGTAAAATGATCGTCTAATTTTAGATTCAGTAAAGCTGCAAATGCATTGTTGGTTCTATAGGTAGCACCTATCTCAAAACTTTTATTAAAACTAACCATTGTGTTAAAATCTGTGGTCATTGGCGCTCCTGTTACAATGCGTGTAAAAACACTTGGTCTTAAGTAAATATTCTCTGACTTAGAAACTAAAAACTCATAACCCATGGAACTATACAAGTGAGGCTTGTCTGTAACAACGCTAACCAATCCATTCTCTGTCTTTGTCTGTTTGGTATCTAACACTCTTGGAACTCCTACCGAAAAGTAAAAGTCTCCCTTTTTATAATGCGCTCCAAATCCTATATTAGGTAAAATTAAATCTGTCGTATTTAAAGAAGGGTCTGCTACTAAATTATACGTGTTTAATCCGCCTGCATTGATTGCATAAAAATTAGCTCCTGCTTTTACTCCAAAGTATAAAAAAGCATTGTCTTCTAATTGTAAGCGATAACTATAATCAATACTTACAAAAGTAGATTGTGTTACAAAAACTTTATCCATAATGATAGACATTCCTAAACCTACATTCTTGCCGGCGTCATATCCGTAGGTAAAGCTTGTTGTAATGGGAGACATTGGTACATTTGCCCACTGACGCCTGTGTAATATACTCATTGTCCTATTCCCATTTAAACTAACGGCTGCCGGATTAAATAAAGCCATTTGTGAGTTGTATTGTGTTATTAAACTCTCTTGCTGTGCTTTGGTATCTAATGATACGATAATCATTAATAAAGCTATAAAATATATTTTTTTCATAATTCTAGGGGTGTTTAATGATTATTTTGTTTTGTATATCCAACCTTTATAATCAATGGTTCCATTACCGTCTAAATCTAATTTATAAAAGTAAGCTGTGTTATCTGGCAAGGCTTTTCCTGTATTGCCTTGTTGTCTGCCCTCCCAAGTATTCAAATACCCTTTCTTGCGATACACTTCTTCGCCATATCTGTTGTAGATAAATACCTGATTGTTTGGATAGTTCTCTATGTTATAAATCATCCAAGTATCATTAATTCCATCACCATTTGGGGTAACTGCTTCGGAAATATTAATCTCTTCAGTGTCACATACATCTCCTAATCCATCGCCATCTCTGTCTTCTTGGAAAGGATTGTAGCCTAATGGACAGTTGTCCTGATCGTCATTTACACCATCATTATCATCATCTGTATCTGTGGCATCATTTAAACCATCATTGTCATTATCGGTTCCGTTATCATTTACGCCATCACCATCTACATCGGCATCAGAATCATTGTCTATTCCGTCATTATCAATGTCTGGATCCACACAATCTGGTAATGTATCACCATCAGTATCTGTGGCTAATGAATTGGAATCTAATGGATCTGATCCACAAGCAATCTCATTAACATCTAACTGACCATCGCCATCATCATCGGTATCTGCATTGTCTCCAGTACCATCACCATCCGTGTCTGTATCTTCTTCTGGATCTAGTGGAAATGCATCAACCGCATCTAAAGTACCATCGTTATCATCATCTGGGTCATTTTCATCGTTGATGCCATCATCATCGGTATCCTCTCCATTGTCGTTTACACCATCTCCGTTAACATCGGCGTCTTCATCGTTGTTAATGCCATCGCCGTCAATATCGTCATCATTCGCATCGTTGATACCATCACCATCGGTATCTTCTCCATTGTCGTTGGTTCCATCACCATCTACATCGGCATCTTCGTCGTTGTTAATGCCATCGCCGTCAATATCATCATCGTTTGCATCGTTGATGCCATCGCCATCAGTATCTTCTCCGTTGTCGTTTACACCATCTCCGTCAACATCGACGTCTTCATCGTTGTTAATGCCATCGCCGTCAATATCGTCATCATTCGCATCGTTGATGCCATCACCATCGGTATCTTCTCCATTGTCGTTGGTTCCATCACCATCTACATCGGCATCTTCGTCGTTGTTGATGCCATCGCCATCTATATCATCATCGTTTGCATCGTTGATGCCATCGCCATCAGTATCTTCTCCGTTGTCGTTTACACCATCTCCGTCAACATCAGCGTCTTCATCGTTGTTGATGCCATCGCCGTCAATATCGTCATCATTCGCATCGTTGATACCATCACCATCGGTATCTTCTCCATTGTCGTTGGTTCCATCACCATCTACATCGGCATCTTCGTCGTTGTTGATGCCATCGCCGTCAATATCATCATCGTTTGCATCGTTGATGCCATCGCCATCAGTATCTTCTCCGTTGTCGTTTACACCATCTCCGTCAACATCGGCGTCTTCATCGTTGTTAATGCCATCGCCGTCAATATCATCATCGTTTGCATCGTTGATGCCATCGCCATCAGTATCTTCTCCGTTGTCGTTTACACCATCTCCGTCAACATCAGCGTCTTCATCGTTGTTGATGCCATCGCCGTCAATATCGTCATCAGTTGCGTCACCTTCACCATCATTATCCGTGTCAATATCTATAAATAAATTAAAATTAACAGCACCTGATCCTGCTGCGTTTATCGCAGTAATAGTGAACTGGGTTTGCGTTAGTGCAACTGTTGGAGTCCCTGAAATAACACCTGTTGAAGTACTAAAACTTAAACCAGAAGGTAACGTTGGTGAAATTGCATAAGAGGTAATAGTGCCTCCAGTATTTGTCGTACTAATGGCAGTTAACGCAACATTAATTACACCATTATAGTCAGATTGAATTAAAGTAATAGCTGGTGGAGCTAATGTTTGAATGTTTATATTTGTGGAAGAAGCTATAGGATTACTAAATGCATCTTGATAGCTTATTGTTACATTATACGTTGTAAATGAAAGTGCTGCACCTGAAACTACATTTGTAATTGTTGTTGGATCTGACCCCACTTCATAACTAAATGTAGCTGAAGTAGCATCTGTCATGGTCCAAACTGTAGCAGTACTACCGTCTGTTGGGCTAAAGGTTAAAGATACAGAACCACTTAATGGTGCTTCTGGTAACGTATAATCTACTTGTAACGTTGTAGCACCTGTAGTATCTGTAGCTGGTAAGGTTAATACTGGATCTTGCGTAGTACCAACAGTAATTGTTATTGGATAATCTATACTACAACCATCTGCATTCGTGTAGGTGATAACTGTATTTCCTTGAACCAAACCACTAACTTCCCCATTTGCATCTACAGTTGCATTTGTGGGGTTAGAAGAAACCCATACATTTGAAGTTGCAGGGGTTGTGGTTGCTGAAAGTGTTATGGATTCACCAGCTGCAACTGAGGTATCCCCAGAAATAACTGGTAATTCATTTACTGTTACTGTAATTGCAGCTCTACCACTCTCACATCCTGTAGTATCATTCACCTGAGAAACGTAATACGTTGTCGTTCCTGCAGATGTAGTGCTTGGCGTAATTGATGTTTGTGCTGTGCCTCCTGTTGCGGCTGTAAACCATTGTAAAGTATGACCGGTTACAGCTGTTGCTGTTAATGCACTCGCTGTCTCTCCTTCACAATAACTTATATCCGTTACTGTTGGTAAAGATGGAAGTGCATTTACTGTTACATCAATTGTAGCTCTATCACTCTCACATCCTGTAGTATCATTCACCTGTGAAACATAATAAGTTGTGGTTCCTGCAGATGTAGTTATTGGTGTTGGTGTTGTACTACTTGCTGAACCACCTGTAGCGGCTGTATACCATTGTAAAGTATGACCTGTTGGTGCTGTTGCTGTTAATGCGCTCGCTGTCTCACCTTCACAATAACTGATATCCGTTACTGTTGGTAAAGATGGCAACTCATTAACAGAAATTGTTTTTGTACTCTCATAAGAGCATGTATTGTAAGTATAAGTGTACGTAATTATTGCTGTTCCTTCAGCATTAGCGGTAATATTACCTGAAGCATCTATCGATAATATAGAACTATCTGAAGTAGACCAACTTCCACCACTATTCGTATGTGTTAAAGTCTCTGTACTATTTTCACAAATTTCAGAAATACCAAATATCGCTGGCCCAATTTGTAATATATTCTTAGAACTACCTGTCATATTCATAGAGTTGATTGTTAAATCATTTCCATTAACACTTGAATCAGAAAAAGAAGAAATGCTAGTATTATCTGATGATCCAGTTCCTTGATCAAATTTATAATATGCCATTAAATTTGATTCTGTTCCTTGTAATTCATTAGTATAATTAGATGCTATCTCACCTGTTGACTTTACCGTATTCCATATTTTCACTTCATCAATATTACCATTAAACTGTCTACTATAACCACCGTTACCAGAAATATTTCTTCCAATTTGTAAATTTCCTGATGTAAAATTTGGAGTAAACCCTTGACTTCTTGTAAGTGTACCAACTAAGTTTCCGTCAATGTATAATTTCATAACTTTAGAGTCCCCATCATAAGAAGCTGCAACATGTTGCCAACTATCTGTAGAAAGAGCATTAGATGAAGTAGCTAATCTTTCCCAAGACCAACTTTGTTCAATTATGAAAGATAAAACGCCATTGGACTCAGTTTTTAATGAAAAAGCATTTCCTTTAGAAATAATTCCAGCACTAGACTCATCAAATGAAGTTGGGTAAATCCAAGCTTCTAATGTAAAACTATTAGAATCTGATAAATTCAAAGTACTCGTTGGGGCACTAGAAAGGTATCCTGATGAAGCAAAATTAACAACTCTATCATAAGCGTATGGTGCATCTTGAACAACCACATCTATTTCAGCTCTATCACTCTCACATCCTGAAGTATCATTTAATTGTGAAACATAATAATTAGTTGTACCTGCAGATGAAGTTGTTGGTGTTGGGGCTGTGCTACTGGCTGTACCACCTGTGGCTTCTGTATACCATTGTAAGGTATGACCTGAAGTTGCTGTGGCTGTTAATTGACTTGCTGCATCATTTTGACAGTATGTAACATCAATCGCAGAGGGCGCTGAAGGTACATCGAATATTGTTACGGTAATTGCTGTCCTATCACTTTCACATGGGTTTGAATTTAGTGTACTTTCTAATTTAAATGCAAAATCATTCGAAATTACAGAACTATTTACATATCCTGTTCCATTTGAATAAGTATCAGAGGAATACCTAGGGTACATATTACTAGTTGATGATAATTCAAAATAATAAGTTTGACTTGAATTTAAAGTAACACTTTGATTTTCAAAAGAAAACAAAACATCACTTTTCCAACCTGATGAGGTATTAGAATACACATCATCTGCTGAAGCCAATAGAGACCCTCCAAATCCATCATATACTTTTAATTGAGTGGATGCTCCACTAGAATTAAAGTATATTTGCTTTAATGAAATAGAATTTAGTACTACATCATCATCTACCGAAAAAGTTTGACCAAAGTTAGCTATATTATTTGCGTAACTACTTGAAGCATTATTATCAATAATAAAATCACCTGATTCAGCTACTTGTGATACATAATAAATCGTTGAACCAGCCGAAGAAGTGATTGGTGTTGGGGCAGTTGTACTAGCAGTACCTCCAGTTGAATCTGTGTACCATTGTAAGATATTACCTGTGGATGCTGTTGCTGTTAATTCAGTTGCAGTGTCATTAATACAATAATTTACATCATTAGCTGTTGGCGCAGAAGGTATAGCATAAACATTGACGGTAATTACGACCCTTTCACTTTCACATCCAGTCGTATCATTTAATTGAGAAACATAAAAATTACTTGAGCCTATTGATGATGTATTTGGTGTAGGTGCTGTTGCACTTGCTGTACCTCCTGTGGATGCTGTATACCATTGTAAAGTATGACCTGTTGCTGCTGTTGCTGTTAAAGCACTCGCTGTCTCTCCTTCACAATAACTTATGTTAGCTACTGTTGGTGATGAGGTTTCGTTTACAACTCCTGAAACAGCTATTGTCTGAGAAGTAGCACCCGTTGAACTTAAAGTAATATTACCTGAGGGTGTACCTGCACTATCTCCTATTAAACGAACATACACCGTTGTAGAAGCCACAGTCCCAGATGTCTGAGCTAAGATTAACGTACTAGAATAGTTACTATCATCCGTAGAAAACTCATAACCACTTAAAGCAGCAATCGATATATCCCCAGTAAGATTTGATCCACTAACTGTAAAACTCTGCGATTCAGAAGCAGATCCGAGACATGAATTTAAGATATTCAAGGTTGCGTTAACTGAAATACCTGGATTAAATGTAAAAGTTGATGAACTTGTTGCTTCACCACCTGGTGTTGTAACAACAACATTTCCTGTACTACCCGATCCTAAAGTTACAAGAATTGATGTACCATCATTTACAGTAAAAGAAGATACAGGATCGCCTCCAATTGATATTGCAGAAGTATTTGAAAGATAAGTTCCTGATATAGTTATTTCATCACCTAATGCACCTGATGTAGAAGATAAAGATGAAATTGTAGGTATTCCTATTACATTTTGTAATACATAACCTGAAGAATTATAGTACCTTGGAGTAACTATATCTGGTCTTCCATCAGAATTAACATCGGCCACCTTTAAACCCATTGCATTACCATTTGAGTATGGATCAGAAGAGTTTTCAAAACTCAATGATGAAGAAGTTGAAGAATTATTAAAAATATTTATATATGTTGAAGAATTTCCATTAGCAGCTAAAACCTCTGAATCATTATCTCCATCAACATTGCTTGTTTCAAAACCATGAAATAAACCTGTAGTTCTGGTTATTGAAGCACTAGAAGAAGTAAAAGTACCAGTACCATCGTTTTCTAAATAATTAATTCCACTCGTTGAAACTTTTAAGACAACATCAATATCATCATCAGAATCAAAATCACCTGTAATTATATCTCCTCCTTTTCCGTAATTACCAAGAGAAACAGAAGTTTTCGTAAATGAACCCCAATTTAATCCACCTGTTCCAAAAGAAACTGAATAACCGCTACTACTTGAACCTATAATGTCTAAATTTCCATCTGAATCAAAATCTTGAAAATCAAAATCAACAAAAGTTTCATTTGTAGGTATAGTTGTAACTGTTTGATAACTTATGATACTTGATCCTTTTACTGTTTGATTAAGACTGTAATAAATATTAGAACCACTTGAAGAAATAAGGTCTAAAAGGCCATCATTGTTTAAATCTAAATGTCGTACTCTATAGTAACTTGGAAAAGAAGATATATTTTGTCCAGATGAAAATGAAATATCACCATTACCTGAAGATGTGTTTAAAAAAACGTCAAAGGAAGAGCCATTTGTTACTATTAAATCTAATTTACAATCTGTATTCACATCTGATACTGTTACAGAAGTAGAATTATTTGAACCAGTTAATTCTATTGAATCCGCTGAGCCAAATATTGAAGCAGAAATAGTTTCCCCCACTGAAAGTGTATTTCTGTTAATAATTATGGTGCTATTATTTTGTCTTATAGTTACATAATCTAGCATCCCGTCATTATCTAAATCAACAAGTTGGCTTAAATCTTTATAATAGCCACTTGTAGTGCTCCAATAAGATGTTCCCGTAAAATTTATAGCACTAGAGAATGCAGAGGAGTTATTGTAAGCGCCTGAAAAATCAGTGTTTTCAAAATTAGTAAAAAAAGTCTTAGAATATCTTACTAGACCTTTCAATTTATTAATTACGACTACTTTTGAAGATCCTGTAGTACCAGGTGGAACTTCTAATATTATTTGTGTAGTTGTAGAAGAAATAATATCAGCTGCAACGTTATCAAAAAAAACTCCTAGCTCAGAAGAATTGTCACTAAAGTTTGTTCCAGTAATAGTTACTGTATCTCCAACTTCACCGCTCATTGGTGAAAAAGACGTGATTGTAGGTGCCTGTGCCCAAAAAAAAGTGCTAAAAAAGACTAAAAAAGTAAATATTTTAAATTTCATGAAAATGATTTTTATACAAATGTAAATTTCTAAACATTATTTGATTGAAAAAAAACATATAAAAACATACTATTTTAAAAAAAAGGACACCTATTTTAAAAAAAAGGACTATACTTGTGCCGGATCATATATTCTAAAATGGAACTTCTATTTTTTACCTTAATTTTCTGTATTTATATCTTTATAAAAAATATAAAAAACTTAAAGATTAAATTATTAAGTGCTACTTTACTGCTTTTTGTGATTTATGCCATTGCACATAAAGCCGTAAATACCCAAGGCTATACTATTTTAAAAACAGTTCTTTTCAATCACTTTACGCCTTTTTATTTACTTGCTGGTCCTTGTTTTTATTTCTTTATAAAATCTGCAACAAACAATGACTTTAAATTTAAAAATAAACACCTTATTCATTTAATTCCATTTATTATTCAATGTATTGCAATTCATGAATACATTATGATTCCTTGGGAAACTAAGATGAAATTAGTGGATAGTTTTTATTTAGCTCCAGAAAACCAGTCTGTTCTAAAAGTTAGTACTTTCTTTAGTTCTGAAACCAACTATATTCTTCGGTTTTTTCACTTAACAGCATACTTAACAACCTCAATGATTCTTTTGAAAAAAGTAAAAAACGTAACCAATATAAAGCGGCTTAAAAAAATTACTTTAATTACATTTAGTGTTGTTATATTATATTATGTTCATATCCTATTAATTATAACGAATGGGATTTATAATACGTTACTCATAAAAATAATTATTAACATAGATATCTTCTTATTGTTTATGTTAATCTTAGAATTTATTAAAGCTCCAGAATTATATTTAAATTTAAAAAAAATAAACAAATCTTATTTGAAAGAGTCTCCTTTTTCAAAAACATCAAACAAAAAATTAATTAATGAGGATGACAGAAAAAAAATTGCATTAAAAATTGAAGAAATTAAAACCAATAAGCATTTTTTTATAAATCCAAAAAATAGTTTTAGAGATTTCGCATCGTTTATTAACCTTCCTGATCATATCATAAGAGCGTACTTAAAATCAGAAAACACAAGTTATATCGATATAAAAAATAAAGTGCGTTTATCGTATGCTAAAAAAATATTAGAAGAAACCAGATTAACGTATAACCTAAATTATATTGCCGAAAAAACTGGCTTTAATTCTAGATCTAACTTCTACTCTATTTT
>Ga0209138_1003201_pt1 | contig 11967 bp, 10 predicted proteins | sample SaaInl3SG_22_DNA_FD_184645 | JGI IMG/M metagenome (GOLD analysis project Ga0209138, IMG submission 184645) | Marine microbial communities from expanding oxygen minimum zones in the Saanich Inlet - ESP_153SG_22_DNA (SPAdes) (version 2) | ecosystem: Environmental > Aquatic > Marine > Intertidal...
TAATGTCCCAGAATCAGGATTGTTATCGGCATCAAGGCCATTAACAATCCTACTTCACCGCTAGGCACTGAGCGTTCGGCCCATGCGATCAAAATAAAAGGCAGGATATTGCCCGTTACGGACAAAAACAGTAGTCGCCGCCACCACAGCCAGCCTCTAGGCATTGCGCCTCCCTGCCACCACAGTACCGCGATCATGACTACGGCACCTAAGGTCAGCCTCCCCCATACAATGGTGACCGGCTGGAAGGCGTCGAGAGCAATAGCGATGAGATAGAATGCCAAACCCCAAGCAAGCACGAGATAGGCAAGTAGTATCCAATGGCGCAGTTGCGGCGTTTGCATAAAAGCGGATCCAATCGATGAGAGATGCCGCTCGGTGCGGCGCGCGCGGTACGTATCTGGTAACCTGCTGTCTATACGCAAAGCCCCAGAGATTCAGATTATGACAGATCAGCCGGCGCTCAGTCCCGAGTTACAGGCGCATATGGAACGCGTTCTGCGCGTGCGAGCACCCACGGGCACCGCTGTGTCCTTCGGTGCGGCATTTGCACGCAAGTGGTTTAAACCCACGTTTGTCGGACTAGAACGCCTACCCAACAAACCCGCACTCTTTGTTGGAAACCACAGTTTACTCGCAATTGACGCCTTCATCTTTCACCTTCTGATGCACTATGACTATGGCCGCTTTTTACGACCGCTTGGCGACCGATCGCTATTTGAGAATAAACAATACGCAGATCTCGTCATCAATTTGGGGGCTGCAGTAGGCTACCCAGACGTCGTCACTGCGCTCATGAACGCGCAGCAAGATTTACTTCTTTATCCCGGCGGTACGTACGAAGCCGTAAAGACGCCTGAACATCGCTATGAGCTTATGTGGCGCCAGCGCTACGGGTTTATTCGTCTGGCTGCCAAAAGTGGTTACACCATCGTTCCAGTCGCCGCGGTTGGACCTGACGAATACTTTGACCAATACCTTTCTGGAGAGGAGGTACAGCAAGCGCAGCTAACGCAATTGCTCATACGTATGGGCTTACTCCCAAGCGAACTACGGAGCGATCTCGTACCGCCACTGCCCGCAGGTGCGCTTGGCTCTATTCTACCCAAGCCCAAGGCAACGTTTTATGGCTTTGGCAAGCCCATTGACCTTAGCGACTACGCGGGCAAAGATATTACCAAGCGCCAACAGCAGGCTCTCAGACAAAAAGTCGAAGATAGCATCGATGCGGAAATTAAAGATCTGTTGCTTCTTCGCGAGCGTCGTCGTCATAGCGACGGTTTGTTGCGGCGCCTACTGTCCGTTTAACTGCGCGCGCCACGGCCCAAGCATAGGATTTAGCCCATGAGAAAACTCGCCGTAGCAGCGCTCGCGTTGGTTGGATTTTGGCTGGGTATGTCGCTATTTTTCTTACCTTCTTATGCTACGCGAGCAACAGACAACCCCGTGGTCACTGCCCCCTCCGATGTGGGACTCAACTACCAAGATGTTGTTATTCACAGCGATGGCTTAGCCTTGCCCGGCTGGTGGATGCCTGCGGCCAATCCTCGCGCAGTGCTGATGTTTGTACACGGCGCAGGGTCGAATCGCACGTCGCATTTTATCGACTCACTTAATTTATACGCCGCGTTTGTAATGGAAGATATTAGCGTCTTAACGATCGATCTTCGAAACCACGGTAACGCGCCCAAAACTGATGGCCACTGGACTATGGGCCTAGAGGAACACCGCGATCTCCTCGCAATGAGCCTGTGGCTTGATGACCACACAGACCAATCTGTTCCCCGATTAGCTATGGGAGCCTCTATGGGGGGGGCTACTGTCATCCACGCGCTGGCAAATGGTTTGGCTGTGGATGGCGTCATACTGCTTGATCCCGCTTTAAATACCGCGGACAGCCTCGCTCAGGGTGGACGAACAGAAACGGGGCTACCCTCAGTGCTCTTTCAACCCTATGCATGGGCCGCCACGACATTCTACGGGTTGCCTAAGGGAGAGTCCGACGCGGGCGCCCTCATCACCGACGTTAAGCAGCCTATCCTGCTAATTCAAGACCCCGATGACCCCGTGACTCGACTAACCTTCGCTCAAGCTGCTGCGGGCACTAACCCTATGATCCAATTGGTCACCGCAGCGCCCGTACCCCAAGGCGCCGACTGCCTGCGAAACAAAGGTCGCTGGGGAACGCACGTTGCCGCATTTAAGTGCGATAGCCAATGGACGATGAATGCCGTCAACAAGTATCTGCATACTGTTGGGCTGCACCCGTCTGCGCTTTAACAAACGTCTTGGTTAACTTGGGTAACGCATCCAATTTCCGCCTGTGAGCGTACAGTACACCACTAGATCAAGTACGAGGATCAGGTACGAAGATCACGCAGAAGCAGTTACCGTAAAGCTATTCATAGTATGAATAATCTGGAGAAATACATGTCAATTACTACTGTCAGTAAAGCCCTTGGGCTTGCCGCAACACTATGTGCGACGAGTACTTTTGCCGCCTGCCCCGACTACCTCAACCAAGAGATGCGTAAGCTTGGCTCCAAGGAAACCATTAATTTTTGTGACGCCTATGAGGGCAAGGCCATGTTGATCGTTAATACGGCGAGCAATTGTGGTTACACGCCGCAGTTCGAAGGTTTAGAAGCGCTGCACAACGAGTACGCAGGCAAAGGCCTGGTCGTTTTAGGCTTCTCTAGTGACGATTTCTTTCAGGAGGAGAACGACGAGAAAGATGCCGCAGCGGTCTGCTACGACAAATACGATGTCACATTCCCAGTGATGGCGACCAGCGCTGTCCGAGGCTCTGATGCCAATGCGGTATTCAGGGGATTGGGAGAAGCCAAGGGCTATCCCCGCTGGAACTTCAATAAATATGTCGTAGACGGCCAAGGTAACGTCGTAGAACACTTTAGCAGCAATGTTGGGCCAGACAGTCAAAAACTCCGCGACACAATCGACAGCGTCCTTTAGCAGCGGACCGCGTCAACGGAAACTAACGGCACCCTGCGTCTGTTGTGGCCGCAGGGTGCCGCTTACGTTTCACCACTTAATACCCCGCAAACTTCATCGACGAGCGCATTTCAAAAAGCACTATCACCGGGACACACTCAACAGTGGCATCATGATTTGCCGACGTTGCCACGTCGGAATACATCGCCAATACGACGAGATGACCCTTGGTAAATCACTGAATACGCTTGAGCGCTTACTCGCTGACTCGCAGCTCGCCACACACTTTCAGTGGGTAGCCAAACAGCGTGAACGAATATAAACCTTAAAAAGCGCGGCAGACGTTAACGCTCATTTAAGGCCCAGGGTCGCAGCCACTGTCGCAGCACGTGTCGCAGCCAGGGTCGCAGTAAGTGTCGCGACCACACTCTCAACCATTTGTGCGATCGATGCCTCACCACTGAGCGTCAAGTTGGCACGCTGTTGAGCGCTACGACCAAATTGTTCATACATGGGCAGCACCCTCTGAATCCAAAACTCTTTTACCGAGTCAGGACTTCTACCACGCACTTTTGCATCTCGGGCAATGCGACGTTCGAGGCAGAGGGGAAGCGGCGTTTCAACGAAAATAAGAAAGTCGAGTTCGTTACACAGCTGTTCATTCGCAGCAAGAAGCAGCCCCTCAACAATAAGGAGTTCTGGGGGATCTATACGCTCGCCGCCCTCTACTCGCGTGTGGCGACTGAAATCATAATTAGGTAGCTCAATGGGACGTCCTAGCCGCAATTGACCGAGGTGTTTATGCATCAACGTAAACTCGATGGCATCCGGATGATCGAAGTTGATTTGGTCGCGCTCTGCGAAGCTTAGGTGCGCCAAATCCCGGTAATACGTGTCAACGGGCATAAGTGCAGCGCTGGGTAATTCAGGCGCCTGCGTACAGCGAAGAAGCAATGCCTCAGCAAGTGTTGATTTGCCAGAGCCAGACGCCCCGACGATCCCTAAAACAAACATGGCACGTTCATCGCAACCAAGATGCTGGGCCAATCAGGGCAATGTTGCTGAACCGTATTCAGACACTAAACTCGCTTGAATTTTACGCTTCTCTTGACGGGGGTCGAGAGCAGCACATTCACCCTCATTCCAACGTGCGTACTCTGAGTATTCCGGTCTACCGATGTTAATAAGTAATTCCCAGGTCAATAAACAGCGCTCTACGGCAGACAGCGGTGACGGCGCACTCGCCGTTTTAAGCAGCCTTTCAAGGGTCAGCTCTTTGGCTTCTATACGGACAGAGTCCCCGCTATCGAGCACCATCGTATGAGGCGCTTGACTAGAAAAAGGCGGCCAGGGGGTTCCCGCAACGGCTCCAGGATTGCCCTCGTGAGCAAACTTACCCCATGCGCCCATCATACGTGACGTCATCTCCGCTGCAGATTCAGTGTCAGGATACATATAATCGCCAATCGAACCGTACATCGGACTGCCCATAACAAAAGCAATTTCCGCGCCATGTGCCGCACCTAAAATCTTGGAGAAAGGAAATAACCAGTTGTCAGCCTGCTCATCCCAATCGAAGCGGTACGCATACAGATCAGTGTAGCCTGCCGCTTCGAGGGCGCGCAGTGGCGAATCGACTCCCCGTGCTTTCCAGCCTTGTGAGCGTATTGATACCCAATGGTTGTACACAGCGGCGTCGCGTATCGTCATCTTCGGTGGCAGCAAACCTAGCGATACGTCATTACCTTCGACGAAATAGCGATTAAGACCCAACCAGAGCGATACCTCATCACGATTTGAGCCCGACAGTACAGGCACACGCTTGGCAGAACGCTCGCTCGCGAGGGCGGCAGCAATACCCTCCGCCGGAATTACGATGCCGTCGGCAGTCGTGAGTGGCGCAAGGTGATCTTTCTCAAGCGCGTAATAAGTGGTGATTAAATCAGTCATCGATACCGCTTTGAGTGCTTGCGCATCCAGGCCGCTCTCTGGCAACCCCAAAGCCTTGGTTAGCTCCCAGCTACCGCGATCGATATGCATAAACTCACGAGCGTAGTTAATAGCCTGCCGCGGTGTTACGTCTGCGGTGTAACCCGACTGCGCGATCGCCTTATGAAAAAGCCCTTCGCCAAGGGGCGATGCGAGGAGTGCGTAGACATTGTGCCCACCAGCGCTTTCTCCAAAAACCGTGACGTTACTCGTCTGACCGCCAAACAATGAAATATTTCGCTGCGTCCATTCCAGTGCGCTGATGATGTCCAAGGTGCCAAAGTTCGAGGTTTTATCGAGGCCCTCCGCTGCAGCCTGAATAGCTTCGTGGGTCATCCAGCCAAGCGGCCCTAAGCGATAATTAATAGTGACAACAACAACCTCTTCTCGCGCGGCAAGCTCAGTAAAATCATAGGTCCCCTTTCGCCCTGAGGTATTGCCACCACCGTGAATCCAAAACATAACGGGATAGCTCCGCTCGCGATAATCGGCGGGCGCTACAATATCGAGATACAGGCAGTCTTCTTGCCCAATTGGCCCATCAGCGTCGATACCTGACGTTTCACTGGGCATTTGTGGGCACAAAATGTCATTTGCCTGGGGCTGAATAAGTTCTCGAGTCGGCTCCAACGCGCGCGGAGCACGCCAGCGACCATCACCAACGGGTGCTTGTGCATAAGGAATATCTAGCCAGCGTACGACCCGCGCATCGCTTGTTACGCCTTGCGCAATACCCGACTCAGTAGCGACTTCACTATTGGGCACAGGTTTTAGCGGCGGCATTGAGCACCCGATAAGAAAGACGACAATGGATAACACGGCCATGAGTTTGATACGAAAAGCAGCGCTGGTTGAGGTCACTATAGAGTCCTTCACAAAAGTCCTTCAGAAAAGTCTTTCAAAACGTTTAGACCAATACGTTTCTGAATTGTTTATGGATGAGAAACCTGGGTGCGGTTTCGCTGCGTCTGGGTTCGGCCTAGGCTGTCCCGCGCAGCGAAACTCACTGCCCCCGTCGTAACGCCAATCATTAATACACCGTTGATCGCTTGTAGGGGTCCGAGTAGGCGCCATTGGTGTGACATCACGATGTCACCATAGCCCAAGGTCGAAAAGTTAACTAACGAGTGATAAAACGCATTAGCGAAGTCATCGAACTCACCGAGGACGATATACAACGCCGCCCATATCGCGCCTTGTGCCAAGTTGCCAAGAACCAGAATGAGCGTCACCATCGCCACAACGCCGAGGCTCGCCAAAACAGAAGGGCTATCGACCCATGAGGTATGATTCTGGTAGTAGAGCCCAGCTCTGACCAACAATCCTGCCTGAAGTAATAGACAAAGTAGCATGGTGCCTACACCCACGAGAATAACCGTTATCATTCAGAGAAACTCCTGTGTAAATCATTACTCGCCGATTGAATAGGCGCTTGGGTGTTATCGCGCCAAATGCCCAAAAGACTTAGAGCTAGCCACGTGTAGACAGATACCAACAAAAATAGACCAAACCGAAAAGCAAATCCTTCGTAAGGATCCTTACCGTTAGCGCTATCTTCGACCGCCGGTCCAATTAAAATCAAGCATGTGACGCCTACGTCGGTCCAAAATTGCACGCTGCGGCGACTGCTTCCGTCGCAATAAATTTTTCTACCAATCCCTGTCATTACCAGCGCGGTCCACAGGCTGAACATAACAAGCGTTGGCGCCAGTTTTAATCCAAACCACAATCCAATGGCCAAGACACCACCGGCACACGTCGCCAACAAAAGCTCGCCACCCATTTTACGGGCCGTCTCGCCAGCACCCGTCTGACTGAGGCTGATGGACTTCATCATCACTGGCGCGTGTCTAATTGGGTCGATCAATAAAAAAATGTAGGCCGGTAAACTGACCGCTACAGACTGCCACGCAAGCGTGTTGTCCGCTCTAATGCTTACGTCATTCACCGTGTGTTCATCCGCCGAGCCGCTCTGCAGCTCGCACTCAGGAAAGAACGGATAAATAAACGATTGAGCGATAACTGCGATAATAAAAGCCACAACAAGCGCCTCGACAATAGCCTGCGCCAGCGCGAGACTGAGAACACCCATAGCAGAGACCAGCGTCAGGCCGACAGCAAGCAAGGTGCCTACCGCGGCTCTATCACCACCCAGTGACAGCTTAGCGCTTACGAATAACCCCAGCCCGACCAGTACAATCGCAACTAACGGCACGTTGTGTAACAGAGGCGCGATGACGAGTCCACTCGCCAGAATAATTGCGAGGACAAGTGCCACAACTGCAAGTTTGCCAAAGCCCATGGGGGGGGCGGGCTTCACCGTCATGACAAAAGCTAACAGCGGCGCCAAGTAAGGAACTGATATCCCTGAGCCATACGCGATGGCAAGTGCCAAAGCGACCGTACCACCAAGACGATAACACCGCCTAGCAGCAAGGCGAGCGGGCTCAATAGGCATAGGTTAGCAAGCTGCTAATCCGAATTCCGAGGGCAGCAAACCAGCGCACCGGTGCTGGAGCATCACCATACGCAACCACAGAGGCTTGTGCGCCAATACGAAGCTGTCTTAACTCACGATCGTCAATGCCATTTGTCGCAATCACTATTTGCACGGGGAATCGCTGCGACTGCCTTAACCAATCACGGTTGTTATCGATTTTCGGGAGCGCCCCTGGCTGATTGGCTTTGCCAGCCGCCACGCCGAGTCCGATACTGCTGATTTCACCGTCAAAAACGCTGCCCGGTAATACATCAAAGACTATCTCAACAGGAGAACCTACCTGCAAGTTGCCGAGATTATTTTCAGTAAAATCGGCATCAATCCAGATATCACCTGAAGCGACGAGTGTCATTACAGGATTGCCGACAGCAGCAAACTGGCCGACCTCGGTTTTTAAATCGGTGATCACGCCAGATCTGGGCGCCCTCACTCGCGTATTAGCCAGATCAAGCTCCGCCTTGGTAACGGCACTTTCCGCGGCGAGTAAAAAAGCGTTGGTTTCTTCTGACTCTCCGCCCATCGATTCAATAGCTCTTTGGATATCCGCTCGAGCTGCTTCAACCTTTGCTAATGCCCCTTCTAAACTGGCTTCCGATATTTCGAGTCTTCTCTCGGAAATCGTGCCTGGATCTTGTGTGAAAAGACGCTGTAGGCGCTGGTAATCCTTTCGGCTCTTGTCTTCGTTGGCAAGCGCGGCTTTAAGCTGAGCCCTAGCCGCTTCAACGCCGGCGTCGCCCGCTTGCACCTGCCGGCGTGCTTTCTCTAGCTCGGACTGAGCGCGTGCAAGAGCAATTTGATAATCTGATTCGTCAATTGCGAACAGCAAATCGTCTCGAGCAACGGAAACATTGTTTCCCACAGCAACTTTTGTAACGAGACCCGCAACCTTAGGCGCAATGCCCACCACGAAGCCATTCACTCGCGCTTGCGATGTGAAAGGCGTTAACCTGTCAGAGATCAAATACCAGCAAATAAGTACGGCAATCACTATTGCTAAAGCTCGCAGACCCTTATTCACGCTGCTATCAACTTTATTCCCACTGGTGTCAATTTTATTCCCACTGGTATCAATTTTATTCCCACTGGTATTTTCAGTCACAGTTAAGGCTCCGGTTGGTTATCGACGGGCGTCAAGGGCTCCGCAAAAGGAGCCCTGAGCAACTCCCCCCAATCACTTCGCTCTTGCATAGTTTCAAGCGTCTCCGCAGGAAGCATTTGATCAATGGAGTCAGCTTGCCAACCACCACCGATTGCCTTGTAGAGTGCGACCAACGCACTCAAATGCGCGCCATCGTTTTGCAGCTTGCGATCTGCTGACGTAAACACCACTCTCTGAGCATCGAGGACACGTTGAAAGTCTGCATAACCCTCTCTGTAACGGGTGCTAGCAAGTGACAACGCCCGCTCGGATGCTAAAACGGTTTCCTCAAGAATCAGGCGCTGCTCGGCGGTTCTCTCGACCTGAATCACCGCATCGTTAATTTCACGCGCGGCATTTACCACCGTTGCTCGATAAGCCTCAATCGCCTGTTGCAAACGTGCATCTTGCACGCGGACGGAATTTTCAATGCGGCCCCAATCAAACACAGTCCAGTTGATGACAGGTCCGACACCCAGAGTACCCACCGAACCGTTACTCAAGGAATTGCCGGCCCAACCCAAATTACCAGCGACTGCAATTGAGGGATAGAACTCAGCCTCGGCAAGACCAATCTGAGCCGATTGCGCGGCAACCGCCCAAAGCCCCCCTCGGACATCAGGCCGCCGCTGAATGAGATGCGCAGGTACATCCGCGACTGCGAGTGGTTGAGCGAGAGGCAGCTCCGACGCATAGGCATTTAGCCCAGGTATGTCGCCTGGCGGGCGCGCGAGTAGAGCAGAGAGTGCATTTTGAGTTTGTGCTTTTGCCTGCTCAAGCGCTGGCAAACTCGACAAAGTGCTCAAGTACTGTGTGCGAGCTTGCTGCAGATCCAGCTCGGACTGCTGTCCCGCCTCAAACATTTGACGCGTGATATCGTAACTTCGCTTTTGCCGCTCAGCGTTACGCGTCAGTATCTCAATACGTTCCTCTAAAACCTGATAGCGCCAGTAGAACTCAACGACTTGTGCTGTTAGCAGCACTTGCGCATCACGCTGGTTCAGCACAGACGCTGCAAAAGCCGCATCAGCCGATTCAATACCTCGTCTAAAGCGGCCCCAAAAATCCAACTCCCAACCGACCGTCAGCCCCCCACTCCACTGATTAAAACCACTGGCACCAACATTTCTGTCCTGCTCAATTCGAAATGCGCTGGCATCCAGTGTTTGTACTTGGGGATAGAGCGTCGCTCCCGCTGCCGCAAGTAATGCACGGCTTTCAAGCACACGTAATCCCGCAATACGCAGACTAGGGTTTTGCGCTCGGGCTTCGGCAATCAACTGATCAAGCACCGGATCGTTGAACTGCCGCCACCATTGGCTTAACGACTCGGCGCTATCAGGTGAAAAGGTAATCGTCTGGCCGTAGATATCTTGCTCGATCGCATCGAGCCACTCTATTGTGGGCTCAGAGTAATCCGGCCCCAGAGTCGTGCAGCCTACAAACAGCGCGAGCGTAGATCTGAGGCCAAGACGTCTCAGCTGATGCAATAAACCGCTTCGATAAAATGTCGACATGCGGGAGGAATAGCACTGAATACTAACGAGCGTCATTTAAATCAGTCAGATGAAGCGGGCATGTCGGGCGACACTACTTCTGCGTTCGCGGGTGAAGGTTCTGCGTTCACGGGTGAAGGCTCACTGTTTTCACTATCGACCCAGGCCATGAAGACGCGGTAGCCAACCGAGAGAATCACGGCACCAACAAATAAGCCCAATAGCCCCAAGCTAACCATTCCACCCAGAGCGCCAATCAGAACCACAGGCATGGGAACGTCGACGCCACGCCCAAGCAGTATTGGCTTGAGGACTTGGTCGGATAGACCCGCTACGATAATGTAAATGGACAAAACGGCATTAAAAACGGTTCCCCCGTCCCCAGCGCCCCACATCCATGCGATCGCAGGAATAGTTAGGAGCAGCGCGGGTAATTGCAGAATACCCATGATTAAAACGAGCAGCGCGAGCAATCCCGCGGCCGGCATACCGGCAATAAGAAACCCAACGCCCAGCAATAACGATTGAATAAACGCAACACCCACGACGCCAAGCGCGACTGAACGAATGGTAGCAACCGAAAGCTCGTGCAAATGATCGCCTCGATCAGCACCGGCAAAAGCGCGTGCGATTCGACGCATTGCTTGATCCGCCGATGGGCCATAAGCAATCATAATGCCCGCGATAATCATCGCGGCCATAAACAAACCTGCTGTCGCCAGTGTACTCCCCGCCATGCCAAGGAAGCCACGAAGAACACTTCGTACGGTGTCAGCATAATGTTTTACTGCCGCCGGCAAATTGTCTGACGCCTCCTGCCAAACGAGAAACACTCTCTCACCAATAAAAGGCCACTCCTTCACCGAGGCTTTCGGAGGTTGAACGTTAAGTGTTCCCGCTTTGAAGCCGTTGTATAAGTCGTTGACATGTTCACTAAATGATACCCCCAAGAAAATGGTAGGCAGGCCTAAGATCAACAGTCCCAGGATAACAAGAGCGACTGAAGCTCGCCGCAGCGAGCCGAGACGGGGCGTCATTTTTAGCGCAACCGGATACAGGGTGACAGCAAGGACTAGCGCCCACATCATGAGAGGGGCAAACGGTTTGAAGATCTGTACGCAAATAAATGTAATGAGTGCAAGCATACCAATGCGCACCACCGCTTGGAGCGCTTTAGGATCGACAGACTGATCTAGCGATGCCCCCTGTTCAGCTTTTTTATTCATAGTGCGTCTTCTTTTTTTTCAGTACGAAGGATAAAGAGTCGGAGAATAGGTCTACGAGAACTTAGCACTGTCACACATTATGCACCAGCGGCGCGAATAAAGAACCACTCGCCTTTTTGGCGCTGTCTTTCGCTTTGCGCAAGACCCCAGTACACTGCCGGCCCAGCAGTTTTCATGCTTTCACAGCACTCAGCGGATACACCATTATGTTTGCAACACTCAAAGCCGACTGGCTGGGCAACATCCGAGGCGATCTACTCGCCGGATTAGTTGTGGCACTCGCGCTAATTCCAGAAGCGATCGCTTTTTCTATCATTGCCGGCGTAGACCCAAGGGTTGGACTCTATGCGTCGTTCTGCATTGCCGTCGTCATTGCCGTTGTGGGGGGACGTCCCGGAATGATTTCAGCCGCAACGGGTGCCATGGCGCTTGTTATGGTCACACTGGTTCGCGACCACGGTCTCCAGTACCTGCTAGCGGCCACGTTGCTTACTGGCGTAATACAAATTATTGCCGGGCAATTGCAGCTCGGAGGCTTGATGCGGTTCGTGTCTCGTTCGGTAGTAACTGGCTTCGTTAACGCCCTCGCGATTCTTATTTTCATGGCTCAACTACCTGAGCTGATTAACGTCACATGGCACGTCTACGCCATGACAGCGACGGGTT
>Ga0209138_1003203_pt1 | contig 11966 bp, 7 predicted proteins | sample SaaInl3SG_22_DNA_FD_184645 | JGI IMG/M metagenome (GOLD analysis project Ga0209138, IMG submission 184645) | Marine microbial communities from expanding oxygen minimum zones in the Saanich Inlet - ESP_153SG_22_DNA (SPAdes) (version 2) | ecosystem: Environmental > Aquatic > Marine > Intertidal...
ATGGTGTACGTAACTCTCTGTTGGTTGCTCCAATGCCAACAGCTTCAACTTCTCAAATTCTTGGAAACAACGAGTGCTTTGAACCCTATACATCCAATATATACACAAGACGTGTATTATCTGGAGAATTTATTGTTGTGAACAAACACCTTCTAGAAGACCTAGTAGATCTTGGTCTATGGACAGAAGACATGAAGCAAGACTTAATGCGTGCAAACGGTTCTATTCAAAACATTGAAGGAATACCGGCCGATATTAAAGAATTGTATAAAACAGTTTGGGAATTGAGCATGAAAGACATTATCGATATGTCTCGTCAGCGTGGATATTTTATCGACCAGTCTCAATCTTTGAACCTTTTTATGGAAGGAGCTACCATGGCAAAACTTACGTCCATGCACTTCTATGCATGGAAATCGGGCTTAAAAACGGGAATGTATTACCTGCGAACGAAGTCTGCAGTTGATGCGATAAAATTCACCTTAACCAATAAGGACAAACAAGTAGCACCCATGGTTGAAGCTGCTACAGCTGCTTCACCAGCAAAAGGAGCGACTAAACCAGCCGCTGTTGCGGTTGAGCCATTGACTCCAGAAGAATTAAAAACAATGCTAGAACAATCTCGTGAGAGTGAAGACGACGATTGTTTGATGTGTGGTTCTTAAAATTAGATTAATTTTGTAAAAGCCCTCATTTATTTAATGGGGGCTTTTTTATTCCTAAATCTGACGACTATTCTCTTTGGCTGGTCTATGCCTCGGTCTTGCGAATGTTTTCCAAAAAGAGTTCAATAATATTCAATTTGTGATGATATAAATCTTTTGATTTCAGCAAAATGTTGAAGTATAAGGTGGTGTTTTTTGGACTTGTTTCTTCATTACGTGTAAGCTCAATCTGAAGATTAATCTTTTCATCCAACTTTTGAATAACTTCTGCACGCTTTTCCAACAATGCAGTGATTTTTACTTCAGAATTCTTTTCAAAAGCTTCCATTGCTTCGTGGAAAACAGCCTCAGTCAACTTATACACATCTTTTAAGTCGCGTATTTGACTTAATTTGAGCTTTGAATGGTCATTGTTAACATGTTTGTAACTCTTGTTCACAATATATTCTAAGTCATCTGTGATGTCTTGAATGAGACTAATGATAACAATATAAAAATTACTAGCAGATAAACTGGACTCCTCTAAATTCTTGATGAAATAAAAGATATTTTCCCTTAACTCTTCAACATCGTTTGTTAAACGATTGATATTTTTCTTCGCTTTTATAAGCATAGACTTATCGTGTTTTGCGAGTCCTTCAGAAAGGATTGTATAGATCTTGTCAGCACGTTTAAATACTTTAATAACGTTACTAGTACTTTCATTCATCACCCCAATAATTGAGCGGCTTTCCAATTTTACTAAGCTATCTATATCGATAAGATCAGCATTTTCATTACGGTGACTCAGGTAGTTTTTACCAATGATGAGTAAAATAATGAAAAGGATAATGGCAATGGCCTGTGGACCTCCAACATAAATGAGGGTTACAATGATTCCAGAAACAACAAAGGCAGTAAGGGCTGTTAAGAACCACCCACCAATTACATTCATTACTCCAGCAACTCTATACACTGCACTGTCTCTTTTCCAAGCGCGGTCGGCAAGAGAAGTACCCATGGCGACCATAAAGGTAACGTATGTAGTAGATAAAGGAAGTTTGTATGATGTTGCAATGGAGATCAAGATAGAAGCAACAACCAAATTGATGCTGGCACGAAGCATATCAAAAGAAGGCGCATCTTTATCGTTTTGATTCTTTAACGTTAAGGCAGTATCAGCAAATTGAGCATCAATTTTCTTTTGGACAGAGGTAGGGATAACTGCATTTACTCCCGATCCAATTACTTGAAAACCTTTTACAATTCCTTTTGAAATAAAATTAGGTTTAAAACGCTCTTTGATTGATTTTTGGTCAGAGAGATCCAATTCAGTTTTCATTACCTTTTTTGCCTTTGAAGACAACCATAATGTAATTACCATTACTCCTGCAGACAACACGAGTAAAAAAGTTGGTGTTGGGACTTTAGAAGACAACACGCCCATGCTAAATTCTGTCGCTAATGCACCAGAGGCTACCCATGCCTCATAGGATTGGTAGGCAGCAATTGGAACACCAATAAAGTTGACCAAGTCATTTCCTGCAAAAGCTAATGCTAGGGCAAAGGTTCCAATTCCAATGATTACTTTGTAAATGTTTACATGAACAAACTTGATCAAGGAAAAGGATACTCCAAACCAAAGTAAGAAATTAATGATCGATACATTCAATACTTCAGTTTCGAGAAAATCTTTGATTTTCATTCCTCCAATGAAATCAAATTTTAACCCAGCAAAAGGGGTGCCTTTGATTCCTTTCATCAAAATGAAATAGGTAATTGCAGAAAGTGCAATCCCACCAAAAAGAGCAGAAATCCATGTGGGTTTGTTTTCAAAATCATAGGTCAAGAAAAACCGAGAAATCCACTGCACAATTGCTCCTACAGAAAGGGCGACAACAACTGAGAGCAGTATTCCTGAAATGATTTGAATGGCTTTAGTGGTGTTGATATAATTGACAATATCACTAAAATCGCCAGAATTATTTGAAATTTTTATGATTGACATAAATACAGCAGCACCCAACAAAGTAAAAACAATGGAAACTGTAGTTGAAGTTGGCATCCCTAAGGTATTGAAAAAGTCAAGAAGTAAAATATCGGTGAGCATTACCGCAGTAAAAATCAAGATGATTTCATCAAAGTAAAATTCACCAGGATTAAATATACCTTTTCGTGCAACCTCCATTAATCCGCTCGAAAACAATGCACCACAGGCAACCCCCAAAGAGGCCAGTATCATGATGGTTTTAAATGAGATAGCTTTTGAGCCTACCGCAGAATTCAAAAAGTTTACGGCATCATTACTAACACCAACAATGAGATCCCCAACGGCTAGGATAGCCAAAATAACTACGAGAATTAAATATATATTGTCCATATTTTATTTTTTTAAAAGTGAATATCAAACTGTAATCGGTACACCAATTTATCATTTGAAGCCGAAGTGGTCTGATAGCTTATATCTGACTGTACTTTCAATTTGTGTTTTGCAACGTATTTTGACAAAGCTAAGCTGTATTGCGAAACCTTGTTTTTTGCCGTAACAATTTCATCAAAATTGATGTTTGTATAACGTCCAGTGATGGCTAGATTAGAAGGGAGTAAATAACCCATTTGAAGATTGATTGCATCGCCAACATTAACCACATCTCCTGTGGGGGTATTGTCTTCGTTTTTGGCAATTGGGTCATCTGCTGTACGATCAGCATATTCAGCCATGAAGGAAAAACCTCTGTATTTAAAGTGGGTGTCTAAAAAGAAGGTGTTTATGTCTGTTTGATAAAAGCCTTCATTGGTTGCTAAATAAGAACCTAAATTACTTCTCGATTTAACCGCATCGTTGTTTATATCATAAACAACGCCTACCAATAATTTTGGCGTTTGCTCACGCTCTAAATCTGCTCCTCTGTAGTCACCCTTGCTTTTGAACTCACCAAAAGGAAGCACTTCTACTCGTCCGGTATATTGATGTCCACCCAAGTTACCTGAGGTAATATTTCTTCCTTCTCCCTGCGAAATAGCGAAAATTTCTTTTACAATAAAGTTTTCTGATAATTTAAAATGATGCCGTAGCTGCATTCCTAAGTCACGGTCAATATTGAATCGACTGTTCAATAAAGAACGATCAACCATGGCCAAATCTCCTGAAGAAATAACACGTTCAATGTTACCAGGTAACTTGCCTTGACCTACTTGAAGGGTGAAGTTTTTGTAAAAGTTCCAGCGAACATATGCATCTAGGATATAACGTGGAGCATTGCTTGTAAATTCATTTGCGCCAGAAATGTCTCGGTTAGATAAACCCAACTCCAGTTTGTAAGTTAGCCTTGGACTATAGGCAAACCCTTTGAATTTTAAACGAGAACGACGAACCAAAAAATTTGACTCGGGACTTCCGTAAGATCCATCAGATTCTGTCCAAGTAGAGGAGGTAAGAAACTGCATACGCGCACTTATATTCATAGAAAAACTATCGTTTTCTCCTTTAATAATAAAGATTCCTTTTCCGAATTTTGAGGTAGAAACTTCCTGCGCTTTAATGGAGAAAATTGAAAAAATTAGCACAAAAAACGTGACTTTGACCTGTGACAATTTGAATTATTTATTGCAAATGTCAATCATAGTCAGAACCCCAATGTTACCTTAATGTTATCAATGTTAATTAATTATTATCAATTGTTAGAATGTTATACTATATCCAAGGCTAAAAGTTCTTCCAATTTTAAAAAAGGGATAACATCTTTTTTCGCTCTAGTTTTATAGAAACTTTCTTTCGGATATCTTAATTATTTTGAATTTTAATGGTTAAGAATAAACAGAAGAGTGAGGATGGAAGCAACTCTTATGCTTACTTTTATAGAGACCCTTGCTGTAATAGTACAATAATTTTTCTAGCTCAGTGGAACAAAAAATCAACAAACCACTTAAGGTAAATAATCTAGCTTAGCCTTGGTTTAATGCTGGAAAGGTTTCCTTAATCTTTAGTACCTTTACAAAAAAAGAAAAATGAACTGGGAAGCCCTTTTATCTTTAAGAAGACATGGCGATACAACCAAACGAATTCGCAAAGAACAAGATGAAATTCGTTTAGGTTTCGAAGTGGATTACGACCGTATTGTTTTCTCGTCTTACTTTCGCTCTTTGCAAGATAAAACACAGGTCATTCCTTTTTCTAAAACCGACTTTGTACATACGCGTTTAACTCATAGTTTGGAGGTTTCTGTTGTGGCGAGAAGTTTGGGTCGTTTAGCAGGAAAAGAATTATTAAAACGGCATCCTCATTTGCAAGAAATACATGGCTATCAGCCCAACGATTTTGGCGCCATTGTCGCCGCTGCAGCACTTGCACACGATATTGGAAACCCTCCCTTTGGCCATAGCGGCGAAAAAGCCATTGGACATTATTTCGAATCGGGTGAAGGAAAACAATTTCAAGCACAACTAACCAAAGAAGAATATGAAGACCTATGTCGTTTTGAAGGAAACGCCAATGGTTTTAAACTTTTAACAGAATCCATGGAGGGAACTCCAGGGGGATTGCGCCTCAGCTATGCCACACTTGGGGCATATATGAAATACCCCAAAGGATCTTTACCCAGAAAACCAACTGCACATGTAGCCGATAAAAAATTTGGCTATTTTCAATCCGAAAAAAAGTTTTTTGCTGAAATCGCCCGCGAAATGGAATTGACTAAAGGGACTGGCAATAATCGCCATCCTCTAGCTTTCTTGGTCGAAGCAGCAGATGATATTTGTTACACCATCATCGATTTTGAAGATGGGATAAATTTGGGCTGGATTTCTGAAGACTTTGCCCTAGAATACCTCATTAAATTGGTGAAAGACCACATGGATACAGAAAAGTATGCTGGTTTAAAACACACTGCCCAGCGCATGAGTTACCTTCGTTCTTTGGCTATTAATAGTCTAATACTAGATGCCGTAAATATGTTTTTAGCCCACGAAGAAGAAATTTTAGCGGGAACCTTCTCCCATGCACTATTGGATAAAAGTAAATACAAGGCACAAATGGATGATATTATTGCTATTAGTGTAGACAAGGTCTATCGTTCGGATGAGGTCTTGCAAAAAGAAATTGTGGGGTATAAGGTCATTTCTACCCTCCTTTCAGCCTTTTGTAAGGCTGCTGTAAATAAATTACACCACAGCACTTCGCCTTATGATGAATTGATTCTTCGCCTTATACCGCAAGGAACTCCAATGGTCGAAGCGAGTCTTTATAAAACAGTATTAAATGCCAGTTGTTTTGTTGCCAGTTTATCCGATGGTAAAGCTATGGAACTCGCCAAAAAAATGAACTAATATGCTCAACCTTCGCTGGATTTTCTTTTTTGTCTTTTTTGGACTAATTCAATGGTATGCCTACCAGGCAATAAAGACCATTGGTTTTAATAAATGGATGTTATCCATATACAGCTTGACCATTGCAATTATTTTTGGGAATTTTATTTACCATAGCCTGTTCTATACGCGAGCAACTGGTTTTACCCCAAACTTTAGCATAGCCATAGGGATATTTTTAGCCCTTTTTATTTTTCAATTTATACTCGTGTTGTTTTTGGCTTTTGAGGATCTAATTCGAATTCCGCAAGGAATTTACCGCTATTTCATTGAAAAGGGAGAGAGTAATTACCTTCCAAGCCGAAGAAAATTCATCTCTCAATTGGCCTTTGGACTTGCTGCAATTCCATTTGCTTCTTTATTGTTGGGGATGATACGTGGGAAATACAATTATAAAGTATTGCATTACGCACTTGAATTTGACGATTTACCAGAGGCATTTGACGGCTTTACACTCACTCAAATTTCCGATATTCACAGTGGAAGTTTTGACAACGCTGCCAAAGTACAATACGGAGTTGATTTGATTAATGAGCAGAAATCAGATGTAATTCTCTTTACTGGAGACATGGTCAACAACAAAGCAGAGGAGTTGCTTCCATGGAAAGATATTTTTACTCAATTAACGGCACCCATGGGAAAATTTTCTATTCTGGGAAATCACGATTATGGGGATTATGTCGAATGGTCTTCCAAAGAAGAAAAAAAGCAAAACTTGGAATCTCTTATCCAAACTCAAGAAGAAATGGGCTTTTCCATTTTGCTAAATGAAACCCATTTTTTTGAAAAAGACGGTCAGCGCTTGGCTTTGGTGGGTGTTGAAAACTGGGGTAAAGGAGGCTTTAAAAAGAAGGGCGATTTGGATAAAGCCGTTCAAGAAGTTAGCGAAGATGACTTTAAGATTTTACTTTCACACGATCCATCGCATTGGGAAGAAAAGGTTTTACCACATCCCTATCCCTTCCAATTAACCCTGAGTGGTCATACACATGGGATGCAATTTGGGATTGAAATTCCGGGATGGTTTAAATGGAGTCCAGTAAAATGGCGCTACAAGCAATGGGCAGGACTCTATACGGAAAAGAAACAATGGATCAATGTCAATAGAGGCTTTGGTTTTCTTGGCTATCCAGGTCGAGTGGGGATATGGCCAGAAATCACTAAAATAACCTTAAAACGCTCTATTAAAGAAATTTAAAGAAAATACCCTAACTTTACCCCTATAAAACGTTTAAAAACGACAGATGTCTAAATTTGGTGAACTGATTGATGGAAGCGCTCCGCTTCTTTTGGTCTTTTTTAAAGAACTTGAAGAGTTAACAGATGAATTTCATCCGACGCTAAGAGACGTCGCTGCTGCTATTGGGGATCAAGGAAAGGTGATCAAAATTGATATAACCAAAAACCCAAAGTTGGTCGAAGCCCTTCGGGTAAAAGTTATTCCCACCCTGATGATTTATAAACTGGGAGAAATGGTTTGGCGTCAAAGCGGTGAACAAGATGCCAATACGCTTATTAGCCTTATGGGCGAATACGTTTAACTAGTTTTCTAGAAGGCTATCAAAAACAGCAAGTCCTTTCATGCTTACAAACACTCTGTTTTCAATACTATCTCTGTACTCATCAGTATCATAAAGGTTTACATACAGTAAAACTCTTCGGTAACCATTGAGTTCCTCCATGATTTGATTGTATAATTCTTCTTGTCTTTGAGGAGAAAAACGCGACAACAGGGCTAATCGCTCATCATATACATCAGCAATTTTATCGACCAATTCACGGGCCTGGTCGTTTTCGCCTCCAAGATAAAGGCCCTCCACAAATTCCTCAAGGGCAGTATAGTAATCGTATTCACCATATAAAAAAGAAAATTTTCGACTGCTATTGCGAAAACGCTGAATATATTCTACTAACTTTTCTTCGTCCTTGTTGTCTAAAACCGCTTCAACCAAGGCTCTATACCTTTCTATTTCGGTTAAAATTTCTTCACCCAGTTGATACTGAAGGTTGAGCGAAAGGCTTGCAAAATAATTCAATTGGCTTTGATGTTTTGCCTCTACTTGTTCAAAAACACTTTGCGCTTTTTCTTTTTGATCAATACGGTAATAACTATCGACAAAAGGGGTCAATAAACTGTAATAGCCAAAAAAATCGATGGGCATTTTTTCAATGGCCAAGTCGAGGATTTCTTCCGCTTTTTTATTTTTCCCTTCGTCTATCAATACTTCGGCCAAGCGCACCATATTACTGCGGTAAGATATACTGTTTTTGCGTGTTTCTGTATCGTGGTAAATGGCTGGACTTTGCGAATTTCCCCATTCCCATTGTTTTACAATGTCATACATTAAGTCACCATCAACACGTCCCATTATGTATGGATTGACAGGATTTAAGGCTGTTTTTATTGGGACAAGTTTATAGACCAATCCTTCCAATTGAAGGTATTCTTTCATCCATAGATATTCGCTAGGATCATAACTTCCTCCGGTAAAATAAATCGGTCTTTCCCAATCATTATTGGCCAATATATCTAGCATGAGGAGTTTGTTTTTGTACAAGCCACCCTCGGGTAGATCAATGTCTATATATGGGACAATTCGATCACGGTCTTTTTCAGTAACCACTCCACTTTTGATGACGTTTTCTACATTAACGGGTAAACGAATTTTATTGGTGGGATAGAAGACCATTTCTTGCGTTCCTTTTGGATAAGCTCTAGGATCTCCACCCGATTGTTCAATTAGATTCTTGTATTTAGTTCGGGGGTTATCGCTCGCTACCCAATTCATAAAATCTTTGATGTCCCAACGAAGGGAATCCACTAGGGGTTCATATTTGATGTAGTCTCGAATCCCGTAGGCATATAAATCATGGGTCAACTGCGACGGTATAGGATCGCTCTCATAGGTTTTTCGCTTCATTTGATCGATATACCAATCGGTTGCCAAAAGACTCGTGTTGATAGGCCTAACGTCGGTTCTATAACCCTCTATGTCTTGGGCGTACCACAAGGCGAAAGTATCGTTGTCTCCAATGGTAAAAATCATGGCACCCACATCTTCTTGAATAGAGGTTAAATACGATTTAGCGACAGACTGCGCCGTGTAGCGCCCAGAACGATCGTGATCATCCCAATTTTGATAGCCCATCAATAAAGGGACAGAAACCATACAGAGGGCAATAGTAGCTGGTTTTGCCAAAGCGTTGTTCCATAATTTTTTAATTTCAAGGCTTAAATAATAAGCCCCCAGACCAATCCAAATTGAGAAGACATAGAAAGAGCCCACCAAAGCATAGTCTCGTTCACGCGGTTCAAAAGGCCGCTCGTTGAGATATACTTTTAACGCCAGTCCAGTAAAAAGAAAAAAGAGAAGCAAGACCCAAAAGCGTTTTTTGTCTTGTTGATAGAGGAAAATAACCCCCATTAAACCCAATATAAAGGGCAAAAAGAAATATGTATTTCGGGCTTTATTGTTTTTTGCATCTTCACTAATTTGCGACTGATTCCCCAGACGAATTTCATCTATAAAAGGGATTCCACTCAACCAATTCCCATGGAGAATATTGAAATTTCCTTGGACATCGTCTTGTCTACCAACAAAATTCCACAAGAAATAGCGTACATACATATAATTGACCTGGTAGTTAAAAAAGTACTGAAGGTTTGACAGAAAAGAAGGCTTTTCAATATCAATATAGCGCGCCATTTTTCTGTAAAAATTATGGTATTCTTTACCCGTTAGCTCCCCTTCGGCTTCCTGTTGTCTGAATTCTGCTACCCGTTGGCGTAGTTCTTCACTTCCACGGTATTCAGCCCGAATAGAGAATTCAAGTGGCTGAGTAAAGTTAATGTAGTTTTCTGCGTGCTCTGAACTCCACAGTCGCGGAAGAAAGCCTTTGTGTTCGCTATTGGCATTGATTCGTGCATCTTCCCAATGATTGACAATCACATAACGCCCCGTTTTTTCATCCCGTTCATATTTGGGTTTATCGTCTATGTAGGGTTCAAGTTCGTCTTGCCCAGCATACATGTCTGAAAACATGGGCCCATAAAACAACTTTGTTTCTGGATATTGCTCTAGGTTATAGTAGGCAAGGAGCTGACGTGCATCTGAGGGTGAGTTTTCATTGATTACGGTATTTGCATTGGCGCGAATGGGAAGCATAATCCATGAGGAAAACCCGAGTAAAACAAAGAGTAAACTCAGCACAGTTGTGTTGAGGTTGATGTATTTTTTTTGACGGGTATATTTTAGCGAAAAATAAAAGAAAACAAGAAATAATATACCGGTAATGATGGTTCCACTATTGAAGGGAAGATTCATTTGATTCACAAAAAAAACTTCCATTTTACCAAATAAGGCCAAGGTAGAGGGTAACAATAATTTAAAAATGAATAGGAGAATTGCAACAGAAACCACATTTGCTCTGATAAAATTTTTGACGGTTACCTTCTCCGTATTTTTAAAGAAGTACAGCATCCCGATTGCCGGAATGGTGAGCAGTCCCATAAAATGAACACCAAAAGAGAGCCCAATGACAAAAGCAATGAGGAGCAACCAGCGATCTCCGCGAGGGGTGTTCATTTCCCTTTCCCAACGCAAGGCGAGCCAGAACAAGATCGATAAAATACAGGTAGCCATGGCATAGACCTCTGCTTCAACGGCATTGAACCAAAAGCTATCGGAAAAGCAAAAGGCCAAGGCACCAACGGCTGCACTTCCAAAAAAAGCAATGGCCTCTTTGGGAGAATCAATTTTTTTGAAGGAGGGGAGTTTCCGTAAAATTAAGGTCAAACTTAAGTATAAAAACAGAATGGTAAATGCACTGCTAAAGACCGACATCAAGTTGACCATTAGCGCAACTTTTTCGGCACTGGTGGCAAAGAGGGCAAAGAAAGCTCCCATCATTTGAAAGAAAGGCGCTCCAGGTGGATGACCTACTTGTAGTTTAGCCGAGGTAGCAATATATTCTCCTGCATCCCAAAAACTAGCAGTGGGCTCAACGGTTAGACCAAAGGTTAAAAGAGCGATGCTAAAGAGTGTTCCTGCAACAATGCGGTTCCAAAAAATGAGTTGTTCGGTTGTCATAGTAAGGCCTTATTGGCTACGAAAATACGGATTCTATGTGGAATTTTCTGACCTTTTAACAAAAGCTATTTTTGACCAGTTTATATTTTTTCAAAAAGGCCAAGTGCTTTGTTTTTTTTGACTTCATTCCATTTGAAATACTGTCCTTGCATGGTAATATATACATTGTGGGACAAGGTTTGTGAAAAGGCAAGGGCGCAGCCCAAATTAAAGAAACCATCGGAAGAACTCCCAAAAGCATAGGGAATCATGGCTCCTGTCAATAAAATGGTTTTTTCTAACTTTAGTTTAGCCAAACGTTTTGCTGTTTCTGTCATGGTGTCTGTTCCGTGCGTAATTACAATGGCTTTTGCAGAACTAGAAATACATGTATTTTCTATCTTTTGTAGGTCTTCTTCTGTAAATTCTAGACTATCTTTCAATAACAATGGTGTAATATGTATTGGAAGTGCACATCGACTTCGCTCCAGCATTTTAGGAATGTGGGTGTGTTCAAAAAATAATTTTCCATTGATATGGTCATAGGTTTTGTCAAAGGTTCCTCCTGTTACGATTAACTGAATCATAGTCCATGTTTTTTAGCAAAAGTAAGTTTATAAAATTTCATTGAATTAATTTAGTACAAATAAAAACTTTAATTAAATTTGCACCGCTATTGGCCCATGGTGTAACTGGCAACACATCTGATTTTGGTTCAGAAGAGTCTAGGTTCGAGCCCTAGTGGGCCAACTGTATTAAAGCCCTCTGTACTTCAGAGGGCTTTTTTAATGGGTCGTATGATTGATGAGATCGATAAAGCAAAAATGAATTTTTTCTACTAAATTCTTTCATTGATTTAACTTCGCCATTTCTTTCCTGTAATGTTGTT
>Ga0209138_1003207_pt1 | contig 11961 bp, 15 predicted proteins | sample SaaInl3SG_22_DNA_FD_184645 | JGI IMG/M metagenome (GOLD analysis project Ga0209138, IMG submission 184645) | Marine microbial communities from expanding oxygen minimum zones in the Saanich Inlet - ESP_153SG_22_DNA (SPAdes) (version 2) | ecosystem: Environmental > Aquatic > Marine > Intertidal...
GCCCGAGCAATCGGAGATTTCTGGCCTTACATGCTGGTAGCCGAGGGCACTGTTGATGTGTGCGGAGAAACCGACCTTCAGCCCTATGACATTGCCGCCCTCGTGCCGATTGTTCGGGAAGCGGGCGGTGAATACTCCAGCCTCGACGGGGAGGACTCGGTGTGGGAAGGCAGTGCCCTTGCCACAAACGGCATTCTTCACCCAGAGGCTTTGTCCTTCACGCGAGCGCAGGCATGACCATTTCCTCTTGGGCTCTGTCTGCTCGCATTGCCGCGCTTCTGGCGAGCGCGGCAATGCTGTCGGGCTGTGCGCTCGCCTCCTCCATCACGCCCTCCACCGAGCTCACCCCACCCGGCAGCACCGGAGCATTGGTCAGTATCTTTGAGTTGGAATTGGGCGCCTGCGTGCTGGATCGCCAGAGGCCCGAGGGCGCCGATGTTGATGTTGTCGAAGTTGTACCGTGTGAAGAACCGCATGACTCTGAGCTTTTTGCGCGTTTAGCGGTCACCGAGGATTCTTTTCCCGGTACCGACTTTCTGATTCGGGAGGGTGGAACCCGCTGTCAAAGCGCTTTCGCCGACTTCATTGGTGTTGATTTTTCCGAGTCGGTCTATGACTTCACGTTTTACTACCCCACTCCCAGCAGCTGGGTAGACGGTGATAGAAGCATTTTCTGCCTTGCTCACGAGCCCGGCGTGCAAAGAACGGGGTCACTGTTGGGCGCGGAAAGATAGAGGGCAACACCCCCGCGCCCATTGCGCACCGGGCGGCAAGAGCTCCGAAGGGAACACCTTGATTCACATAGCGCACCATTGGTGGAGATGCCGGGAATCGAACCCGGGTCCACTACTTCGAACCACAGTCTTCTACGGGCGTATCTTGTAAAGGCGTTCTACTTGGCTCCGTCCTTTGTCACAAGCACCTAGAACGACGAGCCCAGTATCAGTAAAAGTCCCGATAACCCCTGACACACGAGTTACCAGCAAGCCTCTTAATCGACGCCAGTATCTGAACCAGAGGCTCTTTCAGTCTGACGGACTTGTCTGCTGCTTAGGCAGCGAGAGCGAAGTCGGTGCGCTTAGTATTGGCACCTATATTTTGCAGAGGGCGTTAACGAGATAACTCTGCATTCTCGGCCCGCTTCCCTATGGACACACAAGCAATGTCGAAACCGATCATCCCCGAGGTGTCCCACCACAGGGTGGAAGCGAATGGTGCGCTATGGAATTAGGAACCCACATGTGCAGGAGCACTCCCCCACTATAGAGCGAGCCTCTATGCGCCAGCTAGTGACTAGTCACCGAGCGAGCGTCTCGTTGACATTGCCCGCTGAGCTTCTCGATCGTCTTGTTTCTTGCGAAGCGCATGGCGTTTGTCGTATTCCTTTTTACCCTTCGCCAACGCGAGCTCAACTTTTGCTCGCCCATCAAGGAAATAGATCTTGAGGGGCACCAGGGTGTACCCCCCGGCCGAAACGCGATGGGCGAGCTTCACGATTTCTTGTTTGTGAAGCAGGAGTTTCCGTTTTCTCCTGGGGGCGTGATTGGTCCACGTGCCCTCGGTGTATTCCGGAATGTGAACAGCTTCGAGCCAGGCCTCGTTGCCCTCGATACTGCCGTAGGCATCCACCAGTGAGGCGCGTCCCGCCCGCAAGGACTTCACTTCGGTACCGGTCAACACAAGACCCGCCTCGACGGTGTCTTCAATGTGGTAGTCATAGCGGGCTTTACGGTTGGTGGCGACCACTTTTTCACCCGAATCTTTCGGCATGGCCACCCCCTTTCCCCCGCGCAACGCGCGCTAGCGCCCAGAACCCGGGCGGACGCCACAGTTTATCGCCAGCGAAAAGGGAGATACAGACCTAAGCCCGGAGATACCGGGTAATCGAGACATACGATGCCACCACCGCAAGGCCAATCCCTGTGGCAAACAAGAGGGGCATGGCGGCAAACGCATCCGATGTTTGGATGAACACTGTTGCCGGGAGCGCTTCGCTGAGATAGCCCTGAACGAACACTCGGACGATTCCCCAAATGGTGAGCGATGCGAGAGCGGCCCCCAGGGCGGCAGCAACAATTCCTTCCAGCACAAACGGCGTTTGAATAAATCGGTTCGATGCTCCGACAAGGCGCATAATCGCCAGCTCCCGCCTGCGAGAAAAAGCACTGAGACGGATGGTGGTGGCGATAAGGAGGGCAGCCGCCAACAACATCAACCCCGCCACCGCGACCGCGGTCAAACTCCCCGCGTTGAGCAGCGCGAAAATCTGGTCGAGATAGCTGCGCTGATCCACAACGCTCTCAACCCCCGGCAGACCAGAAATCGCTTCGAAAATCAGGTCACTCTGTTCCGGGTCCACAAGGTTGATCCAAAAAGTCTCGGGCAGGAGCTCAGGGGACACGAGATCGACCACCGCGCTGTCGGCGAATTGGTCCTGGAAATTCTCAAAGGCCTGCTCACGGTCTTCGAAATAGAAACGTTCGATGTAGGGATCAAGAGTGGATGATTCCAGGCGCTGCTCGATAGCTGTTTTTTGGTCAGGGCTCGCCGCAACCTGATCGCACCCACCCAGGGTCGAAAAATCGGTACACAGATAAACCGCAACTTGCGCCCTATCGAACCAATAGTTCTTCATCTGGTTGACCTGAGCCTGGAGCAAGATTGCGGTGCCGACAAAGGTGAGCGAAATGAAAGTAACCAAAACGATGGATACCACCATCGAGAGGTTCCTCGATAGGCCGGCGACAACCTCTCGAAGGACAAAGCCCAGTCTCACGCGCGAAGCTCCCAGGGGAACTCGGAGGCAACATCGTCGGGATCACTGGCTTGTGCCACGGGCAACGGAGTGGGCTCTTGGGCGCTCTCCGCGACAATGGGGATGGGGGCGGTATCGAGTTCACCAAGAGGAACCGAGCTGGTCTCGTATCCCCCTTCGTGCTCATCACGAACGATACGGCCGCCGGCAATTTCGATGACGCGACGCTGCATTTGGTTGACAATTCCCGAATCGTGCGTCGCCATAATCACGGTGGTACCCGAGGCGTTAATTCGGGAAAGGACATTCATAATTCCCGCACTCGTCGCCGGATCGAGGTTTCCCGTGGGCTCATCAGCCAACATGATGGCTGGCTTATTGACCGCCGCTCGGGCAATGGCCACCCGCTGCTGCTCGCCACCGCTGAGTTCGTGCGGAAAATTTTTGGCTTTTTGAGCAAGGCCCACCGTTTGCAAAATGTCGGGAACAGCCTCGTGGATAAAACCGGGGCTCTTGCCGATAACCCGGAGAGTGTAGGCAACGTTGTCAAACACTGTTTTCTGCGGGAGAAGACGGAAGTCTTGAAACACCACGCCCAAGCTGCGCCGAAAAAGCGGCACTTTGCGACTGGAAATACGGCGCAAGTCTTGTCCAAGGACATGAATCTCGCCGGCACTGGGTCTCTCCTCTTTAAGGATGAGACGTAAGAAGCTCGACTTACCAGACCCCGACGCTCCCACAAGGAACACAAACTCGCCAGCACCCACGTTCACGCTGACATTGTTGAGGGCAGGTTTGGGCGCACCCCGATACATTTTCGAGACATCTTCAAAGAGAATCATGGCCCTCTTAGCCTAGATTCCCGGCTATTTGAATGGCTTCTACGACACCCGGGCAGCGCTCTTGCGCCATCTGATGCCCGCCTGAAGAAACCCGTCGAGGTCACCGTCAAATACCGCGCTGGGGTTATTCACTTCGTACTCGGAGCGGAGGTCTTTCACCATTTGGTAGGGGGCCAAAACATAGCTGCGCATCTGGTCGCCCCAGCTCGCGGTGATGGTCCCCGCAATTTCCTTTTTCTTTGCGGCTTCCTCTTCTTTAGCTACAAGCAGGAGCCGACTCTTCAGCACCCGAAGGGCGGCAGCCCTGTTTTGTATTTGGCTTTTTTCGTTCTGACAACTCACCACAATGCCCGAGGGCAAGTGAGTAATACGCACGGCCGAGTCCGTGGTGTTGACGGACTGCCCGCCGGGCCCGGAGGAGCGGAATACGTCCACCCGCATGTCCGTCTCGGGAATATCAATCTCTGTTGCCTCCTCCATCAGGGGGACGACCTCGACCGCGGCGAACGATGTTTGCCGCTTTCCCGCCGAGTTGAAAGGGCTCATCCGCACAAGGCGATGCGTTCCTGCCTCAACGCTCAGCGTCCCGAAGGCATAGGGGCCATCCACTTGGATGGTTGCGCTCTTGATGCCGGCTTCCTCTGCGTAACTGGTGTCCAGCACCGCTACCGAAAAATCGTGGGACTCTGCCCATCGCAGATACATCCGCAGCAACATCTCCGCAAAATCAGCAGCATCAACACCACCAGCGCCCGACCGAATGGTGATGATGGCGGGTGCTGCATCAAATTCACCATCTAAGAGGGTCTGAATTTCCATGGCGCCCAGTAACTTTTCGAGAGCGGCGAGTTCTTCCTCGACCTCCTGGGCCGATTCGGCATCGCCCTCCTCTCGGGCCATATCCACCAGGACATCTAGATCGCTCAAGCGCGAGCGGACGTCGCGAAGCCGACCGAGTTCGCTTTGCCGGTGGCTGAGCGAACTCGTGATGGATTGAGCACGTTCCGGGTCGTCCCACAGTGCCGGCTCCGCAGCAAGCTCGGAGAGTTTAGCGATTTCAGCCTCGAGGGACTCAGGCTGCAAAACCGCTTCAATAGTGGTGAAAGTCGAGCGAAGCGCGCCAATTCGCGCCGGTACTTCGTGCTCGCTCATCGCCTCAGACTAGCTGAGGCCCGCAAAGCTAGTGCTTGGTAAATCTTTCTCTCCGGCCTCTAGCGCGGCAATCACCGCAGCGACCACTTTCTCCGGCGCAAGTCCCTGCGGGAACGCCGGGGCAGTGCCGGCCAGGGGATGCTGTGACAGTTCGGTTTCGGTGTGACCGGGGCGGGCATCGACGAGTCGGATACCTTGACGGCGCAGCTCGCGGCCGGCCGCAATCCCGAAGGCGTGAAGGGCGGACTTCACCGCAGAATACGGGGCCATACCCGCTGTGGGGGACTCTGCCACGACACCGCTGAGGCTGAGAGCGAAGGGTGATCCGCCCTGAGCAGCCGATGCCGCTAACGACGGGGTGGCGGCGCGAACCACGCTCATCCAGCCTCGGGTGTTGACCTGCCACAGAGCATCCAGCACTTCATCGGCGTATTCGCTTATCGGTCCGAACGCGACAGCACCGGCAGCATAGATAACGCCATCAAGCTGGCCGTAGGCATTCAACGCAGTCTGCACGAAGTGCTCCGCAGCACCGGGGGTTGTGAGGTCTCCGATTGCTGTCGCGCCCGGAATTCCGAGCGCGCTCAGCTTGTCTTGGCTGCGGGAGGTGAGCGTCAATCGCGCCCCCTGGGCGCTTAGTTGCCGAGCAAACTCTGCACCCAGACCACCCGTCGCGCCAACGATAAGAAGTGATGAACCGTGAATAGTCATTCCGTCATAGTGCCAGAGAAAGCTCCAGACTCCCCTGGACATCAGAAGATGAAGGCTTGGGACCGTGCGGAAACACTGATTCTGAGTGCGGCCGGAAAGAATCCAGAGACTAAGGGTGGCCGCCACAGGCTCGAGAGCTCTACGTCAGCGCTACGGCCATCGCCCGTTCCCGCGCGCTCCACGGCGAGCGACTCAAAACCGGACACATCAGCGGTCGCCAGAAAACGTGAGACCGCACCGCGAACACGATCCGATTCGAGCGTCACGACAATTCCAGAGCCTCCCTCCCGAAGCAGGGCTGGGTCAAAGCTCTCTGCGCCGGCGAGCGCTGCACTATCTGCCAGAGCAAACAGTCGTTGTCTTTCGATGAGGAGAGAAGTCGCCGAACTCACCCCAAAAATAATGACAAGGCTCAGCACTGCGGCGCCACCGAAAAGGGGCAGCATGCTGCCTCTCTCGTTCATCCCTGACCGCCATAATCCGACACAACTCCCGATGCTTCGGCCACGACGAGCCGAGTGGGGGCTCCGACACCACCGGGGAGCAAGTCAGTGGAAAAGATGGGGGCGTTTACACCGACTCGAATAGTGACACGGGTCCCTGGCTCCAAGCACGATGGGCGGGAACATTGACGCTCCAAGAGCGCAACCTCGGTGAGCCCGTGGTTGGCGAGCGCAATGCGCACCGCACCTTCGGCCCGCTTGGCCGATTCCGTGCCGGCTGCTCCCTCGGTAAAGACTCTCACCGCGTTTCGGGCGGCCGCTTCCGTGGCGAGCGATGCGCCTTGGAGTGACGCGAGGCTCAGAGCGAAATAGAGAACAGGGAGGAAAACAAGGATCAAAAGAGTTAAGAATTCCAGGCTGGCCCGCCCGCTATCGCCGGGTTCACCCGAGTGGGGCAAGGGGAGCATGCGCGACCACCTCCACTCTCCCGGTCGAACTCCACAACCCCAAGATGGGCACCGGCGCGGTAATCGTGACTTTCGCAGAGGGGACTCCCTCCACGAGGGCGTCAGTAAACGCAATATCCTCGGCATACGTCGGGGATAAAGAATGGGAAATGAGGTCTCTGGTGACCTCCCTTGCCTGGTAATCGGTGACATCCAACAGGCTGGCCTGCCTGGCCCCCTCCGCAGCAGCAGAGGTGAGCACGTGACGCACGTAGCCCATCATCACCACCTGGAGGAGGCCTAATACGAGTGCAACCAGAAGAGCGCTGACGAGGACAAACTCTGCGGGTGCATTCCCCCGCTCGACCATTGCTAAAACCCAGTGACGCGGGTTATTGCTTGTTCAAAAACCCCCGAGAGCGCGGGCCCGGCGGCTGACCAGATGACAACAACCAGCCCAGCAGTCATCAGGGTAATCAACACCCATCCGGGCACATCGCCGCGTTCTCCGTGCTTGGCGAGGAGGCCGGAACGTTTGTTAGCAGTCTGTTTCGTCATCGCCCCACGCTAAGCAAGCTCGCCGGGCGGCATGAAAAGTTATCCACAGCCAAAGAAAAAACGATGGGGTCAAAACTCGAAACTCAGCGCCTGAAGGCCGGGGTACACCGCAAAGATGACAGTGACCGGAAGAATCAGCAGCACCATCGGCACCAGCATCCTCACTTCAGCTTTGCCGGCTTTCTCCACCAAACCGCGGGAGTAATCATCACGCGCATCCGCGCTGTGAGCGGTGACCACCTCAGCGAGCGGCGCTCCTCGATCAAGCGCCTGAGCGAGATGCTCAACGAAAGCCACCACTCGATCGCTCCCCACGTTGCGTGCCGAGTCTCGCAACGCTTCGGCCAAGGGTGCACCCAATTCCACCTGAGTCATCACCCGAGCCCACTCGCGACCAAGCTCTCCTCGCGCTCGATGCGATACCCGCTCGAGGGCTCGCGGGAGCGAATCCCCTGCCGCCAACGCGAGACCCAATAGTTCAATCACCGTAGGGAACTCTTCAGCAATCTGGGCCGCCCGAATACTTGCCTGTCGGCGGAGTCGGTAGTCGACCCACCCCACCGTTGCCACACCACCTGCCACGACACCTACCAGTCCGACAGCAAGAGCCCCTGCCGGACTGGTAACGCCGACCACAACACCGAGCAAACCGCCGACCGCGCACCCCAACAGCCCTGCAATCGCACGGTACTGGCGAAAAGCTCTAAAGGGTTCGGAGCGTCCCGAGGCGCGAAACACAGGTTCCTGGGTTTCTTGGCCCCCCAAGAGACGATCAATGGTCCCTACCGCGTGGGAGAGGGTGGGCGAGAGCACGTATCCCGCAACCGACAGTGGGTCCTCTAGGGCGGGCTTTACCAAGTCCCGTGCGACAGGAGAAACATCCCACAAAGCAGGAGCAATGGCCTCGGAAAGGGTGGTCGCCGGGCGCCGAGGGGCAAGTGCGGAGACCACAGCCCACAGCCCCAAGCCGCAGGTAAGGCCAATGAGCAGCGCTTCGGGGCTCACCCGATCCACCGTGTGCTCTCCGGCAGCGCACCCATCGATTTCATCATCCGGTAGGCCACCACGCTCACGAGCGCACCGACGAGCAAAATTACCGTCCCCTGGACGCTCTGGTAGGCGCCAATGGTTTGCTCTCTGGTCCCAATCACCACCAGCACAATCCACGGGGCGCACAGCGCTAGAAGGGCGGCGGATCGAATCCATGATTGGGCGGCCCGGGCGTTCTCCCTCACCGCCAGGTCAGACCGAACACTGTGCTGAAGTTGGAGAAGAACACTCGGTAAGTCCGTGCCGCCAACCTCGTGTGCCATGCGAAGGACCTGGCAGATTCGGTCGCTGACGGGGTTAGCCCATCTGCTCGCCAATTCCGTGAGAGCCGCATCCGTATCCATTCCCCGGTCAATGGCCGCGCGGAAGTGCTCAACGCCGTGGCGAATATCGGGAGGCAAGGTGTCGGGCAGAGCCATCATGGCGGTGGTCACATCTGAGCCGGATCGGATCCCCGCACGCAGGTGGTCAATCAGGCCTGGCCACGCTTGCTGCAATCGTCGGTACCGAGATTCGCGTTGCTTGCGCACGTACCCGAAACCGACAAAACCCATCGCACCGACGGCGAGCACCGCCAGCACGGGAATGGGAATCAGCCACGCCACCACGGCCCCCGTTGCCAAAGCCACGAGCGACGCGGTCACCATAAACATGATGGGACTGACGCGAGGATGCCCGGCCTCAGCAAGCAATCGCGCCAATTTGCCTGGTGGGCGCACACGAGCAGCCAAGCGGGTACCCGCCGGGACCTCCTGGTTCGAGGCGAAGAGGGTGTCCACTATCAGCCACAGGCCGCCTCCCAGCCCTGCCCCGAGCAGTGCTGCCGTGAGGATAGTCACGCCTGCGAAACCCGCGCCAGAGAACCACTGCGGCAATCAAAACTCGTAGTGGCGATGATCACTCCGTCCTCCACGGCACCCGTGGGGTGGATGATTTCTTGAACCCGGCGTTGACCGTCGCGGCCTCGCTCGAGATGAACGACCGCGTCAATAGTTCCCGCGACTGTGGGAAGGACAAACGAATGATCAATGTTTCTCCCGGCCAGCAAGGGAAGGGTGGAAATCTTTACGAGCGCGTGTCTCGCGCTCTTAGCGTGCAGCGAACACAGACCCGGTAGCCCGGAGTTCAGCGCAATGAGAAGGTCGAGCGCTTCTGCTTCGCGCACCTCTCCGACGACGAGGCGATCGGGTCTCATGCGCAGCGCCTCTTTCACCAATCGGCGCAGTGACACTTCGCCCGTGCCTTCTAGGTTGGCACCCCGAACTTGCAAGGCAACATGGTCACTGCGCTCAAGGTTGAGCTCAAAAGTTTCCTCAACCGTGATGATTCGTTCCTGGTCAGGAACCGCGTCCAGCAGAGCGGTCAGAAAGGTCGTTTTGCCCGCTTGAGTCGCACCAGAGATCAGCACGCTTTTTCCCTCCCGAATAAGCCCACTCAAAAAATGAGCTGCTTGAAGACTGAGTGCTTTCCCTTCGACAAGATGGGCCAGCGTCCGCAGGCTGGAATGGAATTTCCTAATGTTGAACGACCAGTGGTGTTTGGTGATGTCAGGAATCACCACGTGGAGCCTGGAGCCATCGGGCAGCGACGCATCAACAAACGGCTGTGACATGTCGACGCGCCGACCGGTATGACGGAGCATTCTCTCCACGAGGCGACGGATCTCAACGGCCGAGAGAGCCATGTCCACACGCCTACTGACTCCCGCGGAGGCACAAAACACTAAGTCAGGACCATTGACCCAGATTTCCTCAATCGTTGGGTCCTCCAAGAGTGGCTGGAGAACCCCAAAACCGTGGAGCTCAGCCGCCAGGCGTGAGCTCAGCTCGCTCGAATCTGACGAGACCCCCGAATCAGCCAACACACTTCTGGAAAGCGCCGCCACATCATCCCCGGGCTCTCGCACGCTCGCTCTCACGCGATGGGCAAGAGAACTGGCTGAGGGGTTCTGGAACTGCATGGCGCTCAGCCTGACGTGAAGGGGTGCGCACCCGTGGGGATTATCCCCAACTAGAGGCCCAGGACGGCTCCCGCCACCAGAAAATAGATGACCAGACCGGTGGCGTCCACGAGCGTCGTCACCAAGGGTGCTGAAATCACGGCGGGGTCAATGTTCAGCGCTTTGGCCATCAGCGGCATGACTGCCCCCACGGTGGCCGCCCAAATACAGACCAAGACCACAGAAATTCCGACCGTGGTGCCCACCCCCCATCCAGCCACGAGCGACCCTGCCCCAAACGCGAGTGAGCCAAGCACTACCCCCAACAACACCCCGACGCGAGATTCACGCCAGGAAACGCGGAGCGCGTCGGAGGGTCGAACTTCACCGACGGCGAGTGCTCTCACCGCACTGGTAGCGGCCTGAGCTCCCACGTTGCCGCCGGTGCCAACGAGGAGCGGGATAAACAGCGCGAGGGCGGTCACGGCTTCGAGTGACCCCTCGAAGATCTGCAACACCGAGACTGTCAAGGTCGAGGCCACAATCAAGATCAACAACCACACCACGCGAAGGCCCGCCAGCCGAACAGGGCTTGCCGAGAGATAGTGGCCCGACGAGGGCAGCGTGGCAGCCTGGCGGGCAACATCTTCGGTATCGGCTTCTTCAATGACTTCTAGCGCATCGTCAACGGTCAGCACCCCCAAAACCCGCTCTTCCGAGTCCAGCACCAGAAGACCCAAACGGTTTGTTTCCTGAACCAGGCGAGCGGCGCGCTCCGCTTCGTCAATAACCGCAATGCTGGGCGCTTCACGATCGGCGATATCCCCGGCGGTGAGGTCATTCGAGGCCATCACCACTTGGCTGAGACCGAGCAGCCCGACCATTTTTCTCGCACCATCGACGACCGCAAGAATGTCGATAGTCTCCGCATCGTGTCCTTTGCGCCTGACGACGTCCAAGATCTCACCGACCGGGGTGTTTTCTGGAACCGTCACGACCTCGGGACTCATCACGCGTCCGACTGATCCTTCGGGATAGCCCAGAAGCGAGGCGGTCATCGCGCGCTCTTTGGGGCTCAAGCCCTGCAGTACACGATGAACAAAAGTGGCGGGGGCTTCGCCGAGCATGCGTGCACGGTCATCCGGATCCATCGACTCGAGAGTCTCTCGGAACGCCTGGTCGCGCATGCCCGCCAGGAGTTCTTGCTTTTGGGTGGAATCCAGCTCCTCAAAGACCGCGAGCGCGCGGTCTCGCCGCAATACCCGCCACACCAGTGCCGAGTTAACCGCGTCCAGTCGAGTGAACTCCTCGGCGATATCGTGCGGAGCTTTTCCTTCCAACCACCGCGCTATCTCGCTGACGTGACCCTGATTAAGCGCCTCTTTGAGCTCAATATCGTCGAAATTCTCCATCAGTCACCGCCGTGGGCTTTGTGCTCGGTGATCGCCGTGTGCGCCTGAGCACTGTCGCTGTGCTCCACCACCACGCGGTACTGGGCAGCAATAATTCCTTGACTTGAGCGATAGCGACGCTGCAGGGTGTGCGAGAACGTCAACAGCAAGATTCCAGTCAGCATGCCGACTCCCGCACCAATCACTACTCCCGCGATGATCGGGGTGGCAAAGTCTTGGGGGCTCAGAATCACGATGACAAGACCGGCGAGAAGCCCCAACCACGACCCACTCATTGCTGAGGATAGGGCAGCTCGCCCGTATCCGACGCGGCCGATGACCCGCTCGACGACGTGAGGGTCACTTCCCACAATAGACAGCGCACCAGGCCGTACATCGTGGGCGATCAACGTCTGGACCAGATGCTGGGCGTCCGTGTAGGAGGCGAAAGATTCCAGTGTCTCGCCCGCAGGCATCGTCACCACGGCATCCTTACGACGCGATGACCTGCTGATGTTGTTACTCACCCCATCATTCTCCCACTGCACTCGCCTAGGCTGGAAACCCAGGCGGAAAGGGGGTCATCGTGGCGCTTGACAGTAATCACGTGAACGCCGCCCTAGCGGGCGTCACCGACCCCGAGCTTCGTGCCCCCTTGACCGAGCTCGACATGG
>Ga0209138_1003208_pt1 | contig 11961 bp, 10 predicted proteins | sample SaaInl3SG_22_DNA_FD_184645 | JGI IMG/M metagenome (GOLD analysis project Ga0209138, IMG submission 184645) | Marine microbial communities from expanding oxygen minimum zones in the Saanich Inlet - ESP_153SG_22_DNA (SPAdes) (version 2) | ecosystem: Environmental > Aquatic > Marine > Intertidal...
ATAATCGCCTGTATCACCCCAATATTTCCAGCCGATAGCCCGGCAATAATCCGCGCGGCAAACATGGAAATAATATCATCGCTTAACGCAAACCATAGATGGGCGGCCGTGCCAATCATAAGAGAGACAAGCAAAACAGGTTGCCGCCCGACCCTGTCTGATAAACGCCCCAATATCGGATTGGCGACAAACATGGCCAGCGCAAAACTGGCCAAAAGTGCGCTCATCACTGTTTCGGAATAGCCCAGATGTTCAATAACCGTATAGGGCAAAACAGGGATAAGTGCGCCTATCCCTACAAAATTGACAAAGGTGATTAAAAGCAGTGCAAACATATATTGGCCTGTATTTTGTTTTGGCCTGTATTTTATTCTGGCCTGTATTTTATGTTGGCCTGTATTTTATGTTGGCCTGTATTTTTTCAAGATTCAGCTATGTGTCAGCCTGTCCAGGATAAAGCCGGATATTCGGGCGCCGGCCCGGTACCTGGCCTAGTATCTGACCTGGTATCTGGCCTGGTATCTGGCTCGGTACCTAGCCTAGTATCTGGCCCGGTATCTGGCCTAGTAATGATATTCCTTGAAAATATGGCTGATATCCTGGCCCCATTCGGCATGATATTTTTCCAGCATGATATCTGCATGGGTTTTGCCAGAGGCGATAATTTCCTGTAACGGGGCTAAAAACTTGGTCTCATCCTGGCCCTTATCATCCAGTATCGCCCGGCTCTTCAACCCTGCTTCGGCAATTTTCAGCGTCTCGCTGGCCAGATCATACACCGACCGGCCGGCCATTTTGGCGTGCAGACCATCTGTTGCCACGGCCATCCGCGCTGCCTCGATATCGCTGGCGGTAAAATTCCTGACCAGCTTTTCTGCTGCATCCAGTGCCGCATCATCATATAACAGCCCGACCCACAGCGCAGGCAGCGCACAAATATTGCCCCAGCTGCCGCCATCTGCCCCGCGCATTTCCAGATAGCCCTTCAGACGCACTTCTGGAAAAGCGGTGGTCATGTGATCCTCAAAATCTTCCATGGTGGGATATTGCCCTTCAAAGCCAGGCAATTTTCCAGCCATAAAATCGCGAAAGGACAGGCCGGAAACATCGATATAATCATCGCCGCGATGCAGGAAATACATCGGTACATCCAGAATATAATCCACCCACCGCGCATAGCCGAAATCCGGCTCAAACACAAAAGCCGGAACACCGCATCTATCCGGGTCGGTATCTGTCCAGGCTTGCGCCCGCGTCGATTTCAGCCCCGAAGGCACACCATCTTTAAAAGGCGAGTTCGCAAACAGGGCAGTGGCAATTGGCTGAAGCGCAAGAGAGGTTCTGAATTTGCGCGCCATATCGCGTTCATCGGCATAATCCAGATTTACCTGAACCGTACAGGAACGCAGCATCATATCCAGCCCTAAATTACCGCGCTTTGGCATATATTCGCGCATAATTTTATAGCGCCCCTTGGGCATCCAGGAAATATCATCGCGCCCCCATAAGGGCTGAAAGCCCACCCCCAGCATACAGATATCCAGAGGGCTGGTAACCTCGCGCATCTGGCGTAAATGCGCGCCTGTTTCCGCACAGGTTTCATGCAAGCTGACCAGAGGCGCACCTGATAGCTCCAACTGGCCGCCCGGCTCCAGCGTCACAGACCCGCCATCGGCGCTTTTCAGGCCGATAATATGCCCTTTTTCGATGATGGGCTGCATATCAAATTGCTGTTCCAGCAGGCTTAATAGCTGGCCAACCCCTTGTTCCCCCTCATAGGCAACAGGCTTAAAACTGCCCTTGTGGAAGAGAAATTTTTCATGCTCTGTGCCGATGCGCCATGCTGATTTTGGTTTGCCTTTTTGGGCGAACCAGTCGATCAGCTGGGCAGGGTCGGTTACGGGCTGGGCGCTCTTATTCTCGTTCATCTCTTCGGTCTCTTAACGCTGGCCGGTAACAGCCATAGGAATAATATTAAAAGGCAATGACATATCCGGATAAAGAAAACAAGAACTAGAAATTATCATGCCAATCCCCGCACACTGCCTGATACAGGCTAAGGGCGGCAAGCGCAGCTGTATCACTTCTCAATATACGAGGGCCAAGGCTGATTTGTATCACTTCCGGACATTCCAGGATACGCGCACGCTCCTTGTCTGAAAATCCGCCTTCCGGGCCTATCAATAAAGCAGCTTTACGCCCCTTTATCTGTTGCAGGGCAGCTATCATATCCGGGGGGGTGTCCGGGGTTTCTTTTGCCGGCTGGCTGGCAAATATCTCGTCACAAAATAAAATAATCCTGTCTTCCGGCCAGCTTGACAGGCGCTTTTCCAGCGCTTCAAATTCCCCGATTTCCGGTATATCCAGCCGGCCTGTTTGCTCGGCTGCCTCTATCGCATTTGCCCGCAAACGGTCTGTTTTTACCCGTCCGACCTGACAGAAATCTGTATCTACCGGCTGGATCAGGCGTGCGCCCAGCTCGGTTGCCTTTTGTGCCATAAAATCAAGGCGGGTGCGCTTTATCGGGGCAAATAACAGCCAGATATCGGGAGACAGGGTCATTTTGCGCCCTATCGTGGCCAGGCGCACCATAACCGATTTTTTGCTGACCCCGGTAATCTCTGCCACAAAGCTGTCATCCCTGCCATTAAACAGCTCGATTTGATCGCCGACCTGGCGGCGCATCACATTGCCCAGATAGTGGGCTGCCTCGCCTGATAGCTGGATAGTCGCCCCTTCTGCCAGAGGCTGATCTGTAAATAGACGGATAGATGGAAGGCCGGTTCTCATAGCTATCAGATGTAGGATGAAACCGCGCCTCAAGGCAAGTGCTTTTGTGCGCGCCTTATCCAGACAGCACGGGCGGACAGCATCCTGGCCGGTCTGCAAGAAAAAACTTTCATAGACATCGCTGACCGGCTCGGATAGTTGTAAAAATTATGACCAAACATTCCAGACAGCCCAAAAAACCAGCCCCATCTGCCAGCGATATTCGCCTGGATGGTTTTTGGCAATATTTGCCAGCATCTTTGCATCCCTATATCACGCTGGCACGTCTGGACAGGCCGATAGGCTGGTGGCTGTTATTATTGCCTGGATGGTGGGTTTTGGCAGGCTATAGCCCGGATATCGGTACAGCCTTTTTTCTGATGGGGATATTTTTAATCGGCGCGATTGCGATGCGGGCAGCGGGATGTGTTATCAATGATTTATGGGATAGAAATATTGATAAAAAAATAGCACGCACCCGCACGCGCCCGCTCGCTTCCGGGCAAATCAGCCTGTTTTCCGCTTTTTTATTTCTGGCATTATTAGTCGGAATTGGCCTTATCCTGCTGGTGCAATTTCCGCCACGCAGCTGGCTGGTCGGGCTATCGGCTGCCCCGCTTATCCTGGTATATCCGCTGGCCAAACGGGTATTTGGTTTTCCGCAAGCCATCCTGGGGCTTACCTTTAGCTGGGGGGTTCCGGTCGCTGCCTCGCTTTTATGGGCAGGCTGGCCACCTTTTGGCCTGATGCTGATATATATCGGCACGGTTTTCTGGGTTATCGGCTATGATACGATTTATGCTATCCAGGATATAGCAGATGATAAAATAACCGGGGTGAAATCTTCTGCCCTTACCCTTGGCCAGCATCTGCAAATGGGGGTAGCACTATTCTATGGCCTTGCAGCGGGCTGTTGGGGCATCGGATTTTACAGCCTGTCCGGGACAGGTTTCTGGATGGCAGGGATGGTATTGGCCGTCGCGCATCTTGGCTGGCAAGCTGTGCAGATAGAGACAGATAATCCTGATAAAGCCTTGCGCCTGTTTAAATCCAACCGCGATACAGGCTTGCTTCTGACGGCCGGTTTTCTGATAGACCAGCTGATCGCCTAGCTGATAGCCTGGCTGATAGACCAGCTGATAGTCTAGCTGATCGCCTGGCTGATAAGCTGGCCCTGTTATATCAGCCTTTTAAATCAGCACTAATTTTCCAGGGGGGATTTTCTGGCAGAACCGCCTGTTCGCCCAGCAGCTGGCGAATAGATTGGCGCAAGCTGGCATCCTTTTGCACCTGTGCAACAAAACTATCCAGATCCGGTGCATCCCTGCCGATAGCCGCAAAAATCTGTTCCTGTATCTGATATTGGCTGGCCTCGGCAAACTGCCTGTCTGTTGCCGCGATTTTATCCAGGGCAAATGGCCCCTCTCCGGATATATTAAACGCCCCGGCAATAGCCGAGTAGCCAAATAATCTGTCTGGCAGATGATGGGAAAGCGCGGTGATTGCACCTCTATCCCATTCCACCCAGTCATACGCCTCACCCAGGGATTCAGTGGCATGCATGACCGCCAGCTGATCCGGCAATAGCCAGGCGATATTCAAGGTGATAGAGGCGCCGGCACAAGGGAAAGCAGAACAGGGAACCGCCCCGTAATCTGCCAGATTGGCAACATGAACAATATCACAATCCTGAACTTTTACAGGGGTTACCGGCACTTCTGCCTCACCACCAAATTTGCGATAAAGCTGGGCAGGGGCGCGGTTCGAGCCGACCGATAACACCGCCACACGGCCGCTAAAATCATATTCCTCTGATAAAGCCAGTTGATAGCCATTTTGCAACAGATATGCCCCTTGCGGCGCATCATAGGGATAGCCAAAGGCGCGTTCCCGCATTGTCATTTCAGGAATTTTCAACATGGCATATACCGCAAAACACTTCTGCCCATAAGATTGATTTACAGCTGTAACCCGCTCAGGCTATCCACACCCAGCATCAGATTCATATTTTGCACCGCTGCCCCGGCGGCCCCCTTGCCCAGATTATCCAGACGCGCGGTTAGCACAAACTGGCTGGCTTCGGCATTGGCAAAGACACATAGCTCCATATTATCGCGCCCGGCCAGCTTTTCTGCCACCAGAAAATTATGCGCGTCCAGCGCGCTGGCATCCATCACCGAAACCAGCGGCGCATCCTGATAGGCAGACTGATAGCATTTCAAGATATCATCTGTGCCAACCGCTTGGGTAAATTGTGCCTGATGCAAGGGGATATTCACCAGCATCCCTTGCGCAAACTGGCCAACAGACGGCAGAAATACAGGCTTGTCCTTCAGCCCGGAATGGTGTTGCATCTCCGGTAAATGCTTGTGCGCAAGGCTCAGCCCATAGGTGCCAAAAGCCGGGGCATCGCCTGCCTCATAACGGGCAATCATCGCCTTGCCGCCGCCACTATATCCGCTGACAGACGGGGCGGTCAGGCGCGTTTCCGGGGCAAGAAGCCCGGCCTCTATCAGGGGGCGTGCCAGTGCAATAAATCCGGTTGGATAGCATCCAGGATTGCTTACATACCGGGCATTGGCAATTTTTTCTGCCTGCGTTTTTGTCATCTCGGCAAAGCCATAGACAAAATCGGCGTGAATACGATGGGCAGAAGAGGCATCTATCAGCCGGATATCGCCTTTCAGTTCTGCTGCTATCTGTACGGCGTCTATGGCCGCCTCGTCGGGCAGGCATAAGATAGTGATATCGGCTTCTGCCATCGCTGCTTTTCGCGCCGCACTTTGTTTGCGCTCTTCTGCGCCCAGCACAAGGGTTTCAATATCGCTACGCGCCGCCAGCCTGTCTGCTATTTGCAGACCGGTTGTCCCTGCCCCGCCATCTAGAAAAATTTTGCTGCTCATAATAATTTCACTGATAAACTGCGCCTGTTCATTTGGCAAGCGGTTGCATCTATGGGCAATCCGTACTATTTGAATGGCTATGGAAACAGATGATAAAAAAATTGTAGATAAAGTGCTGAACGCAGCGAAAAAAGCGGGCGCAGATGGCGCAGATGTCAGCTTTATCAAAGGTCATGGGCTGGATGTTCAGGTTCGGCTTGGCAAGGTAGAATCAGCCGAACGTTCTGAAGATTATCAGGTCGGTATGCGGGTTTTTGTTGGCAGGCGTTCTGCCAGCATTTCAACAGGCCAGCTGGATGATGAAAATATCGCTGAACTGGCAGAGCGGGCGGTCAGCATGGCCAAAATCGCGCCCGAAGACCCCTATGCAAGGCTGGCCACAAAAGCAGAGCAGGCCACCAGCCTGCCCGATATTGAGCTATTTGATGATACCAGCATTCCGACCGAGCAATTAAGCGATATGGCGCTGTCTTGCGAGGCAGCCGCACTTGATGAGGCAGGCATCAGCAACTCGGACGGGGCATCTGCCTCAACCGGCATGACAGAAATCCTGATAGGAACCAGCACCGGGTTTAGTGCGGCCTATAAACGTTCCAGCTTTGGCATCTCTGCGGTAGTGCTGGCCGAAAAAGATGGCCAGATGGAACGCGATTATGACTATAGCGCATCTGTTTTTGCCGAAGATTTGGACACGCCGGAAAAGATCGGCAAAAGCGCGGCCAAACGTACCCTGGCCAGGCTGGGCGCACGCAAGCCCCAAACAGGCAGCTTTCCCATCATTTATGACAAGCGGGTTTCGCGCTCTATTGCCGGGCATATTGCCAGCGGCATTAATGGGGCAGCCATTGCCAGAGGGACAAGTTTTCTAAAAGACCAGCTTGGCAAGGCAATCGCCGCTTCGTCTATTTCCATTATCGATAACCCGCTCTTGAACAGGGGCATGGGATCGCGCCTGTTTGACGGGGAGACCCTGCCGGTCAGCCAGCGTTATATGGTCGAAAAGGGCGTGTTAAATGGCTGGCTGCTGACCTTGTCCACCGCCGCCCAGCTGGGCATGACCCCGACCGGTAATGCCGCGCGCTCTTTATCAGGCCCGCCCTCGCCTTCTGTTTCCAACTTCATCATGGAAAATGGCGAGACAGAACTGGACGACATGATAGCTGATATCAAACAGGGGCTATATATTACCGAATTAATGGGATCATCTGTTAGCATGACCACAGGCGATTACAGCCGCGGGGCATCCGGTTTCTGGATTGAAAATGGCAAGCTGGCATGGCCTGCTACCGAAGCCACGGTTGCTGGCAATTTAAAAGATATCTTCCTGAACATGACCCCGGCCAATGATCTGGATTTACGCCAGTCTATTGCTGCACCCTCTTTATTTGTCAGCGCCCTGACAGTGGCAGGTAGCTAGCCGATGACGCTTCCCCCCCCTTCTACCGGCATCACAGATTGGGCAGAGCTGATGCTAAAGGATCATGGGGTATTGCGGCTGGCCTGGCATAATCTGCACCAGATTGACGCACAGATGTGGCGCAGCAATCAGCCAACGCCCGGCCGGGTGGAACAGGCCGCCAAAGCCGGCATTAAAACCATCATTAATCTGCGTGGCCCCAGAAGTGACGGGGGCTGGAAGCTGGAAGCAGAGGCCTGTAAAAAAGCCAATATCACCTTGATAGATTTCACCGCCCGTTCCCGTGCCGCTCCGGATAAAGATATGCTTTATGGCGCGCGCGATCTGTTCAATTCTATTGAAAAGCCGGCCTTGATGCATTGCAAATCCGGGGCAGACAGAGCCGGGCTGATGGCCGCTCTTTATGTGCTTGTTTATTGCAAGAAACCCGTTGCCGAGGCAATGAAACAGCTTTCTTTGCGCTATCTGCATGTCCGCCAGGCCAAAACCGGTATGCTGGACAGCTTTTTTGAAGCCTATGCGCCCTATGAGGCACAAGGCATGGCGTTTTTTGACTGGGTGGATACTATTTACGACCCGCAAGCCCTGCATGATGCATTTATGGCACGGCCCTGGGCAGAAAAGCTGGTGGACGGGATTTTACGGCGCGAATAGAGCGTTACGCCCGGTTGCCAGATGCCGCCCGGATGCCTCCAGCCGCCTTCTAGCTATCCCCGCTGGCAAGAGATTGCAGGGCGCATAATTCGGCATAGAGGCCTTTTTTCGCCAATAATTGTGTATGCTGGCCGCGCTCGACAATCTTTCCAGCCTCTAGAACCAGTATCATATCAGCATGGCGAATTGTGGCCAGGCGATGGGCAACCACCAGGCTGGTGCGCCCTTCTGATAACCGTTCAATTGCCTGTTGTACCTGTTTCTCGCTCTGGGCATCCAATGCGCTGGTCGCTTCATCCAGCAACAGAATAGGCGCATCTTTTAGCATCGCACGGGCAATGGAAATACGCTGTCGCTGGCCACCTGATAATCGGTTGCCTGTTGCCCCGACCTGCGCCTGATAGCCGCTTTCCAATTGCTGGACAAACCCGTCCGCAGCCGCCGCGATAGCGGCCTTTTTTATCGCGCTTTCTGCTGCATCCGGCCGGCCAAAGCGAATATTGGCAGCGATTGTATCATCAAACAATATCGCTTCTTGCGAGACCAGCGCCATTTGCCTGCGAAGGCTGTTCAGGCTGACTTCGGCAATATTCTGGCCATCAATACTGATCTGGCCTGACCCGATATCATAAAAGCGCGGCAACAGATTGATGATAGAGGATTTACCGCTGCCACTTGGCCCGACAAGAGCAACCGTTTGCCCCGCGCCTACCTCAAAGCTGATATCTTCCAGAACCGCGCCCTTACCATAGGAAAAGCTGACGCCCTCAAACCGGATATGGCCTTTGGTAACGACCAATGCCGGCGCAGAAGGCTGTTCTGTAATGGTGTTTTTTCTATCCAGTAGCTGGAAGATACGTGCAGCCGCCGCCATCCCTTCCTGGGTGACCGCATTTAGCGTGCCTATGGCGCGAACAGGCTGAACCAGCATCAATAGCGCGGTGATAAAGCCAACCACATCGCCTACCTGCATCGCCCCGATTTGTACCTGCCAGGCCGCCACCCCTATCACGCCGGCAATGGCAAACCCGCCCAGCACTTCCAAGATAGGGTCGATACGCGCCCGCCCGGCCAGCAAATGCACCAGCTTGTCATATAAAATATCAAAGGCCGAAGCTGAACGGGCTTTTTCTGCCCCCTCACGCTGATAGGCCTTGACCATTCTGATCCCTTGCAAGGTTTCTGCCAGCAAGGAGGTTACCCCTTCCAGATGTTCCTGTAATGCCCCGGATGCGGCGCGTTGCCGCCTGCCAATACCGATAATCGGGCGCATGGCCAAAGGATAGACCGCTAGCACAAGTAAAGATAACAGCCAGCTAAACCAGACCATTACCGTGACCATCACCAGAATAGTTAAAATATCGCGCACCAGATTATTAGCCAGGCGCACCAGAGCTTCGCGCACCAGATTTAAATCATTCATAATACGCGAGATAAACGCCCCTGCCGGCTCTGCACTAACCACCGCCAAATCTGCACCTATCAAATGAGCCGACATCGCTTTTTGAATATCGGTGGTAATCCGCAAGGCAAGGCTGTTGACGCCCAGCACTTGAAAATACATGGCCGCCGCCTTGATAGAGGCGACCAGAATAATCAAAGCCGGTATCGCGATAAAGGGGTCATCTGGCAGAGACAAAAAAGCAAATCTGTTATGCTGGCTATTGCTTATTTCGGCACTTGTTCCGGCCAGCAAATCAAACACATGGCTGATAAGGGCAGGATACAGACCGCCGGCTGCGGCCACCACGACCATCAGCAGGAAAACCACCCCCAAACGCCCGCGATAGACCAGTACCCAGTCTGTCCAAAGCCGTTGCAATATCTGTCTGTCTGTTTTTTTGATCAAAGCTCTCGCACCCTGGCACAGACAAAATTATAAAAATCCATTTTGTGTGTGTAACATGACCGGCGCTGGCCTGTATAGATAGAATGGCAGCAAGGGGTATTTCGGCCAGCCGGTAAAGGCCTTGAAAAGGTGGCCTGGCGCACGCCTCTATATAGACACAAAAATTTGTTTTCTTTATGGTAATCGGGTCATGCTGAAATCTCTTCTTCGCTCTTCTATTGGCTCTGCTACCCTCAGCTTGTTGCTGGCAGGGATAATGGGTCTATTGGTGGGGCTTCGTCGCTGGCAGATAGAGGGGCGCAGCGCTTTACAGGCGCGCATGAAAAGCCAGCCGCAAATTATTATTTTCTGGCATGAACATCTATTTGTGATGAGCCCGCTTTTGCCCAAAAACTGTTCTGCCCTGCAATCACCGCATCCCGATGGAAAGGTACTGGCCGGCGCATCGCGGCTGTTTGGCTTGCGCCCTATCTGGGGTAGTAGCAACCGCCAGGCAGCCTCAGGCTTGCGCCAGCTGGTCGGCGAGATTAAATCCGGACGCTCGGTTGTTATCACTCCCGATGGGCCGCGCGGGCCTGCCCGCACATTGTCGATGGGCCCTATCAGCCTGTCGCAACTAACCGGCGCGCCCATTACCCTTGCTGTCTGGTCAGCCCCGCGATTATGGCGGGCAAAAAGCTGGGATAAAATGCGCTTTCCCAAACCATTCGGCACCGCTAACCTTATCTATTCCGAGCCGATTATGCTGGAAAAAACCAGGGATAGAAAAAAGCTGGAAGCCCAGAGAAAATCCATAGAAAAACAGCTCAATAAACTGATGTTGGATAGTGATGCAACTAGCAGAGGATGACAAGTGATGAGCGCAGAAGCCCTGGCAGGTTATAATCGCATCTGGAGGCTGTTACGCCCGCTTATCTGGCTCTATCTGCAGTTTCGGGTATGGCGTGGGCGCGAGGATAAAACACGGCTTTCAGAACGTTATGGAAATGCCAGCATCGCCCGGCCAAAAGGGGTGCTGTTCTGGCTGCATGCGGTATCGGTGGGCGAGAGTGTTGCTGCCCTTAATCTGGCGGCCAGCTTGCGAAAAAAGTGCAACGATGCAACCATTTTAATCACCACCAATACAGCCACCGCCGCTGCTCGTATCGCCAGCCAGAAAGACCTGTATATCCTGCATGCCTATCAGCCGCTTGACCATCCGGACTGGGTGAATAAATTCCTGCGTCACTGGCAGCCGGATTATGCGGTGATGCTGGAATCTGATTTCTGGCCGAACCTCATCAGCTGTACGGCAGCCAAAAATATCCCGCTATGTTTTGCCTCTGCCCAGCTATCCGATAAAGCCTTTCAGGCTTGGCAAAATCGCTCGGCACTTGCCCATATTGTCTTTTCTGCCCCGCAGGATATTTTTGCCGTTGATCAGGGACAGGCAGATAAATTCCGCCAATTAGCCGGAAATTCCAGCAACACGCCAGATATGCATATAGGCGGGTCACTGAAATTAAATCCTGCCAGCCTGACCCCGGATAAAGAGCTGATAGCAATGCTAAGGCAGGCAGCCGCAAGCCGCCCTGTCCTCCTGGCAGCCAGTACCCATAAGGGCGAGGAGGAGATGATCCTTGCCGCCAGCCAAACGCTCAGAAAAAACGGCCTGCCGCATTTTCTTGTTATCGCCCCGCGCCATCCTGAACGCGGCACAGAGATTGCCAGACTTGCAGGCGGGGCTGTCCAGCGGCAAAAAAATATGCCCCCCCGACCGCAAGATGAAATTTATATCTGCGATAGTTTGGGCGAGATGGGCAGCCTGTATACAGCAGCCGATATTATTATTCTGGGCGGCACATTTACAGATCTGGGCGGGCATAATCCGCTGGAAATCGCCCTGTTTGAAACCCCGATACTGGCTGGAAAATCCCGCTTTAAAAACAGGGCTATTTTCGATTCTCTAACGCAAGCTGGCCTGATAGAAGAAACAGCAGATAAAGATGCCCTTGCCCGCGCTTTGGAAAAAAAGCTGGAAGATATTCACCATAATCGCCCCCTGATGACCGATAAAAATAAAAAACAGGTCGCCGATATTGTTCGCCGCGCTTGTGGCCAGGCAACAAATACGGCAGACTATCTGTTGCAAAAGCTGGCGGTTATAAAAGCTGGCCAAAACAAAATATCAAACTCATGAATAAAGCGCCAAAATTCTGGAATAAAAAGACGTTTCTGTCGTCTTTATTGCTGCCGCTTAGCTGGCTATGGCGCGGACTGGCGGCGGCACGGCTGGCATGGATCGCCCCGACAAAGGCATCGCTGCCGGTTATTTGTGTTGGCAATATCAGCGTTGGCGGGACAGGCAAAACGCCCTTTACTGCCCATCT
>Ga0209138_1003211_pt1 | contig 11955 bp, 10 predicted proteins | sample SaaInl3SG_22_DNA_FD_184645 | JGI IMG/M metagenome (GOLD analysis project Ga0209138, IMG submission 184645) | Marine microbial communities from expanding oxygen minimum zones in the Saanich Inlet - ESP_153SG_22_DNA (SPAdes) (version 2) | ecosystem: Environmental > Aquatic > Marine > Intertidal...
TGACGTGTACCACAAAGTGCGAGACGCTGTTGAATCTTTGCGAGAACAACCAAGACCTATCATATTGGAATTCAAAACGTTCCGAATGAGGGGTCACGAAGAAGCTTCCGGCACCAAGTACTACCCCGAGGGCCTCATCGACACCTGGGCCGAAGTGGACCCTGTGGACCGCATCCGCGAACATTTGATGGCCGCAGGCGTGCTCGACCAAGCGACCGAAGACGGCTTGCGGGAGGAAATCAAGGCGCTGATCGAAGCGGGCTTGAAAGGTGCAGCAGCTGAACCTCTGATCAACGCCGACACCGCAGAAGAACTCAACGACCGGTTTGCCCCCGGCACCCCTCAAGGTGTCAGAGAAGCGCCTGCCGATTCAGGACGTGAACTCCGGTTCATCGACGCCATCACGGAAGGCCTGCGCACCAGCATGGAAAAGAACGATGGGCTTGTGCTGATGGGTCAAGACATTGGTCCCTACGGCGGGGTATTCAAGGTGACGGACGGTTTTGTCGAGGCGTTTGGCGAAGACCGCGTCCGAAACACCCCTCTGTGCGAATCCGCCATTGTAGGAGCCGGCCTTGGACTCGCCATCGCAGGAAAGAAAGCGATGGTGGAAATGCAGTTCAGCGACTTTGTGACCTGCGGCTTCAACCAAATCGTCAACAACCTCGCCAAGATCCACTGGCGCTGGGGCCAATCGGCCGACGTGGTCGTCCGCATGCCCACCGGCGGCGGTGTCGGTGCGGGGCCGTACCACAGCCAAAGCACCGAAGCGTGGTTCTTCCACGTGCCCGGCTTGAAGATCGCCTACCCTTCGACCCCGGCCGATGCGAAGGGGCTGCTGCGGATGGCAATCGAGGACCCTAACCCCGTCTTGTTCTTCGAGCACAAGTACCTCTACCGGAGCCTGACCGGGCCCGTGCCGCAGGAGGACTACTTGCTGGAGTTTGGGGTGGGACGCGTGGTTCGCGAGGGCCACGACGCCACGCTCATCACCTACGGCCTGGGCGTGCAATGGGCGGAGCAAGTGCTCGACGCGCATCCAGAATGGAGCGTGGAGGTCATCGACTTGCGCACGCTGTTGCCGTGGGACGAAGAACTGGTCATGCAGAGCGTGTGCAAGACAGGCAAGGCGCTGGTGCTCCACGAAGACACGATGACCGGCGGCATTGGTGCGGAAATCAGCTCTCGGATTCACGAACGGTGCTTCGAGCACCTGGACGCCCCAGTGGCGCGCACCGCGAGTCTGGACACGGCCTTCCCGTTTGCCCAAGACTTGGAGCGAAATTTCATGGCGAACGCCCGTCTCGAAAGCGACCTCGAGGCGCTGTTGGCGCGCTGATTCAGCGACGCGCCGAATGTGCGGGCCGCAAAATCAGCGACGTGCCCGCTGCACCACGCGCGGGTTTTTGATCATTGCCTCGACCTGCTTGATGTCGTTCTTCAGCATGCCCTTGGTGTCGAGGCGCTTGGCTTCCTGAATCATGACCATGGCCCTCTTGCGGTCTTGTTTGGCGCTCATGCAGACCGCAAGGTTCAGCTTGACGGCCGCCTTGTCGTGGTCCTGCTTGAGCCCCAGCGTGAGGGACTTGCGCAGGTGCCCCTCGGCTTCGTTGAGGTTGGACTGCATCGTCACGCTGCCGAGGAGAAAGTGGTAATAGCCGCGTTGCCCTGTCCAGAGTTGGTCGGGCTTGATGCGGTTGAGCCACTTGACCGCCTCTTCCATGCGCTGCATGCGAAGGTTCGCAAAGGCCACGACCAAACGCACGCTCCGCAAATTCGCCAGCACGAGCACAATGGAAAGAAGGGTCATTCCTACGGCTGCGCCCCAGCTTCCTTGGGTGTACAACAGCACAGTGTACGCGAGCGATGCGGCGGCGACGAGAATTTTGAAAAGGCGAATGAGCATGGGGGGAATTTTGGGCTGAATCGTTCGCAAAACTACTCCACAGGCGGTGTACCTTCGTTTCATGAGTCAAATCATGCGCTTGCGTGTCATTCTCGACACCGAAGACGACGTGTTTCGCGACATCGACATCGCGACCGACGCTCCCTTGATGCACCTGCATTTCGCGGTGTTGGACGCCTTTGGCTGGGAGGCCGGCGAGCTCGCGTCGTTTTTCCAAAGCGACGAATCGTGGAGCCGTGGCAAGGAGTTTTCACTTCTCGACATGAGCGACCCCATGGCGGAGGAGGGGGCCAAACCCGAGGACGCCATGAATGAAAGCACCGTAGGCCACCTCATTCCTGAGCTTGGTCAGCGTGCCATCTACGTCTACGACTTCCTGCGCATGTGGTGCTTCTACGTCGAGCCGTTGTCGCTTGAAAATCCCGATGCCAACGCGGTGTACCCAGCATTGTGCCACGAGTTTGGGACTCCGCCTGCCTTTGACAGCAAAGACGGCGACCTCCTCGAAGGCATGGATCTCCCTTCAGACGAAGAAGAGGACCACGGCAAGCCCTACCGCACGGGCGACCCTGAACTTGATGCCTACCTCGACGACGACGACGACGACGACGACTACGGCGGTGAGGAGCACCTGTCCATTGACGACCTCGACGACCTGTATTGATTGATGGCGGAAGGCAAAGCAGGGCAACCCGGCGTGGTGGTTTCCATCGTGGGGCCTACGGCTTCTGGAAAGACGGAACTCGCCATCGCCCTTGCCACACGCCTCGGCACGGAGGTTGTCAATGCGGACGCCCGCCAGGTCTACCGAGGCATGGCCATTGGCACCGCCCAACCCACGGCCGCTGAGCGCGCCGCCGCCCGCCATCACCTCGTCGACTTCCTCGAACCGACCCAGCTCTACAGCGCCGGCACCTTCGAAGAACAGGCCGTTCCGCTGCTTAATCAGCTTAGCCAAGAACGCGGCGGCGCCGTGCTGGCCGGCGGATCGGGCATGTACGTCAAAGCGGCCCTCGAAGGGCTCGACCCCCTGCCTGCCGACCTCGACCTGCGTCGACAACTCAACGCGGAGGTCGAATCCGCAGGCCTGCCCCACCTCGTGTCGCGACTTCGCGAGCTGGATCCCGAGCACGCCGACGCCATGGACATGTCCAACCCGCAACGCGTGGTCCGAGCCCTCGAGGTGTGTCTCACGTCTGGCCGCCCCTTCTCGAGCTTTCATTCCGGCGCCGTCAAGCCCCGCAAATGGCACGTCGTTTCCGTGGGCCTGGACCCCGACCGGACCGAGCTGCGCGAGCGCATCGCGCTCCGGGCCCACGCCATGATGGACGCCGGATGGCTGGAGGAGACGCGGCGCTTGATTCCGCTTCGAAGCGAGAACGCGTTGAACACCGTAGGCTACAAAGAGTTGTTTCAGCATCTGGACGGCGACATGCCGTTGGAAGACGCCGTGGATTTGGTCATTACTCACACCAGGCAATTCGCCAAACGCCAAATGACGTGGTTCCGCAAGGACCCGCGCACGGCGTGGTTCCCGTACACGCACGAATCGCGAAGCCGCACCCTTGAGGCCGCCTTAGACCACGCCGTTTCCGAAGTCGCACGTCTGCAAGGCTCACCCCTTCCCCCTCACGACGCATGAAGCACGGCGCCCCCCTCGACCATTACGACGCGCGCGTGGCGGAAGACCTCGAGTTTGACGTCGTCCAGGAAATGCTCGTCGAGCTCGCCGGCTGTCCGTCGAGCGAAACGCGGGCGAGCGAATTGGTGCCGAGCAAGGACCGCATTTGGGTGGTCCACCGCCTTCAAGAGACGGATGAGATGAAACGCATCCGGTCGGGTGGTCACGGATTCCCACTTCTTGAGTTCGAAGAGTTGCATCGCGAAATCAAACTTCTCGGTGTGCAGGAGAGCGTGCTCGACGAAGCCGGCTTCCGCCGCATTTCGACCGCCTCGCGCATCATGAACGTCGTCCTCGAAGTCTTGGCCCAATCGGACGACCCGTGGCCTCGTCTCGAAGCCGTGCTCGAGGGCCAAGAACCCAGCACGGAACTCATCGAGGCCATCGACGCCGTGTTCGACGCAAAGGGCAACATTCGGGACGACGCCTCCCCCGAACTCGCGAGCATCCGCGAGGACATGACGTCCGTTCGCCGCAAGATCAACCGCTCCTTCCTTCGCGCCATGAAGTCCGTCCAGGAACGCGGCTTTCTGGCCGACATCCGCGAAGGTTTTGTGCAGGAGCGCCGGGCCATGGCCGTGATCAGCAGCTACAAGCGTCAAGTGAGCGGCGCCGTTCTTGGTTCTTCCAACACCGGTTCCGTGACCTTCATCGAGCCCGGCGCCTGCATCCCCCTGAACCAGGAACTGGAGATGTTGCGTGACGACGAGCGCAAGGAGATTCGGAACATCTTGCGCGTCTTGACCCGCAACATCCGCAGGCACCTTCCTGCCATCAAAGGGTACCAACGGGGATTGACGGAACTGGACTGGATTGCGACGCGGGCGCGTTTGGCCTCCAAACTCGAGGGCAGCCTCCCCCAAATTCGCAAGAAGCCGGGACTGCACCTCCTCTCGGCCTACCACCCGTTGCTCCATCTGACCAACACATTGGCGGGCAAGGATACGCTACCTCAACACGTGGAACTTCACCGCAAGCAACGCATGTTGGTCATCAGCGGCCCGAATGCCGGGGGCAAGAGCATCACCATGAAGACGGTGGGGCTCCTGCAAATGATGATTCAAAGCGGGCTTCTCGTGCCCTGCCACAACGCCTCGGAAGTGGGCGTTTTCAGCGCCATCCTTCCTGACATCGGCGACCACCAAAGCATTGAAAACCAACTCTCCACGTACAGTTACCGCCTTGGACGCATGCGTCACTTCTTGAATGTGGCGGGCGCCAACAGTTTGTTGTTGCTGGACGAGTTTGGCACTGGATCGGACCCTGAATTGGGAGGCGCTTTGGCGGAGGTGTTTTTTGAAGAGTTGTACGACAAGGGGGCGTTTGGGGTGATCACCACCCACTACGCCAACATCAAGACGCGCGCCGCCAAATTGCCTGAGGCGTTCAATGGGAGCATGCTGTTCAACCGTGAATCCCTCGCTCCCATGTACCAATTGGAAGTGGGCCAGCCGGGGTCTTCCTTCACCTTTGAGGTGGCGGAGATCAACGGCATCGGCGCCAAGCTCATCGATCGCGCGAAGGGCAAGCTGGACAAGCGCCGGGTGGAGCTCGACGGCCTTCTCGGCGACTTGCACAAGGAAAAGTCCAAACTGGCCAAGTTGACCAACAAGCAGCTCCGGGCGGAACTGGAGGCGGAAAAAGCCACGGCGGAAGCCGAACGCCTGAAAGACGCGATGGAGGAAAAAGAGCGAAACCTCAACACGCAGTTCGACGCCCTCAACACCGCGCGTGTACGGAGCACCAAACTGACGCAATTCGTCGACCGTTTCGAATCAGGCAAGCCCAACAAGGCCTTGCTCGAGGAGATCAAAACCTACCTCGCGAAAGAAAAGGCGCGCCAAGAAGAACAGGCAAAACGAGGCACCTCCAAGTCCAAATCCTCGGGCAAGCGACGCCCCAACCACCAGTCCGACAACATCGCCGTGGGCTCGTTGGTGCGGTTGCGGACAGGCCAAGAACGCGGCGACGTCATCGAAGTCAAGGGGGACATGGTCACCGTGATGTTTGGCGCTTTCAAGACCAAGGTGAAGCGAAACCAGCTGACCTGGCTCCGCTGATCGTTCCACAAAGCACGTCGTGCTTACTGCACAACCACCTTGCGGGTGGCGCTCTGGCCCTGGGTCGTGGTCACCGTCACGTAGCGAATGCCACTCCCCCACGCTGACAAGTCGAGTTGGCCGTCAAACCGGGCACCCGCCTCCTCACCAAGGGGCCGGCCCAATGCGTCAAACCACTGCACACGCACCACCTGAAATCCCTCGGGGCAGACCACAGACACCTGGCCCACCGTCGGGTTGGGCATCACCGCAAGGCCCGACAAGAAGCGCTCTTCGACGGCCGTCGCTTCACACGCCCCAAAGACGTCGCACGTGACGTTGCCGTCCTCATCGGTAGCGCGGTAGCTGCCGTCCATGACTTCTTCTCCCGATTCAATGGGGTCGAGAAACGCCTTCAAACGCATCGACACGGGAATCGGATTGGCCCCGTCCCAGTGGTAGCTGAGTTTGCCGTAGTAGTCGGGCGAGTTGGGGCTGTCGCAGAACGACGCTCCCCCACTCAGGGTGCCGACGATGCGGTGGTTTTCCTCAAAAATGGGCGACCCCGAAGAACCTCCTTCCGTCACCCCGTGGCTGGTCTCCGTGGACACCCATGTCACCCGCCAATGCGCCCCAAGGGCATACACGTTGCTGTTGATCAGGGGATTCGAATAGGTCGAAATCTTCTTGCGGTCTCCTGACGGGTGGTGAATGCCCACGCCGTTGTGACCATTGAATCCGGTCGCATCCCACCCTGCGAAGTAGGGTTCCCAACTGTCCAAAATCGGATCTTCCACCTCGACGAGGAGGAAATCGCTGCCGTCGATTTGGCCGTTGGGCATGTCGTCGCTGTCGGTCAAGTGAATCACACCCGTTCGCGTGTGCGAATTGATGGATGACGTCCCACCGCAATCGTAGTATTCGTAGTTGAACTGGACCTTGAAGAAGGGCCAATCGTCCTCCTCCGCGTCGTTGGCGCAGTGGAAGGAACTCAACATCAGTTGGCGGCAATCCTGAGCCGTGTTGTTGATCATGGATCCCGAGCACAAGAAAATCCCACCGCCTTGGGTGATCCGAAGCTTCACCACGGCGTCCTTTTCGCATTCCCAGCTGTCGCCTTCCGGGCAATTCACGTCCACCTGGCAAGCGTCAGACCCGCCCCGCTCTTCGGCAGATGTCCACGGCGCCGGAAACCGTTGGTGGCGGGCGAAAAAACCCACGCCGCAGATCCCCAAGGCCGCGGGCTCGATGTTGCCCAAGGGCACCTCGTAGCGCATGACAAGGGCATCTCCAGGAACTTCGTTGTTCGTCCAGCGGCGGTGATCGTTGTTTTCGAACGACGTGACAGGGCCTTCGACCCAAGTCTCGGCATAACGCCCTTCCGGCGTCTCGAACCACACCTGCGCGCCACCTGGAAGGTGGAAGTCATCGAAGTAAAGGCAGGTGCCCAACGCACCCGGAGCAACGACTTCCAAACTCCACACTTCGCTTGAGGCTGTGACTTGACGGGAAGCCACCTCAAAAAAGTCCACCGCTGTGGGCAACACGAAGCCCACCATCTCGCGGCCCGTCTCCTCGGACTGCACAACCATTTCTGCCTGTGCCTTTCCCAAATCGGGCGTTTCCACGCTCCACACTGCCTGCCCCCATGCACTTGCACTCGTCGCCAACACGGACACAACCAACGCCAACTGACACGAATGCCAAAAACCCTGAATCGTCGTTCCAATCATGTCCCCAAGTTACCGCCAACTCCCCTCTGCTTCCCTTAAATTCACGCACCCATGACCATTCGAACTGTTCTTCTTCCGTTGTTTTTTGGTGGTTCCTTGATGCTCAGCCCCTTGGGAGGTCTGTCGCAAGAGGACATGAGTCCTCAAGAAGCAGCCCAAAAATTCGGCACCCTCATGCGCTACATCGGCCAGCTTTACGTCGACAGCGTGAATGTGGAAGATTTGACCGAACGAGCCATTGTCAAAATGCTGGAAGATTTGGACCCCCACTCGGTCTACTTCTCGCCGGAAGAATTGAAAGACGCCGACGAGCCCCTCAATGGAAATTTCGAAGGGATCGGCGTCCAATTCAACATTTTCAAAGACACCATCATGGTGGTGTCCCCCATCAGCGGAGGGCCTTCGGAGAGGCTTGGGATTCGTGCAGGAGATCGCATCGTGGAAGTGGATGGCGAAAACGCCGCAGGCATTGGCATCACGAACCGCGACGTCATGAAGTTGCTGAAAGGCCCCAAGGGTACGGTCGTGCAAGTCGGCATCAAGCGCGAGGGCGTCAAGGAGCTCCTCACCTTCGACATCACCCGAGACAACATCCCCATCTACAGCATCGACGCGGTGCACATGGTGGACGACAAGATTGGCTACATCAAAGTGAGCCGGTTCGCCAAAACCACCATGGACGAATTCCGTGAGGCCATTGCCGAACTCCAAGCCCAGGGCATGAAGGACCTCATCCTGGATTTGCAAGGAAACGGCGGCGGGATGCTCCGCACGGCCATCGACATGTCCGACGAAGTTCTCAGTGGCGACAAACTCATCGTCTACACGGAGGGCCGGGCGTTTGAGCGGGAGGACACGTTTGCGCAATACAAAGGCCTCTTCGAAAAAGGGCGCTTGGTGGTGCTCATCGATGAAGCCTCCGCGAGCGCAAGCGAAATCGTGTCAGGCGCCGTGCAGGATTGGGATCGTGGCCTTGTGATGGGGCGACGCAGTTTTGGCAAAGGCCTCGTGCAACGTCCCATGCGGTTGCCTGACGGAAGCGCCGTGCGCCTGACCGTTCAGAAATACTACACCCCTTCCGGTCGTTGCATCCAAAAGCCCTATGACGACGGTGTGGAAGCCTACCGCAAGGAAAAGTTTGAGCGCTACGGACGCGGCGAGTTCATGAGCCTCGACAGTTTGGAGTTGCCCGACAGCCTGATGTACAAAACCCGGCTGCTCGAACGTGAAGTGTACGGCGGGGGCGGCATTCTTCCGGACATCTTTGTGCCCCTCGACACGTCCCTCAGCTCGGAAACGTTCTCCCGCATCCTGCGCAAAGGATTGTGCAGCCGCTATGCTTTGACCCAAGTCGATGCGGACCGTTCAGCCTGGGAAACACGGCACGACTCTGAAGATGATTTTGTCCAAAACATGCGGTTCTCCGACGATGAAATTTTGGCCTTCAAGGCCTACGTCTCAGAGGAAGGGGTAGACATCGACGAGGAAGAATGGACGCGTTCCCGCCCTGCCATCGAATTGCGCTTGAAAGCCTTTTACGGCCGCAACGTCTACAACAGCAGAACCTTTTACCGTGTCATTGGCGGTTTGAACGAAGCCCTTGAAGAAGCGATTCGCGTTTTGAACGATGGAACGTTCAATGCTGCCAACCTTGCGCACCGCACATTTTGACACGAATCCTACTTTTGCAAGAAACAATTCAATATACAACCATGCGTTTTTCCATCACTACATTGACATTGGCCACGTTGTTGGCCGGTTTCACAGCGTGCAACGACGGAGGATCTGACGTGACTGCAAAAGCCATCGAAGGCGAAGCGGCTGCCGAAACCCCTGTCAACGCCAAGCCCGAGAAGTTTGACCCTGCCCAGACCCAAGCGGAAGCTCCAGCTGGCCCGACCACCGCAATGGTGTTTGACAGCTACGAGCACGACTTTGGCACCATGGACGAAGGTGACGCCGTCACGCACGTGTTCAAGTTCACGAACACGGGAAGCGAGCCGCTCATCCTCGACAAGTGCAAAGGATCTTGCGGCTGCACCGTGCCCCAGTGCCCCAAGGAACCCATCGCTCCAGGTGCCAGCGGCGAAATCGAGGTGAAGTTCAACTCGAAAGGCAAGAAGAACAGCCAGACCAAAACGGTCACCATCAACGCCAACACCGACCCAGGACAAACCATCCTGAAGATCAAGGCGTTCGTGAATCCTGCGGAGACGAATTGATTCGAGCTCCTCGAACAACAAAAAAAGGCACCTTTCAAGGTGCCTTTTTTGTTGTGCTCCTCTCGAGCAACGGATCTCCGGCCACGGAGACGAACCCTATTGAAGCAGCACGTCGATGTCTTGAGCCAGTTCGTGGTCCTTGCGCGTCACCACCCCACCCATGTCGTGGGTGTGCAGTTCGATCCGAACGTAACTGAAGGTATTCACCATGGTAGGGTGATGGCCGTGAGATTCGGCCAAGAATGCCACCCTCGTCATGAAGGTGAAGGCCTCTTGAAAGTCCTTGAAGCGAAACTCGCGCACGAGTCGATTGTCACGTTCTTGCCACATGTCCAGCAGTATTTGCAGGGCCAATGTACAGGAAAAGGCGTGGACATGCCACGCCTTTTGCGAAAGCCGCGTTGGACTCGAGATTACAACATGCCCCCCTCCGACGACTCGTCGTTGCCCGATGACGTGTCCGCTGAAGGCGTCTCGGTGGCTCCCGTCTCGACAAACATCAAGAGCTCGCGCATCTTTTCCGCTTGGCGGATGTGTCCGCTGCGCTCGTAGCCGTAGGCCACGTTGCCGATCAAACGACGAACAATGTCGAGGCTTCCGCAAGGACCGCAATTCTTCTCGTCTACGGGAAGCTCGAGGTGGCTCAAAAATTCACTGACTTCAGCCTTGTTGATGACGGTGCCTTGGCTGAACGGATTGATGTAGAACAACACCCCACCCGGCGCCTGGTTGTCCGGCTGCTCCGTTTCATGGTGAATGTGATGCTCGTCGCAATAACACAGAATAAAGTGGTTGGGCAGATTCACGCCGTGAATTGGCAATTCCAAATCCTGCGCCAAACTCAGATACAAAATGCCAAGGCCCAGAGGGTTCCCCCGCTTTTCATCGATGACTTCCCCCAGCAGAGCCTGCGCAGGGTCGGGCTGGCCGCTCTTGGCGTTGGTGAATCCCTCGACGTCATAAAGGATGTGGTTCAGGATGCGCACTTGCTCAAGCGCCGTCAACTCTTCGTTGAGTTCAAGCCAAACGTTTCGCTTGAGTTTTTCATACTTGACGCGAAGTGCGTCCATGTCCAACATTGGATCAGCGGCCTTGTGCACCCACAACGCCCCCTCAAGCGCGCTTTCTGCACCTGAGTCAAACCAATCTCGCAAACCTTGGTGCACGTAATTTCCGTGAAGGCCGTCCACCAACTCATCCATACGCCGTTCGTGCTCGGCACAGTGGGCGTGGGATTCGCGCGATTCAAGTAGTGCTGGAAGCACAGCTGCGCCTTTGGCGAGGAGCTGTTCACGCACGTGCTGGTAGACCCCTTCGTCAGGGTCGTCCAGCAATTGAATGAGGGCTTGGATTTCGTTAGGTTGCATGACGCTTGCAGATTGTTAGGGTGCAGTCGATTCCAAAACTACCCGCCACCCTCGTGCTTTCTCGGAACGGCCCCATCCAGTTTTCACAGCCTTTGTGTTAATGGCATCACAATCCCTTGCAGCTACGAAGTTTATCTTCGGGAGGTGAGTCCTTCTTTTTCCTCCTCGCCCCGTCCCGTCGTCACTGACCGCATGCGCCTGACGTACGCATTGTGGTTCACGATGGCCTTCCTGCTGTCCATTTGGGCTGTGTATGTGATGAACGAAACCCTCGACTTGGGATGGAGAAAACATGGCATCCATCCACGCAAGTTGGAAGGCCTCACTGGCATCTTGACCTACCCATTCCTCCATGGCGACTGGGGCCACCTCTGGAACAACACCATGAGTTTTTTCACCCTCAATGGATTCCTCTTTTATTTCTACAGGTCCATTGCGCTGAGGGTTTGGCTCTGGCTTTTCTTCCTCAGTGGCTTCATGCTTTGGGGTCTTGCTGTCGATGGCAACCACATCGGAGCGAGCGGCATCATCTACGGATTGGCTGCCTTTCTCTTCACCAGTGGCGTCATCCGCGAAAACCGACTGTTGCTGCGCGTGAGTCTCGCTGTGGCGTTCTTGTATGGAGGAATCGTCTGGTGGATGTTGCCCATCGACGACCACGTGAGCTGGGAAGGCCACCTGAGCGGGGCCGTTGTAGGGACTCTACTCGCCCTTACCTACCGACGTCAAGGCCCCAAAGACCAGACCTACCAATTTGAGAAGGACGACCCCAACGCCCCTCTTCCGGAATGGTGGATGGCCGCTCATCCGAATCATCCGGACACCTTAGCACAACGCGCCAACGAGGCCGCAGCTTCGACTGAAGTGAGTGAGGACAGTCCACAGGAAAGCACCAGCACCCCACCCCCCACATTCAGTTCACCAACGTCAAGTTGATCAGGTGTTGAGCATCACGGGCATGACGAGCATCAGCACGTCTTCGCCGGGCTCTTCTGGCTCACTCGGGC
>Ga0209138_1003217_pt1 | contig 11927 bp, 7 predicted proteins | sample SaaInl3SG_22_DNA_FD_184645 | JGI IMG/M metagenome (GOLD analysis project Ga0209138, IMG submission 184645) | Marine microbial communities from expanding oxygen minimum zones in the Saanich Inlet - ESP_153SG_22_DNA (SPAdes) (version 2) | ecosystem: Environmental > Aquatic > Marine > Intertidal...
AAAAAGACCCATAAAGCCGAGGGCTAACAGTCCTCGCAGGCGGCGTGATTTAGATCGTTCGATTTTCGCGAAAGCTCGGTGACGCTTTCCTCGTCAAAATCAATCTTTTCGGTACTTAAATAAATGAGTCCTGCCATTGTTTAGTTGTTTTCAAGTGCTTGAGCTTCTTCCCAAGAAAGATGGCCTTCAAGGTTACTTACCCCCCAGTTTTCCCACTCAGGTTTTGTCCAAAGATTGGGGAAAAATACTCTTTTCTGATATTTCGGATGCATATAGCGTTGCCATTCCGAACCTCCGGTGGCTTCCGAATCGCCCAAATATTTGCGAGCGGCGTTCAAATGGCTCATCACCCATTTAACGTTTACGGTGTGATCATAATGACGCAAGGCCTCAATCAAAGCCGGATTATTTCGCTTTTCACTGGGCAAACGCAAATAGATAAGTTGAAGGTTCGCTTTGTTGTATTGCTTCATGAAAGTGATAAACTCTTCCATGTATTTGTTTTCGAAATTGCGCAGCAAAGTCGATTTATCGCCCGTATCGAAATTTTTACCCGCCGCCTGCCAATACAAATGCTCGTAGGCGTGTTCGAATGGGGTGTTTCGATCGATCGTGGCGCGAAAACGATAGTCGATCAAATTAATAAGATCCGTTGAGGCAAATTCAATTTTTCTGTACTGAGCACTTTGAAACCCGCTGGCCGGTGTCAGAGTATCGCGAAATTTCATGTACTGTTCCTTTTCCATGCCATCGCCCATAATAGAAAACGACTCGGAGAGCATATCGAAATATCTGCTGATTCGATCGAGATGCAAAGCGAATTTTTCCGCGGTGATATCTTCCGCCGTTGCCACCTGATCAATTTCCCAAAGAATCATTTTAAAGAGCAGCTCGTTAATCTGATGATACATGATAAACACCATTTCATCGGGGTGTTCCGTACGTTGCGTCTGCAAACCCAAAAGTGCATCTACCTGAATATAATCCCAGTAGGTCATTGGTTTTGCGTGCAAAAGTCCTGATAGATGCACATCTGGGTTTTGACCGATTGCCTTGTACTTTTCATCTATCGCCGACAACAACTCTTCTCTATTCATCTTCGCATAGGTTTAGATCCGCAAGTTACTTTTTTTCACCTGCTTGCTTTTTATCGAAAAGGAACACACTCTCCTCAATCGCGATCATTTCGTACTTTCCCCCCGAAACAAAAAAGCGCTATGCAATCTGACGACACAAAAATGATCATGGGCCACCCGGCCGCACTCTTCATTCTGTTTTTTACTGAAATGTGGGAACGCTTTTCCTACTATGGAATGCGGGCCATCCTCGTATTGTATTTAACGGCGAAGGCAACGACCGATAATCCCGGTTTGGGATGGGAAAATACCTCGGCGCTCGAGCTTTATGGATGGTATACAATGATGGTTTATGTGATGTCGGTGCCGGGTGGACTTCTAGCCGATAGGCTGTTGGGGCAAAAGAAAGCGGTTATGCTCGGTGGCGTGCTTCTTTGCATGGGTCACCTTATTTTGGCTTGGGACACGGTTTACGCATTCTATACAGGTCTTGTTTTCATCGTTCTAGGGGTAGGTGCTTTGAAGCCCAATATTTCGACTATGGTGGGCGGGCTGTACAAAAAGGGCGATGGCCGTCGTGACGCTGGATTCACCATTTTCTATATCGGAATTAATATTGGAGCCTTTTCTGCTCCCCTCCTGGTGGGATATGTAGGTGAAGAAATTAACTGGCATTACGGATTCGGATTGGCAGCGATTGGTATGGCCATTGGCCAAATTGTCTACGTAATGGGTCAAAAGCATTTAAAAGGAATCGGCGATTTTTCTCCACCCTCCCGGGTGGATGGCAAATTAAAATCGACCCCGCTCACCCAAGATGAAAAAGACCGGCTCAAAGTGCTCTTATTATCCTTCGTAGTGGTCGTCGTTTTTTGGGGTGCCTATGAGCAAGCAGGCGGACTCATGAACTTGTACGCCAAAGAGAAAATTGATCGCGTAATGTTCGGTTTTACCGTTCCCGCAAGTTTTCTTCAGGCGCTGCACGCATTCTACGTAATTCTTATCGGAGCGCCCATTGCCTATTTCTGGAACCAATGGCGCAAATGGGGACGTGAATCTAGCTCGTTATTCAAAATGGGCGTGGGAACTATAATAACCGGACTCGGGTTTTTATTCTTGGCTGGTGCCGCTCAAGAGACCATGAATTCCGATAATGGAATGGCATCGGTTTACTGGATGTTCGCTGCTTACCTTTTACACGTCATTGGCGAGTTGAGTATCTCACCGGTAGCCCTTTCCTTCATTACCAAACTAGCCCCCGCTAAATACGCTAGTTTCATGATGGGCGCCTACTTTTTTGTTACGGGTATTGGAAACAAGTTGGCTGGGCTCATAGGAGAAGCCGCTCAAAAAGCGGGAGAAATGGCCATTTTCGTTGGCGTTTTTGCTTTCTGTTTCGTTTTCGGCCTGGTACTGGTTCTTTTCGTGAAAAAGCTAAAAGGATTAGCCCACGGTGCAGATGATGTTACTCCTGTTTCGGCTCTTCCGGATCCGGAGTAATTGAGCTCTCTTTTTCTGACTCCTTATCCTCGGTGTACAGGTGGTCATCTACTTGTGTCAGGCTAATCATATCTGGAGCAATCATGCCGATATCTTTCGCTTTTAGCGTCCGATAAAGCTCGGTGTACACTCTGTTTTTGGTGAACAGTATGTCGCGTTCTACCCAGAAATGGATGAAAAATTTTCCTCTATTTTCATCAATTCCATCGTAATAAACCATGGGTTCTGGGAGGTTTCCCGATTGAATCACATTTTTCATGGCATCGGCAACGAGCATAACCGTTCGTTCCGGGTCTAATCCTGCCAAAGGCAGTTGGAAATCAAATCGAAGTCGCCGCGTCTTATTCGCTAACGTCCAATTAATGACCTTTTGAGAAACTATGTCGCTATTCGGTACAATGAGCTCCGACGAGTCATATAAGCGCAGCGTCGTCGCTCGAATACCAATTCGAATTACTTCGCCCTCATCTAATTGAATTTTAACAATATCGCCCTCCGTAATGGGTCGCTCAAAAACGATTATCAATCCGCTCAAGAAGTTGTTTATGATCGACTGAAGTCCAAAACCAATACCCACACCCAAAGCTCCCGCGAGAAGCCCAAGATTTGTAAAATCAAACCCCAATTGGCTCAAGGCTAAAAAGATCCCAAAAGTAACCAAGGTGTAATTCGTGATGGAGCTAATTGCCATGGGAACCCCGCGTTCTAAATCGAGCCGCATAAGTACTTCCTCTCTGAGAAATAAGATAAACAACCCCACAACTAGCCAGGTCACTGCCAAGACTCCAAAGAAATCGAGCCCGTTCCCAATAGTGATTTTCCCATCGCCCACTGTCATACCAACAGTAAGTAGCCCTTCCCACCAAAGTTCAAGTGCATCGAGAATATAAAATCCATTCATCAAGATCCGAGCAAAGAGGAAGATCGCGGTTATTTGAATGATCCGGTTCATTCCTCTAATTGCTTTTTCTCGCGACTCTTCACTCCAACGATGCGAATACGTTGGGATTCCACTGCCAAACCACGTACGGATGGCAATCGTCAAACTTTGGAAAGTAAGCCCAACAAATATGGCGCCCATTAATGACGTGATCGTACCGTCGGTCAAGAGCATGGCAAAAACAAAGTACCCAACCAAATTCGCAACAATAGACACTAATTGCAGTAAGAGTAAAAAGGGAGCCAAGAGTATCACCAATTGAACCCACCAAGCCTTGATAGAAGAATATCGGGTTCTCGTTTTCCAGAGTCTGTACAGGCCAAAGGAGAGGGCCAACTCAACACATAAAAGGAATATTCGTTGGCCGACAGGACCCACATTAAAGGCGCCGAGTTTGAATATGAGATACATAAACGTAACTCCAAGTACTACCCATTTCTGTTCGTCTTTAATGTGCCCAATAAATACGGCGATGAATGTCCCGAGCAGAAGCAAAACGTAGGTCATTACAAACAATTGGGGGGCGTCGTCTAAGGACCCAATTAATGTGAGCAAACCATAAAATACTGAGGATAGCCAAGGGCGTTGAAATAGGCTTTTCGTGATACGATCGCTGTAAATTTCATCATCAAGGGTAAGCCCTTTTTTCATTCGATACAGGAACAATAAAAACAAAATGGTCAAGGGAAAAAACCAAAGAATACGTCTTTGATGTTGGTCCAAGTACATTTTTACATCTGCTTCTGCCAAAGTAATGAGCGCCTGTAAACCCACGTTGGAAGCAGAGGTCGTATCCTTGTGAAGATTCAGAAAATTCTCTTCGCGCTCCATTACACGGGTAAAGAGCGCCCGGGTTTTAGCATTGTCAATATCCTTTAGTTGGCCTTCTATTTTTAATACTTGTTCGGTAACCAGAGCCTCCGTGCTCAATGATAAGTCGAACTCGCTATCCACAAGGGTATAAACGGAATCGAGATCATCAATCGTTCGTTCTATCTGTCCTACTATTTCCTCCTTGGAATCCTCCTCTTCTATTTCTTGTAAAAGCAATTCCCAGGCAGAATTATATTTCCCTAGTTGCTTCTCAATTCCTTCTAACTTCCTATTTCTTGAAGCGAGTTCAGCCCCTAAAACCCCAACCTGTCCATCCAAATCATTCCATCGCAACTTCAAGCCTTCCAGAGTTCCTGTAATTTGTCCGTTTTCCAAAATTTGAGCTGTAAGTACAGCTAAGGAATCTACTGAGCCCTTGAGTCGTTCCGTTTGACGGCGTCGCTCCTCCATGAGCGAATCAGCCAATACAGGCGTAACTTCTTGTCTGAGGAATTGAAATAACTCGACCCGTGCCGATGAAATTTCAGAAAGTTCAATTCGATTTATTACTGGCGCTGTAGTATCCGAACTGCCGTTTTGGCCAATCGAGCTAAAGCCACACAAAACAATCAGAAAGGATAAAACAAATAATCGCATAGTCGCCATGAGTTGGAGATTCTAAAAGTAGTTATTTGCAGGGAAAGCTTAATTTAGAATTCCCAAATCGATCCACATGCCCTCCATTCCAACCCAAAAACCACTCGATATTTTCTTTAGAATAATTCTCGCGAGCATCATCATCTTGTGGTGCTTTTACATCGCTCGCCCCTTTCTGGTATTGCTCATATGGAGCGGAATTATTGCCGTAGCCCTTTATCCATTATTCAAATGGGTGAAAACGAAATTCAAAGGCCGAAAAATATTGACGGCCACAACCATGATTTTAATCTTGCTCACTGTTTTTGTGCTGCCCAGTGTCCAAATTGGTCATTCGCTTACTAAAACAGCGAAAGAGCTAAAAAGAGAGTTAAATGCTAATGAAATAAACTTTGAAGAGCCTCCGGCCAAAGTTGCTGAATGGCCTTTAATCGGCGACCAAGTCTACTCTATTTGGAATGAAGCTGCGAGCAATTTACCCAGCTTCATAGAGCACTACAAAGAACCCATTAGTAACGTTGGAGCGTGGCTGCTTAAAAGCATTTTAGGCATCATGACGGACTTGGTCATCTCCATTATTGCCATAATCATTGCCGGCGCTTTGATGGTTTATGGCGAAGACATTTTCCAATTCTTGGAACGCTTTTCAAAGCGTTTAATCGGAGATAGGGGCCATGAATACGTGATCACGGCGCGCGATACTATTGTGAGCGTAGTGAAGGGTATTCTCCTCATCGCGCTCGTTCAAGCGGCTCTTGCTTTCGTCGGTTTCGCAATAGCCGGGGTGCCTGCGGCAGGATTGTGGGCTATTCTCATTTTAATTGCAGCCATTGTTCAATTACCCGTTCTCATTATAACGGTTCCGATTATTATTTACGGATTCAGTTTCATGGATACAACGCCTGCGATCATTTTCGCTATCTACACGTTTGCCATTGGACTTATAGATAACTTTCTGAAACCCGTTCTTTTAGGGCGAGGACTAACAACCCCAATGTTGGTCATTTTAATTGGCGCTCTCGGTGGACTCGCAGCACACGGCATTATCGGCCTATTTGTAGGTCCTGTGATCTTGAGCATTGGCTATCGATCCCTCATGCTCTGGATTGGTAAGGATGAAGCTTTAAGTTAACACGCCCGCTTTCTCAAGTACGGGATCGGGTATGTTTTTTTCCCCTATAATCTCTTTCAAATCAATTTCGATTTTGCGGACGATATAGTCCATGGGCACTGAGGTCTGAAATTCAAAAGGTTGTGACATCACCGTTCCAAAAACGTAAATCTGATAAAAAATCCAACTCACCACCATGGTTACCGGCACAATGAGCAAGGGCGCGTTCAAACGCCAAAAAGTATCGATCATTCCGAAAGGAAAAAACAATATGAATACGGCTAAAAAGGCCCGGGTATAATAATCGTATGGGCGAGGTAAAGGCGTGTCTTTAATCGCCTCCAAATCTCCTTGTAAGTCTGTCAAACGAGTAATCGTATCGTCAATCTGGATATAGCTGTAAATATCCAATACCTCTTCTGCATTGAGTTCTTTTATCGCGTTTCCCTGCAACATGCCGATCTGGGTCACGACATTAGATCGAGTAGAGATACGATCATAATCCTCCTTACTGAAATAAACACCCACGCGTTCTTTCCATTCAATGGGATCTGTTATTCCGTTCAGTTGCAACCTCATCGCATTTACCCAGCCCAATTGCCCTTGCACTAATTGAAGGCTTCGATTCAAAAGCTCTTCGGGAATATGGTCCGGATCTACCACCGTCAGCGCCTGCCTTGTAAAGGTTCTACTCTCGCTCTCTATACTTGCCCAATGCTTTCGTGTTCCCCACCAACGATCGTAGGCAGAAGCATTTCGGAAGGCCATGATAATGGCTAAAGCTGTACCTAAAATAGCGACCACGCTCGGTGGAATACTCACATTTTTATCCATGAAATAGATATGCATGAAATAGGTAGCCAGCGCAATGCAAAAACTGTAAGTCAAGTTTTTCCAAGAGTAGCGCAAAACGGAACCAAGTCGGAGCGCCTTTCGAGTAATCATTGTCTAGAGGCTGTTTGGGTGTTTCTTATCAGGATAAATGAAAGTAGTTATTCTTTTAATGATGGTTTAGGAATTAATCTAGATCCATCGCTCTATTTACAAATGGGCAAAAGAACGATAACCCCTAAACCCTTTTCACGGAGCTTGTAGGGTCTAACCCATCCTTCGAACCTTGGCTAAAACCTCTATTAAATTAGGACTTTCGGCGCATCGGGTGGCTAACTCCTTATCTATATTGACGTCGGTGAAAAAAGAGCCTCGGGCATCTTTTTTTTCACAAGCATGGCGGTAATGACATTAAATCCCGCCGATGAGGCGGCCCAATGACAACTGTCGAAATTGAACAAGTCTTAAGCATTTCCGTTTTCCTTTGTATCTTGGCGAGCCTTGTATAAAATGCTGATTATTCAGCTTTTATCCACTAATTAACCCTAAGTCGTGCTGCTACTCGCGACATCTACTTTGCTACAATGAAAAAAACTTCATTCCCATTAATGCTTTTGGCATTCATTTTTACGCTGAACTCCAACGCGCAAAACCAATTCGAAAGCACCGTTTCTAGTTATCTGAATGAGCACTATTCAGAATTTGATTTAAGCTCTTCAGATGTTAGCCAATTTGTCATTACGGATGAAGTTCCCACAAAATCAACAGGCGTTTGGCATGTCCATATTGCTCAAAGCATTCAAGGCATTCTAATTGAAAATGCTCGGGCAAATGTGTTGATTAATTCCAATGGAGCGGCGGTTTCGATGGTAGGTAATTTGATTTCAAACCTACAGTCACTTCCCAAAGGGTCTTCTTCGCCGTCAATAGCGCCTTCAGGTGCCATTGATAAAGCGAAAGAGCTTCTTGCCCTTAGCGGGCAGATGGGCACCTTGCTCGAAAAAACAAATAACAAATACACCTTTTCCAAAGGCTCGCTCTCACTTGAAAACATACAGGTAGAGCAAGTATACTGGAATGCGGGCGAAGAACTTCGTTTGGCGTGGAAGCTTGACATTTACCCATTGGATGCCGAGCACTGGTGGCAATTTGTGATTGACGCTGATAACGGCTCGGAACTCGAACGGTACGACTGGGTGGTGCGATGCGAATTCCCGGAGCATTCAAGTACTTGGCACAACCACGCTACCTCAACGTCGAATTTTGACGCTTCTGAAGCACTTCCTCCGTCGGCAGCACCTCTAGCTCCGTCGAGTAGTATAACTTCGGCCTACAACGTGTACCCCTTGCCTGTAGAGAGTCCAAGCCATGGGTCAAGAGCGCTCCTTACGGATCCACATGATACAGTAGCCTCTCCCTATGGATGGCACGATACTGACGGTATTGACGGCGCCGAGTATACCATCACTAGAGGAAACAATGTTTACGCATATACCGATACTACGGACAATAATTCTCCGGATTTTTCACCCGATGGAGGTACGGCGCTAAACTTCGATTTTCCGCTCGACTTGAATCAACAACCCGGTGCGTATAAATCTGCAGCGACAACCAATCTTTTTTATATGAATAACCGCATCCACGACATTATGTGGCACTACGGTTTAGATGAACCCAACGGGAATTTCCAATTCAACAATTACGGAAACGGCGGAGTGGGATCCGATGAAGTGAACGCAGAAGCGCAAGATGGCGGTGGACTAAACAACGCGAATTTTGCCACCCCAACCGACGGTTTTAACGGGAGAATGCAAATGTATCTTTGGACGGGAACCGTTACGAACGGTGACATGTATGACATTCACGCGCCTTCAGGTATTGCCGGACTTTACCCAGGAGCTGGAGCAACTTTCGGACCTCCTTTAACTACAACTCCTTTAACAGGTGATGTAGCGGTACTTCTCGACGCCGCGGCCGATTCATTAAACGCCTGTGATAGCATTATAAATGCTGCAGACGTAGCTGGAAAAATCGCTATCGTAAGAAGAGGAAGCTGCTCGTTTGTTATCAAAGCACAGGCCGCCCAAGATGCAGGTGCCATTGCCGTAATAGTGGTGAATACGAATAATACGGTTTTTACGCTCAATGGAACTGCACCGGGTATTACAATACCCGTGACTTGTATTGGTCAAAACAACGGAAATGCCATTATTAACGCCTTAAATCAAGGAGATTCGGTAAACCTAAGTATGAGTTTACCACTTGGGCTAGGACAAGATCGCGATGGAGATCTCGATAACGGAATAATCATTCATGAATACGCTCATGGGATTTCGAACCGAATGACCGGTGGGCCATCCAACTCGAGCTGTTTAAATGGCTCGGAACAAATGGGAGAAGGTTGGAGTGACTTCTATGGAATCATAATGACCATGGATACGGCTATCAATAACCCCATTCGACGCCCTATGGGAACGTATGCTATTTACGAATCCCCGACTACAGGCGGCGGTATTCGACCCGTTCCTTACGACACAAGTTTTACCGTGAACAACTATACCTACGGCGATTTACCGAATGCCAATATTAGCGTCCCACACGGAGTAGGCTTCATCTGGTGCACCATGCTTTGGGATTTGACTTGGGCCTTTATCGATCAATACGGATATGATGAAGAGCTTATAGGCGGAACCGGCGGAAATTCCATGGTTTTCAAGTTAGTGACTGACGCCCTAACGCTTCAGCCTTGCGGGCCGGGATTTGTGGACGGTAGAGACGCCATCCTTCAAGCTGATATGCTCGCCTACAATGGAGCTAACCAATGCCTAATTTGGGAGGTTTTTGCCCGGCGAGGTTTGGGTGCAAGTGCTGATCAAGGTTCTGCTGCATCCAGAACAGATGGTACAGAAGCTTTTGATATACCCTTACTTTGTCAAATTCCGACGGAAGCGCCAACAGCAGACTTTGTCGTTGATAACGACACGTCTTGTACGGGTGAATTTAACTTTGACGACTTGTCGTTCAATGTGCCTCAAACCTGGGCATGGGACTTTGGAGATGGAGGAACGGATTCCGTTCGCTTCCCAACGCATACGTACGCCGCTGATGGCTCCTACACTGTTTCGCTCACCGTTACCAATTCTTTGGGGAGTGATGTAGAAACCAAAACTAGTTATGTACACGTGGTGTCCCCTTCTAATACTCCAACCATAGCAAATGGATCGGGCTGCTCCGCAGATTCTATTGCACTTACGGTTCTAGGAAGCGGAATTCCCCAATGGTACGATGCGACGGGTGCCCTTGTATATGCGGGAAACACCTACAAAACAAGCCCTTCCACAACCAGCTCTACCTATACAGTGCGGGATGCATTTGTAGATCCCCTCGCCTTTGTGGGACCCGTCGACAATAATTTTGGTGGTGGCGGTTACCACGGAACCACCTTTGTTGGTACGGTTAATTTCGATGCTGAAAAAGCCTTGACCGTTATTTCGGCCTTCGTAGACGCCGACGGACCTGGACCGCGAGTCGTCAATTTATGGGACGGCGCAGATGGAAATGGAAACTTACTTCAATCGGTAACAGTAAATATTACTCAAACGGGACCGCAGCGAGTGGATCTTAACCTCAATGTGCCTGGACCCGGAACATACAGCATCGGACTCGATTTCGCCGATTTATATCGGAATAATTCCGGAGCAAATTATCCGTACACCGCTCCTGGTTTGATGACCATTACAGGCTCTCCGGCCGGACCTGATTTTTATTATTACTTCTACGATTTAGAGGTTCAAGCCGAGGGCTGTTTTGGAGACCCTGTAACCGTAACGGCCACGGTGATCGATGTGATCGACTTCAGCTATGCCTCAACGGGGCAAACGGTTCAGTTCACAGATGCCTCACCGAATGCCACTTCATGGGACTGGAATTTTGGAGACGGTAATACTTCGAACCTTCAGAATCCAATACACACATATGCCGCGGGTGGCATTTATGACGTAACGCTCGTAACCGATGGGGGTGTATGCTCTAAAGTAGAAACCATCACCATTGGAACTATTGGAGTAAACGAACCGATTGAATTAAACGCCAGCGTATATCCGAATCCGGCCGCGGAGGCCGTTACGCTCGCCTTCAACGTTCCTCTTGTACAAAAAGGCGCCATTCTAGTTTATACGGTTGACGGTCGCTTAGTGCTAGAAACAGAGGTTTCGGCCGGTGAAAATGAGTTTTTACTAGACGTTCGCTCTTTGGCTAATGGCGTTTATTGGATCAATCTAGAATCGGACGGACAAACAATCCGCGAGAAAATGGTGATTCAGAAGTAAGGCGAAGCCTGAACCACACGAATTAAAGTACCCTTTGCAAGTTCTTCTTGCAAGGGGTATTCGTTTATTAAGGCGGTTGCTTCTGGACTTAACTTATTGTCTACGCGCGCGCTCAAAACCTGAATATTCTCGCCCTCACGGGCCGATACACGGACCATCGATTTACGCTCAACTTTCGACTTGTCTTCGTCTGTTAATGGTGATAAGGATTTCAATGCCGCTTCAATTTCCTGTGTGTAACCCGTTGGCGCCATGGCTACGAGCTGAACCACTCGTTCGCCCATATCAATCCATCGAACCGCGTATTGGATTCCATTTCTACTGCTCGGGTCGATGAAGCGAATTTTATATCCCGGATAATCGTTCCATTGATACGATTCATTCTCTTGCAAGTAATGCTTATCTAACTTGGCTAAGTCTTTTTGTACCGCTTCGATTGCCTTCTTCATCGTCACCGTATCTGGCAGCTCGGACACAGCAAAGGCGGCATTGTGCTTTTCATATACGGCCATTGCAACTTTCGCATACGCGGCCATTTCAAAATCCGCGGTGAACGTAACTTTAAGGTTCTGGACCGGCATTAGAAGGGTGTTGTCGTCAACCACGCCGTATTCGGGAAGAGGTCCAACCGGCAAAGCTTCCATTTCCTCTACAAAACTTCCCAGTGGCTC
>Ga0209138_1003225_pt1 | contig 11904 bp, 11 predicted proteins | sample SaaInl3SG_22_DNA_FD_184645 | JGI IMG/M metagenome (GOLD analysis project Ga0209138, IMG submission 184645) | Marine microbial communities from expanding oxygen minimum zones in the Saanich Inlet - ESP_153SG_22_DNA (SPAdes) (version 2) | ecosystem: Environmental > Aquatic > Marine > Intertidal...
AGCGAAAATATACAAGCTGGTGAAATTACTATTCAAAATGCATCTACGCAGTTTCATACCTATTCCATTGATTGGACAGATACTCGTATTAAAATGCTTTTGGACGATGTAGAATATTTTTCAATGCCTACCAATTCCACACAACCTTTTGATAAAAAATTCTTTTTTCTTCTTAATGTTGCAGTGGGTGGTACACTAGGAGGTGATATACCTTTTAACTTTCCTGACGACGTTATGGAAATTGACTACATTCGAGTCTATCAGTAATTTTTTACACATTTTTTTTCTTTACAGGAAACGTTTACTTTCTTTATAATACGTACTTGTACCCGTGATTTGACACAATCCCATAGTAGATAGTAGTCACAATATCTTTATCTTTATAAAATCAAAAAGGATATTGATGTCTAAAAAAAGTATTTTCATTGCTTTTGTAGTCTCTTTAGGAGGCTTTTTATTTGGATTTGATGCAGGGATTATTTCAGGAGTTGTTTCCTATGTAGGTCCCGAGTGGAATCTTACCGATGCTCAAATCGGTTGGGTAGTAAGTTCACCTTCCTTTGCCGCCATGATTGCCATGCTGATTGCTGGAAAATTAAGCGATCATTTAGGAAGAAAAAAAATACTGCTTTTTGTGGCCTTTGCTTACGCAATTTCTGCGCTTCTATCTGCCTTAGCAACTTCTTACGAAATGCTTTACATCGCCCGAATGATAGGAGGATTGGCCTTTGGGTCGGCTCTTGTATTAGCGCCAACCTACATTGCAGAAATAGCCAATGCTTCCAATAGAGGAAAACTCGTTTCCATTCAGCAACTCAATATCGTATTTGGGTTTTTTGCGGCCTTTCTAAGCAACTACTATTTAAACAGTATCAACACGCCTAACAACTTTTTTTTTACCGACCAAACCGTTTGGCGGTGGATGCTTGGTGTTGAGCTGCTCCCTGCTCTAGTGTATTTCATACTTTTATTCTTTGTTCCTCGCAGCCCGCGTTGGTTGTTTAGCAATCAGCAAAACAAGGAAGCCATAGCGGTATTAAAACAAATTCACGGACTTGAACAAGCTCAAACCGAGGCAGCTTCTATTCAACAATCCATCAATCAACATACAATAACTTCAAAAACATCCATTTTTGAATTATTGAAACCAGCGTTGCGTTATATTCTTATTGTGGGCTTGGTGTTGGGAGTCCTTCAACAAATTACCGGAATCAATGCCGTATATTTCTATGCAACCTCTATTTTCAAACAAACCGGAATCGGAACCGATGCCGCTTTTTCTTCCGGTGTCCTTCTGAGTTTTACAACCGTGATATTCACTTTTGCAGCAATTTTTCTTATCGATCGAATGGGCCGAAGACCTCTTTTGCTCATAGGAATGGCGGGCATTGCAACCAGTCTTTTGGTATGTGCCTATGGCTTTCATAAAGCCGAATACAAATTGACTTCACAAGAAATAGCCGCATTTCAAAACTTCCAGCCAGATTTATTGAAACCCATCCAAAACAAAGGATACACAAGCGATGTTGTGTTTAAAAATGATGTAAAAGCACTTTTAGGAAATCAAGTATATGCTAAAAACGAAGGCGCGATTTTGGAGGCTGCTATTGAAATGAATGCTGCGATTGTTCTTTTGGGAATACTTGGGTTTATTGCTTGTTTTGCGTTTTCTTTAGGACCCGTAATGTGGGTAATGCTGTCCGAGCTATATCCCAATGCCTATCGCGGATTGGCCATTGGTGTTATAGGATTTGTCAACTCGTTTACCAGTTGGGGCGTACAACAACTTTTCCCTTGGGAATTATCCCATTTGGGCAGCGCTCTTACCTTCTTTATTTTTGGAGCCATCGCCTTTGTTGGGTTCTTTATTTTATTAAAAATACTTCCCGAAACCAAAGGAAAATCATTGGAGCAAATTGAACTAGAATTTGTAAAGAACTAATCCCAAAATTCATTTACTTCAACCTAAAACATGAACAATCAACCTTCCAAAGTAAGACTTATACAATCCAACGGTAACTATCAATTGATGGTAAATGGAAAACCGTTTTATATCAAAGGGGGAGGACTGGAGTTTGGGGACATTTCTTCTCTAGCAGCCCATCACGGAAACTCGTTTCGAACCTGGCGCACCGATAATGGCCAACAATCGGCACTCCAAGTGCTTGATGAAGCTCACAAATACGGTCTTATGGTTACTATGGGTATTGAAGTCGCTCGCGAACGCCACGGATTCGACTACAACGATATTGCTGCTGTTGAAGCACAAAAAAATCTCATCCGAGAACAAGTATTGACTCTCAAAGAGCATCCAGCCCTTTTGATTTGGTGCATTGGTAATGAACTGAATCTTCATTACAGCAATCCCAAAGTATGGGATGCGGTCAATGATATTTCTGTTATGATTCATGAGTTGGATCCAAATCATCTGACCACAACACCCTTGGCAGGAATTACGCAAGAAGAAATCACACAGATTAAAAACCGCGCTCCCGATTTAGACCTATTGTCTGTTCAAGAATACGGCGAACTGATGACCCTTCCAAATCGAATAAGAGCCTACGGATGGGACGGCGCTTATATGGTTACCGAATGGGGCGCCACTGGGCACTGGGAAGTCCCTACAACCTCCTGGGATGCTCCTATTGAGGAAAATAGCCACACCAAAGCACAGCATTATTTGAAAAGATATCAGAAGGCCATTGCGGCTGAAACACAACAATGTGTTGGGTCTTATGTGTTTCTTTGGGGACAAAAGCAAGAGAGAACACCTACCTGGTACGGATTGTTTTTGGAGGATGGAAAAGAAACGGAAGTCCTTGTTCCGAAAACTGGACCTATGACATTGGAAACGGATCTGGAGGTTGGGGAAATCAAGAAGTGCAGTATTATCGTAAAAACGATCCAGATAATGTAATTGTCGCAGATGGAGTTTTAAAAATTACCGCCAAAAAAGAAGAGTTTGGAGGATATCAATATACCTCAACACGCATAAAAACGCAAGGCAAGTTTAACTTTACCTACGGAAAACTGGAGGTTCGTGCCAAGCTCCCCAAAAGTCAAGGAACATGGCCTGCGATATGGATGTTAGGGAGTTCTTTTTCCTCTATTGGTTGGCCCTACTGCGGAGAAATTGATATTATGGAGCAAAGCGGTCAAGACAAATCAAAAGTGTTAGGCACCTGTCATTGGAACGGAAATGGGTTATATCCATCCGGAGACAATTACAGTCCAGCCAGTTACGGAACGAATCAAACGGTTAGTAACGTAGATTCTGATTGGCATATTTATTCGGTTGATTGGACCATAAATCATATCAAGATCTATATTGACGACACAAACTATTTTTCAATGAATACCAGCAATTCACAACCCTTTAACGATCCATTCTTTATCTTGCTCAATGTTGCCATGGGAGGCACATTGGGAGGCGTTGTAGACCCCGCCTTTACGGAAGACGTTATGGAAATTGACTACATTCGAGTATATCAATAGCCAACTCAAAAATAGATTTCTAAAAAGACGGTTTTTCCGTCTTTTTTTTGCTGCCAACATTTCAATCCAATACTGTACCTTTGAAAAAACGAATCGTTTATGGTACGAACTCTAATTTTGATGATATTTGCGTGCGGGATGGTGAGTTGTAGCACACCAACCGCATCCAAAAAAGAAACAGCTCCCGATACAGGAGCAGATCAACCCTTTTTTGATCAAAACACCGTCTCACTTTTATCACTAAACTCCGATGCAGAAAAAGCGCTAGAGGATTGGACTGCTATGAAAAACCTATTATCCAATCTTGAAACGCTTCCAAATGTGAAGCAAAACTCTCTTGCGTTTCAACTAAAAACCTTATCTGAAGAGGTGCTAGAAATAAAAACAAACAAACTCTCTGAACCGTTCAATCAACCCTCCATAATCAGTCGTTTTAAGGTTATCAAAACCTTTGTGTTAAAAGCACATCTTACCGATGCTAGCCTGCATTCTTCACCTCAATTCAAAGAAAATATAACGGAATTACTCAACGCTTACAATGCATTTGTCAATCAGCTTAATGTGGTGGTAAAAGAAACTATCAATACCGATACCATCATCGATTTTTAGGAATTTTTGAAAGCGAAAATGACCTATAGCGTCGGATATTGAAAGCGGTAGCCCAAATCTGCTTCCAAACGCTGGGCACTGACCGTTTTGTTTTGTGCAGTGGACTCTGGAGCGAATTCAGGAATTGGAAGTGAACGTTTTATTGCTTCTTTTGTGTAATATTCCTTTTTGCTTGGATGAAAAGGGGCAGCTGCACAATAGGTTTTACCCCAAAATGCACCGTCTACAATTTTCTGAATAATAGCAATACAGTCTTTTTGATGAATCAAGTTGATGGGCGCATCACCGTTTTTAAGTCCTTTTTTTCCAGAAAGCATTGTAATAGGATGTCTATCATTACCAATAAGACCACCCAAACGAAGAACGGTCGTTTTAAAAGCTTTCGAAGCTTGTAAAAGTTGCTCAACCTGCAAAAGCTGCCTTCCACTTTCAGTAGAAGGTTTGGGTTCAGAGAGGGCGTTTACAGCAGCTTGTGAATGTCCGTAAACCGATGTGCTGCTGATAAACAAGACGTGCTTTACGAGCGATTGCTCAATATAGGGAAGCAACACGCGTATTTTTGAGACAAATGACTCAGAAGACGTTCCTCGCAATCCCGGGGGAATGTTTAGAATCAAGGTATCAACCGTATTTAAAAAGGATTCGATAGTGTTCGAAACCTTATCAGCCGACAAAACAATACAATACGGATCAATTCCTGCAGCTTCAAGCACCTTGCATTTGGATGCCGTCGTAGTAGTTCCCGAAATGGAAACACCCTGACTTGTCCATGATTTTCCCAAAGGAAATCCTAGCCAACCACAACCCATAATGCCTATTTTTTGACTCATAAATTCCAAAAATACAGTTTTTTCAACTGTGGATTTCATTTAAATTTAGTATATTGGAATAACTAAATCAAAAACCGATGGCAATAAAAAGTTTCCAAGGCCCTCGTGCCGAGCAAAAAAAAGAGTCCAAAGAACCCATTTTGGTTTCCGACTATATGACTAAGAATTTGATAACCTTTTCTCCAGATCAATCCATTTTACAGATTATGGAGCAGTTTATTCAATACGGAATTTCGGGAGGTCCAGTTATAGATGCAACAGGCAAATTGGTCGGAATCATTTCCGAGGCAGACTGTATGAAACAAATTTCTGACAGTCGGTATTTTAACATGCCTATTTTAAACAAACAGGTTTCGAATTTTATGACTTCAAAGGTGCAAACCATTTCTCATAATGCTAGTATTTTTGAAGCGGCATCCATATTCCATTCGAACAGTCGCAGGCGTTTACCCGTTTTGAATAACGACAAACTTGTGGGTCAAATTAGTCGCAAAGATGTAGTTGTTGCCGCCTTAAAATTATGCAGTCAGCGTTGGTAATTAATTACGTTTTACCAAAGCATACCAGTCGTTATCGAGCGCCAAATATCCTTGATCGTATATAAAATAATAGACATTCCCAGTTTGGGTTGTGTAGATACTTGTGTGGTATTCAAATCGAAATCCTAAGTCGAGTAGTTTTTGTTTGTTGGTTTTTGATTTGTCGTTGGGGTTAAGCGATGAAAGAATGCGGTAATTTTTACGAAGCCTATTATTGATTGTTCGAATCAGATTGTTTTGATCTTGATTTTTTCGATTGTTGTAAGCGTTGCGACACGCATCTCCACAAAACTTCTTATCCGTACGACCAATAATCTTGTCTCCGCATTCGGGGCAGTTTTTTTCCATGATAAGTTGATTTACAGTCAAATATACAAATAAATATTTACTTACAAACGGTTACAAACGCCTGTATTCGATAACAAACAACAAAAAACCGACTCTTATTCCCTGAGCATTTCATCTTTGCCTTGCAGTTCAGTAGTTGAATTGTTTCGAAGAATAACCTTAAAATTTTTTTACGATGAACAAATTATCTAACAAAGTACAATTGATTGGTCATTTAGGACAAGATCCAGAAATCGTCAAGTTTGATGACGGAAACCAACTTGCAAAATTCACCGTTGCTACCAACGAAGTGTATAAAAACGCGCAAGGTGAAAAAGTAACAGATACGCAATGGCACAACGTGGTAATGCGTGGAAGATTATCAGAAATTGCTGAGGAATTTTTGTCAAAAGGCAAACAGGTAGCTGTCGAAGGAAAACTGGTGCACCGCTCTTACGAAAACAAAGAAAATGAAAAGCGTTTTGTAACGGAAATTCATGCCTACGAAATGAAACTGTTATAGGGATTTCAATTTTAGATATAAACACCCATTGGTATTTTTACTAGTGGGTGTTTTTGGTTTTGATCAATTCAGTCGAGAGGAGATTAACGGATAGTCAATCCCGGTTGGGAATCAGCTTCTGAAGGAGTAATAAAAACAAGTTTTCCTTCAGCATTTTCAGTCATTAAAATCATTCCTTGACTTTCTACACCGCGAAGCGTTCTTGGCGCCAAATTCACCAATACACTTACGGTTTTTCCAACCACTTCCTCGGCACTGTAGTCCTCGGCAATTCCAGAAACAATGGTTCTTGTTTCGGAGCCAATATCAACTTTTAAAGCCAACAACTTTTTGGTTTTAGCCACCTTTTCAGCAGACAAAATTGTACCTACTCTCAAGTCCAATTTTGTAAAATCTTCAAAAGAAACCGTTTCTTTTAATGGAGTTGCCATAAGGGCTTCTTCACTGTTTTTTAGTTTGGTTGATTCGAGCTTGTCTAGTTGATTTTGGATGGCATCGTCTTCAATTTTTGAAAACAACAATGCCGATTTCCCCAATTGGGTTTCAGCAGGGACCAATTCGCTTTGGAGTCCAACTTGTTCCCAGTCGTTTGCAACAGGCAAAGCCAACATGTCTTTTAATTTTTTGGAACTAAAAGGAAGAAAAGGTTCACTGACAATAGAGAGCCCTGCAGCAACTTGAACAGCAACATACATAATGGTTTGAACTCTTTCGGGAGCTGTTTTTATCAGTTTCCAAGGTTCTTCTTCCGCCAAATATTTGTTTCCTGTTCGCGCCAAATTCATCATCAATTGAGAGGCCTCTCTGAATCGAAATCGATCCAGCGAATCGCCAATAGTTTGAGGCGCTTTTTTTAAAGACGCTAATACCGAAAGGTCTTCATCAGTAAACGCATTGGGGGCGGGAACTTTACCGTCGTAATATTTTTGAGTAAGCACGAGCACTCGATTGATAAAGTTTCCATAAATCGCAACCAGTTCGTTGTTGTTTCGGGCTTGAAAATCTTTCCAAGTGAAGTCGTTGTCTTTGTTTTCGGGAGCATTGGCAGTTAACGCATACCGAAGCGCATCTTGTTGGTTGGGAAAATCAATCAAGTACTCATGAAGCCACACGGCCCAATTCTTAGAAGTTGATAATTTGTTTCCTTCTAGGTTTAAGAATTCATTAGCAGGAACATTTTTGGGTAAAATATAATTTCCTTCTGCTTTGAGTATAGCGGGAAAAATGATACAGTGAAAAACGATGTTATCTTTCCCTATAAAATGGATCAATTCGGTGTTTTCATCTTTCCAATAAGGCTCCCAATCGACCCCTTTTGCGGCAGCCCATTCTTTGGTTGAAGAAATATAACCTATAGGTGCATCAAACCAAACATACAGCACTTTTCCTTCGGCTCCATCTATAGGAACTGGAATTCCCCAATCCAAATCACGTGTAACCGCCCGCGGTTTCAATCCGTCATCCAACCATGATTTTACTTGCCCATACACGTTGGGTTTCCAATCGCTGGCATGACCTTCCAAAATCCATTTTTTTAAAAAATCTTGATATCTATCCAAAGGCAAAAACCAATGTTTGGTTTCCTTAAGTGTGGGTACGGCACCACTCAAAGTTGAGGTGGGATTGATTAGTTCAGTTGCGTTTAATGAGCTTCCACATTGTTCGCATTGATCGCCATATGCTTCTTCGTATTGACACTTTGGACAGATTCCTGTCACAAAACGATCCGCTAAAAATTGTTGTGCTTCCGAGTCATACAATTGCTCGGTAACTTCCTCAATAAAATCATTATTTTTATAGAGCGTCGTAAAAAATTCACTTGCCGTTTCATGATGTACTTGCGAAGAAGTTCGAGAATAATGGTCAAATGAAATACCAAATTCTTGAAACGATTGATCAATCATGGTGTGATAGCGATCGATAACTTCTTGCGGACTGATTCCTTCTTTTCGAGCTTTCATCGAAATAGCAACTCCGTGCTCATCGCTACCACAAATAAAAACAACATCTTCATTTTTGTTCCTTAAATAGCGTGCATAAATATCTGCCGGAACATAAACTCCCGCCAAATGACCGATATGAATCGGACCGTTGGTGTAGGGAAGTGCGGCAGTTAGTGTATGTCGTTTTGTTTTGCTCATTGATTTGTTGTATAAAGCAAAAATAGTGTTTTTTCAAACGCATTTTAAAGGGAACGACCAACTATTGCAAAACTTGTTTTGTATTTTCGTATAACCTCAAAATCATAAACCTATGTCACTATCAAATCAACTGGGTCGAGAAGGAGAAGATTTGGCGGCTCAATATTTATTAAAAAATGGATATCAAATTTTGGAGCGAAACTATCGCTACCGCAAAGCCGAAATTGATATTATAGCGCTAAAAGAAGAAACGCTTGCCATTGTTGAGGTAAAGTCGCGCACTTCATCCTACTTTGGATCTCCGGAATCGTTTGTTTCTCAAAAAAAAATCAAACTTTTAGTCATGGCAACAGATCATTATGTCAACAAAAACAACCTCTTCGTTTCGGTTCGTTTTGATATTATTAGCATTTTAAAGGAGAAAAATGTAGCAAATATTCAACATATTGAAGATGCCTTTTACTTTTTTTAAGGATTTGTTAAAAATAAAACATTTAGTTTTATTTTTATATATTTGCAGCTTAAATCACTAAAGATGAAAACGATATCGTCTGCTGTTGAAGACTACATCAAAGCAAAACCCTTTTTAATCAGTGCCTTATCCCAGGGAATTATTAACTTAACTTCTTTGTCAAGACAAATGAAAAGCGATATCGAAGTAACCCTTAAAAAACAGATTCGAACAGGAGCGATTGTAATGGCTTTGAAGCGACTTTCTTCCGAGCTTGAATTTCGAACAACGCATAAAATTGTTAAAATTTTAAGGGAGATAGGGGACATTACGGTGCGCTCTTCTTTGATTGATTACAATTACCGCGTTTCGGACACCTTGCTTCAAAATCAGGCCCTTTTGCTATCTAAAATTCATCAAAACAAAGCTGATTTTTATACCTCTTCTCGTGGGGTTATTGAGTGTAATATCGTTGTAAGTAGTAATTTGGCCGAGACTGTAGAAGCCTATCTTCAATACGAAGAACTGATTAGTAAACAACCGCACTTATCTTCAATATCTGTCAAATTGCCAAAGGAAAATGTAGCAATTCCAGGAATTTATTATTTCGTTTTTCAACGACTTTCTTGGGAAGGAATCAATATCTATGAGGTAATTTCAACTTCAAACGAATTCACTATTTTGGTAAATGATGAGCAGGTCGATAAGGCCTTCAGTGTAATCAAAAACTTGAAAGAGCTTTAGTGAGTATCTTCATAAATGGATTGAAATTGTTCAAGTGCTTTTTCAACAGAAGAAATGCTGTTAAACACTAGCATCAATCGAAGACCGTTTCGAGTTTCTTTTTCTTTCAATGTGCAGTAATTCGAATTTTTTTGTACCCATACGAGCAATTTTTGAAACAGCGAACTTTGGTAGAATGCGTGTCCTTGATCTCCAATAAAATAACCGATTAGTTTTTGTTGTTTCAACATTATTTTTTCCATTCCCAACGATTTTCCAATCCACTTTAAGCGAACACTGTTGAGCATTCCAATGACTCGGTTGCTAGGCGTTCCAAATCGATCGTTGAGCTCCTTTTCAAAGAGCATCAAACTGGGTTCATCATTGATTTCCGACAATCTTTTATAGAGCGCTAGTCGTTCTTCAACATTGTTTACGTAATCGTCAGGAATGAGGATTTCGATGTCGGTGTCGAGTTGAATTTCAGAAACATACGGTTCTTTTTCTTGGGAGTCTTGGTACAGTTCTTTATAGTCCGTTTCTTTGAGTTCATCAATGGCTTCTTTCAATATCTTTTGATACGTCTCAAACCCAATATCGTTGATAAATCCACTTTGTTCTCCTCCCAACAAATCCCCAGCACCTCTAATTTCCAGATCTTTCATAGCAATTTGAAATCCTGACCCAAGGGCTGTGTGTTGTTCGAGGGCAGTAATTCGTTTTCGAGCTTCTTCGGTTAACGTTGAAATGGGAGCTGTCACAAAATAACAAAAAGCTTTTTTGTTGCTTCTTCCCACTCGCCCGCGCATTTGATGCAAATCGCTCAAACCAAAATGGTGGGCGTTATTAATAAAAATGGTATTGGCATTGGGCACATCCAATCCACTTTCTACAATGGTTGTAGAAACCAACACATCGTAAAGGCCGTTCATAAAATCCAACATGACTGCTTCAAGTTTTTTACCTTCCATTTGCCCATGTCCCACTGCAATTTTTGCGTCGGGAACCAGTCGTTGAATCATACCAGCAACTTCTTTAATATTTTCAATTCGATTATGAATAAAAAACACTTGTCCGCCGCGTTGAATTTCGTAAGAAACTGCATCGCGAATGGTTTCTTCATTAAAGGTTGTTACTAAGCTTTCTATTGGATAACGATTGGGCGGGGGCGTATTGATGATCGACAAATCTCGCGCAGCCATCAGGCTAAACTGTAATGTTCGAGGAATGGGCGTTGCTGTTAGGGTAAGCACATCCACATTTTCTTTCAGAGCACGGAGTTTTTCTTTGACGGCTACGCCAAATTTTTGTTCTTCATCAACAATCAAAAGACCAAGATCTTTGAATTTTACGTTTTTATTGACCAGCTGGTGTGTGCCGATCAAAAGATCAATTTTTCCGACACTAATTTCATCCAACACCCGCCGTTTTTCTTTGCTAGAACGAAAGCGGTTTAAGTAATCTACTGTAAGAGGAAATTCTTTCAATCGCTCGCTAAACGTTTTAAAATGTTGAAAGGCTAAAATGGTGGTAGGCACCAAAACAGCGACTTGTTTTCCGTTGTCAATTGCTTTAAAGGCAGCTCGAATGGCTACTTCTGTTTTACCGAATCCAACATCTCCACAAACCAGCCGATCCATAGGGCGTTCACTTTCCATATCAACTTTGACATCTTTGGTGGCGCTTTCTTGATCGGGAGTATCTTCATACATAAAAGAAGCTTCCAACTCGAGTTGCAAGCTACTGTCGGGGGCGTACTGAAATCCTTTTTTTAATCGTTGTTTGGCGTAAACCTCTATCAGGTTAAAAGCGATTTCTTTGACCCGTTTTTTGGTTTTTTGTTTCAGTTTTTTCCAAGCTCCAGATCCCAATTTATAAATTTTGGGAGCTACGCCATCTTTTCCATTGTATTTAGAAATTTTATGCAACGAATGAATACTGACATACAAGATATCGCGTTCGCCATAGATCAATTTGATAGCTTCCTGCAAATTTCCCTCTACTTGAATTTTTTGTAGCCCTCCAAAACGTCCAATTCCATGGTCAATATGAGTTACAAAATCACCCATTTCAAGTTGATTGAGCTGTTTGAGTGAAATGGCCTGCTTTTTTGCGTAGCCATTTTTTAGTTCAAATTTGTGGTACCTATCAAAAATTTGGTGATCCGTGTAACAACAAACCTTTTGATTGTGGTCGATAAAACCTTCGTACAAAGGAGCAATCAGCGTTGTGTATTGTATGATTTCTTGGTGTTCCTCAAAAATAT
>Ga0209138_1003230_pt1 | contig 11891 bp, 11 predicted proteins | sample SaaInl3SG_22_DNA_FD_184645 | JGI IMG/M metagenome (GOLD analysis project Ga0209138, IMG submission 184645) | Marine microbial communities from expanding oxygen minimum zones in the Saanich Inlet - ESP_153SG_22_DNA (SPAdes) (version 2) | ecosystem: Environmental > Aquatic > Marine > Intertidal...
GCCGTGCAGTTTGAAGACTTTGTTACTTGCGGTTTTAACCAGATCGTCAACAACTTGGCTAAGATTCATTACCGCTGGGGGCAAAATGCCGATGTAGTAGTGCGTATGCCAACGGGAGCTGGTTTTGGTGGCGGACCGTTTCACTCTCAATCAAACGAAGCATGGTTTTTTCACACACCTGGGCTTAAAGTCATATACCCGTCCAATGCACATGATGCTAAAGGCATGCTAAATGCTGCTATTGAAGACCCTAATCCCTATTTATTTTTCGAGCACAAAGCACTCTATAGGTCACACAGCCAAGAGATCCCTGTTGATTATTATACTACCCCAATTGGTAAAGCAGTACTCGCAAGTACTGGAGACGACATTACGATAGTCACTTACGGTATGGGAGTTCATTGGGCTTTAGATGCCATTAATACTTTAGAAGGTATTTCGGCAGATATTGTGGATTTGAGAACGCTTTTGCCTTGGGACAAAGAATGTGTTGAAGCCTCTGTGAAAAAGACGAATAAGGTCTTAGTGCTACATGAAGACACTATGATTGGTGGTGTCGGTGCTGAAATATCCGCTTGGATTAGTGAAAACTGCTTTGAACATTTGGATGCACCAGTAATGCGTGAAGCGAGTTTGGATACTCCAGTTCCATTTAGTAAACCTTTAGAGGAGAACTTTTTACCTCAAAAGAGGCTTATAGAAAAATTGAAAGCATTAGCCACATATTAGATTTATGTTCTGGAAGAAAAGTCAGCCTGTCGAAGGCGTCAACTGGAATCAATTGTCCAGTGAAAATCAACTTCAAGTCCTGATTGAAGAAAGTAAAGACCAACCTGTTTTGATCTATAAGCACAGTACTAGGTGTAGCATTTCGAGCATGGTGATGGAGCGCTTAGAACGCAGTTGGACGAGCGAAGACAACCCAATCAAGCCTTACATCTTAGATTTGATTTCATTTCGGGAGTTGTCTAATGCCGTAGCTCAGACCTTCCAGGTTTACCATGAATCGCCTCAAGTGATCCTCATCAAGGATGGCAAGGCTATCTATAGCGCATCGCACATGCAAGTTTCGTTCGATGCAATGAAGAGAGAAATACAATAAAAAAGCTCCCTGATTTCTCAAGGAGCTTCTGTTTTTAATATACAACCGACCAACAACCGTCAACCCAAATTCTGACTCCGTTGAGTCTTTGATATCTACCTGGGATCCAACTGTGGTTGGCCCTTCTGATAGACCATTGTCCATCAACCCAAACGTCTCTTCTGAATCTTGGACTATATCTCCAGTGACCCGCCAACCAGATGTGTCTGTTGCTTGGCCTATAGCCTCTGTTCACTAGGATTCTTATTCCCCTTCGAGCATCGTAATCATAGAATCTATTGACGCTATGATTTACAGTAAAGGATGAACCAGTATTTCTCCATCCACGATCATTATAAACTCTTCGATCTACTACTCGAACGACCCTATTGCCCTTAGACTTCTTATTGTTGGAGTAGTCCCTCTGTCCATTCCTATTGTTAACATTAGAGTAGTTCTTATTACCTCCTCTATCCCTGCTATTGACTTTGGAATTTCTGTTATTAGAGTTGTTCCTATTCGCATTCGCAACCCTATTCTTATTATTCAAGATTGCTTCCTTTCTTGGCTTTTGATCTTCAGATCTCTTGCGCTGCGCCAGTACATCAACTGACAAACCAGTGAATAATAGTATCGCTATTGTTAGTAAAGCTTTTTTCATAACCTTGACATTTAAGTTCAACATTCATTTCAAGGTCCGGACTAATTATTAATGCATTGCACATGGTTATTCCATTAACGTGCCAAAAGTTGTAAGGCACAAAAAAAGAGTACCTAAAAGCGCTCTTAAATTTCATAATACGGTAGGCTAATAATTTACTGCTTCGTCCAGATTTCTCGAATGGGACTACCCGTTGAGCTCTTGCCACTGTGATCCCATTTATTGCCATCTACTTTAAAGTCAAATGACAAGTCGGCTCCTACGCGGTCAGGATTTCTGGAGAAGAATTCAATATGCTCATTATACTTTCCGTTTTCAAGGATGACCGTCCCCCCTCCTGTACCAGAGAACTGTTTAGTTTCTGAATTAAAAGCTGCCCATTGAAAACGTGTACCCGAGATCATTTTAATCGTTTTTCTAGCGCCAAGAGTCATCGCAGACATCTCTCCATTGCGCATTCTATCAGTTATACGCCACGCCCCAGCTAAATCTCCACTACCATTATCTAATCTATTCAAGGTCATATTAAATGCTTGGTCGTCCGCTTTAAAATTCACTTGGGCACCCTTCAAAGTTGCGGTGATCTGGTAAGTAACTCCAATTTGGGCCTCAGCCCAAGTATCGAACTCAGCCTTAAAGGATATTTTATTACCGATTATTTCGATCATACCTCCTCGACTTCCAACGAATGTCTTCTTTTCAACATTGAATTCCGTGTAGAACGCATAGGGCTCTTGGATTAAAAATACTCCCCGATGGCCTAGTGCTTCACCATTTAATGTTTCAATTTCCCATGCACCTTCAAGGGCATTCAAAAGTGGTGCCTTTCTATCATTTAGGCCTAAAATTAGGCTTATTACGACAATTAGCAGTGTAGATAATGTCTTCATAACATATGATTTATACTACAAATTAGCGAAAATGATCCAGAAATTGAATGGCTTTGTTCCGAGTGATGGAATAGGTCATTTCCTGATAGCTTAAATTATCTCTGAAAATAATTTGCTACGCTTTGCAAATATTTGAAATACACCTATATTTGCATCCCAATTTAGAAAGCGTAGAATAAATGGCAAATCACAAGTCTGCATTAAAAAGGATCAGATCAAACGAAGCAAAGCGTTTGAGAAACAGATATCAGAACAAGACTACTCGTACCTTTATCAAAAGGTTAAGAGAGACTGCTGACAAGAGCGAAGCTCAAGATCTTCTAAAGAAGGTGATCAGCATGTTGGATAGACTTGCTAAAAAGAACATCATCCATAAAAATAAGGCATCTAACAATAAGTCAAAACTGACTAAAATGGTTAATAGCCTTTAATTAAAGACTTTTCAAAGGAACCGAGTCACCATGTGATTCGGTTTTTTTATGCCTGATTATAATTAATTTACTTATTTGTTTATATTTATTCATAACATAATTAAGTCATGGATAAAGGCCTAAACATTCTAAGCTGGGCAGAAGAAGATCGCCCCCGAGAAAAACTTCAATTAAAAGGCAAAGCAGTACTTTCAGATGCTGAGCTTATTGCCATACTTATTGGCTCAGGCTCTCAAGCCCTAAGCGCGGTTGACTTGGCCAAACATATCCTTTCTCATGTAAACAACGACCTCAACATACTCGCAAAACTAAATTTTAAAGACCTGACCAAGTTCAAAGGAATTGGTGAGGCAAAGGCCATTTCAATTATCAGCGCATTGGAACTAGGCAGAAGACGCAAAGATACCCTGACACAATCCAGGCCACAGATTCGGAGTTCGCAAGATGCTTATCAATTAATGATTCCTGATTTGATGGATCAACCTACCGAACAATTCTGGGTGATCATGCTGAACCGTAGCAATAAAGTAATTAGCAAAAGAGCCATAAGTCTTGGAGGAGTTTCAGGAACCGTTGTCGACCCAAAACTGATCTTTAAAATCGCCATTGAAGACCTAGCGAGTGGTGTCATCTTGGTTCACAACCACCCTAGCGGCAACCTAAAAGCAAGCCAAGCAGACATAAGACTAACAGAAAAAATAAAACAAGCAGGTCAGTTACTAGAAATCCCCATACTTGACCACCTCATCTTTGCAAATGACGGATACCTTAGCTTTGCCGACCAAAGCATGCTCTAGACTCATTTTAAATTCACAATGAGATACGCCCATTAATATTTCGTTTTCAATGCGTTCAGGTCTAAATTCGCAAGGCATTATCGTACCCATTGAATAAATCAGTAATGAAGCGAAATACAATTTTCGGATTACTTGTAGTGGCAATCATCGCCATTACGATTCTCAACTTCCTCACCGTAGGAGAAAGCTCCGAAGACTACATTGAAAGACTTGAGATAGATCGCAAAGACAAAAACAGCTTCATGCTTTCGTCTAGTTCACCTTTGACTGAAGAAGACAAAGTAGCTTTTAGCGGGCTCAACTACTATCCTATAAACGAATCGTTCAAAGTAACCGCCAAGCTGACCATGATCGATAAGAAGCAACCGATATTCGTTGAATCTACGACAGGTGAGCAGCTAAAGTATATTCCTTTCGCCTATGCTGACTTCGAACTCGACAATAGTGAACAACGTGTGATTCTTTACCAAGATTGGGAAGAAAAGGACCCAAACAAACTTTCATTAATGTTTGCGGATGACACGAGTGCAAGAGAAACATATGGTGGTGGCCGCTATGTAGATGTGCAATTTCGAAATACAAATGCAGTCACTATAGACTTTAACAACGCCTATAACCCCTATTGCCACTTCAATGTAGAGTATAGCTGTCCGATTCCTCCGCGAGAGAACATGCTAACCTTAGCCATTGAAGCTGGGGAAAAGCTTTATAAAGTTGACTAAAGCACTAAATCAAAAAGCTAAATCCTTAATTTTGGCTTTCTTTTAATCCGAGCAATTCAATATCCATGAAGATTTCTCTCAATTGGCTACAACAATTCATTGACTTACCAGAGTCCCCAAAGGAAATTGGTGACCTGTTGACTCACTCTGGACTTGAGGTCGAAGGGCTCGAAGAGGTAGAGCGTGTTAAAGGAGGCCTTAAAGGGCTAGTGGTAGGTGAAGTCCTGACTTGCACCAAACACCCAAATGCGGATAACCTCAATGTAACAACCGTTGACATTGGGCAGGAAGAGCCATCTCCAATTGTCTGTGGCGCACCTAATGTGGCTATCGGACAAAAAGTAATAGTCGCCACAGTTAATGCCATGCTTTCCCCCTCAACTGGTGAACCATTCAATATCAAAAAAGCTAAGATTAGAGGCGAAGTATCAGAAGGAATGATTTGTGCCGAAGATGAAATCGGCCTTGGAGCAGGTCATGATGGTATTCTCGTGCTTGACACGAATCTGCCCAATGGAACTCCTGCCGCTGACTATTTCGATCTAACATCAGAATATGTCTACGAAATTGGCCTTACACCCAACCGTGCTGACGCAGCATCTCACTTAGGTACAGCCCGTGACTTAAAAGCGCTCTTCAAAAGAAACATCCAGATGCCTTCAGTGGATGCCTTCAAGGTAAACAACACCGACCGTATGATAGCGGTAACCGTTGAAAACGCTGACGCATGCCCAAGATATTCTGGACTTACGATATCTGGAATTACTGTCAAGGAATCACCAGACTGGCTTAAATCTAAACTTAACGCCATTGGCATTAACCCCACCAACAATGTGGTTGATGTAACGAATTATGTCTTACATGGTCTTGGCCAACCGATGCATGCCTTTGATGCCGCTTCCATAACAGGCGATCGCGTAGTTATCAAGACTATGCCTGCAGGAACAAAATTCACTACACTGGATGAGAAAGAAAGAGTCCTTGCTGAAAGGGACCTTATGATCTGTAATGCTGAGGGAGGCATGTGTATAGCAGGCGTCTTTGGAGGAATGAAATCTGGAGTAACTGAAAAGACAACCGATATTTTCCTGGAGAGCGCATATTTCTCACCCGACTATATTAGAAAAACTGCGCAAACCCATCAACTGAAGACGGACGCGAGCTTTAGGTATGAAAGAGGTACTGACCCGAACATTACGGTATATGCACTTAAGTATGCAGCTCTACTTATTCAAGAAGTAGCTGGCGGTCAGGTGAGCTCTGAAATCACTGATCTTTATCCAAGTGAGATTAAAAACTTTGAGGTACCGGTTACCTTCAGAGGTATCAATAGGCTCATCGGAAAGACGCTTTCCAATGACGAAATCAAGGAGATACTTATCAGCCTAGACATAGTCATAACCGATGAAACCAAAGAAGGATTCACAGCTATCGTTCCTCCATATCGAGTTGATGTCCAAAGAGAGGCGGATATCGTTGAAGAGGTTTTGAGAATTTACGGATATAACAACATCGAATTAAAAGACACCCTAAGCAGTACTTTCCTTAGTGAATTCCCGAAAAGGGATGCCGATGCCATTGAGTTAGAAGTATCTAGAATACTATCTGGGGCTGGTTACAATGAAATCGTGACTAACTCGCTGACTAAGCATACTTATGCCGAAGCTACCGAAAGCCTTGACGACAACGAAAACGTACAGATACTAAACTTCTTAAGTGAAGAGCTCAATGTAATGCGCCAAAGCCTGCTCTTCAATGGCCTAGAAGTAATCGAAAGAAATGTGAAGCGTAGACAGACTAACCTTAGCCTGTTTGAGTTTGGCAAGACCTACCACAAGGTCAACGAAAAATATAAAGAGAAAGAAAGACTTGTCATTTTTGTGACTGGCGAGAATGTTGACGAAAACTGGTTAGAAAAGAAGAGAGCAACTCACTACTTCGATCTGAAAAAAACTGTAAGTCAATTGTTGAATAAATTTGGAGTCCATATCTATGAGACATCTGAAGCTGAAAGCGATCTCTTTGCTTATGGCCTTACCGTCTCTACCCGTAAGAAGCCTCTTCTTACCATGGGAAAGGTGAGTTCCAAACTCGCCAAGCTATGTGACGTTAAGCAAGAGGTCTTTATGGCAGACATTGATTGGGACTTTCTCAAATCACTCTACCCACTAGAAGTTGATTTCAAACCCATCTCAAAATTTCCAGAAGTAAAGAGAGACTTGTCATTAGTAGTTGACAAAGCCATAAATTTTGACCAGATTAGACGACTGTCTATGAAACTAGAAAGACAATTGATCACAAGAACAAGTGTCTTCGATGTTTATGAGGGAGATAAGATAGGCGAAAACCAAAAAGCATACGCCATCAGCTTCTTCTTACAGGACCAAGAAAAAACCTTGAACGACAAAGTCATCGACAAAACGATGAACAGACTGATTCAAGGTTTTGAAAAAGAACTAGGTGCAATAATTAGAAAATAATGGCCGCTGAAACAATTGATCAAAAGCTTCAAGATCTTGAGACTAATCTTAAGTCACTCATTCTATCACAACAAAAAGAAAGAGAAGCAAAAGATCAGCTGCAACAGAAAAGTGATCAGCTCCAATCAGAAGTTGATGGTTTGAAGGCACAATTAGTTGATTTTCAAAATCAGCATAAAATCGCTAAAATTGTATCGAGCACTACAGTAGAGAAGGAAGAATCTGCTGAGTTGAAAAATAAGTTAAACGAATACATTAAAGAGATAGACAGGTGCATTTCGCATCTGAGCTAAGCCACATAAATAGATGGATCTTCTATCAGTAAGATTAAAAATAGGAGACCGTGAGTACCCAATGAAGGTGAAACCGGACGAAGAAGAACGGGTACGTACTGCTGGTAAATACATCAATGATCAATTAAAATCATATCGAGAAAAGTTCGGTATTGACGATAAAGAAGATTTGTTAGCCATGGTCGCTTTTGACTGCATGGTTTCCAAATTGAAAGGGGAAGAGTCTTCAGGTGCAATTGATAGCACCACTGAAGACAAAATTCAATCACTTAATCAAATGATCAAAGACGCCATCTCTTAGGCTCAATTTCAACTCCATATTTCTTCTCCTGTTTAGATGATAAATACCTATGGGAGAAACACTAACACTAGTACTAGTAGCTGCGGGAGCATTGGCTATAGGACTTTACTTGGGACGCGTGGCTTTGGAAAAAGTCAATAAAAAAGCCGTTTCAGAAATAGAGAAAAAAGGTAAGCTACTGATCAAAGAAGCTGAACTTACTGCTGAAAGCATCAAGAAAGATAAGATTCTTGAAGCACGCGAGAAATACCTTAAACTCAAGGCCGACTTTGAAGAAGAAGCCAATCGCAAGAAAAATCAAATCATCGCTAACGAGAATAAACTGAAGCAAAGAGAATCCAAAGTCTCTAGCCTTCAGGAAAGCATTAGTCGCAAAGAAGTCGAACTCGATAGCATGAAAGAGAACGTTGAGGCGCAGCTGGGAATCATCAAAAAACGAAAAGAGGAATTAGAAAGTAAAGTTGCCGAAAAAGTAAAGGCACTTGAGAAAGTGGCTAACCTTTCAGCTGACGAGGCACGTGCACAACTCATCCAAACACTCAAAGATGAGACTGACTCAAAAGCTTCAGCGCTCATAAAAGACATCATAGATGAGGCCAAGCTTTCAGGTGCCAAACAGGCCAAGAAAATTGTCATCGAATCCATTCAAAGGACAGCGACTGAGCATGCCATTGAGAACTGTGTCTCTATTTTCAACATAGAGAGTGATGATATCAAAGGTAAAATTATCGGACGTGAAGGACGAAATATTCGTGCCTTAGAAGCCGCAACAGGTGTAGAGATTATTGTCGATGATACGCCAGAAGCAATTATTATATCTGGCTTCGACCCAGTAAGACGAGAGGTTGCGAGACTTTCCTTGCATCGACTCGTAACAGACGGAAGGATTCACCCTGCCCGTATAGAAGAAATTGTAGCCAAGACCATAAAAAATATAGATGACGAGATCTCCGAAATTGGCGAAAGAACAGTCATTGACCTTGGTATTCATGGCCTTCATCCAGAGCTAATTAAGATGGTCGGACGTATGCGCTTCAGATCATCCTACGGTCAAAACCTACTGCAACATTCGCGTGAGGTTGCCAACCTTTGTGCCACCATGGCCTCAGAATTGGGGCTAAATACAAAACGAGCGAAACGAGCAGGCCTACTACATGATATTGGCAAAGTATGGCATGAAGAGCCAGAACTCCCTCATGCAGTATTGGGGATGGAGCTGGCTCAAAAGTATAAAGAGCACCCAGAAGTCTGCAATGCCATAGGAGCCCACCATGATGAAGTAGAAATGACTTCTATGATCTCTCCTCTCGTTCAAGCCTGTGATGCTATATCAGGAGCAAGACCTGGAGCAAGACGTGAGGTGATGGAATCATATATCAAACGATTAAAAGACCTTGAGGCCCTTGCCTTAGACTTTGAGGGGGTAAATAAATGCTATGCCATTCAAGCTGGTCGTGAATTACGTGTCATGGTAGATGCTGAATCGGTCAGCGATGCTACGGCTGGACAACTCTCATTTGATATTTCTCAGAAGATTGAAAAAGAGATGCAATACCCAGGGCAAATCAAAGTAACGGTCATTCGCGAAATGAGGGCTGTGAACTACGCTAAGTAGGCCTACTGCTTTATAAAAGATTCTAAAGTCGAATACCAATTGTGGTGTTCGATTTTTTTATGTCCTTAAAAAGGGCAGTCAAAAATACCCAAAACTAGGTATTGTATTGCGCAACTATAAACTTCAACTTTGACAATGTCAGTAAGGATTCAATATTCTGATTTAGTTGAGTCTCTTGGATTCGGAGCTACGAAAGGCGGCCCCTCTTAAACTAAGCATCGACCAATAAACACACACATTTTATTGATTAGTTGTAAACCAAAACAGAAGCATCATGAATATATTTTTGAAAGCTGCGCAAAGAGTCTCTCGTCAATTTGAATTCTTGCTTCTCATCTTAGTTCTCTTCCTGATATTGAGTGCATAAAAAAAGCCTTCGACAAGTCGAAGGCTTTTTTATTATGGCAAGTGTCAACTTATCCATTCAATACTTTAGCCATTGTTTCGCCAATATCAGCAGGCGATTGAGCCACATGAATACCACACTCCGCCATAATTCTCATCTTAGCTTCCGCAGTATCTTCCGCGCCACCTATGATAGCACCGGCATGACCCATTCTTCTACCTGGAGGTGCTGTTTGACCAGCAATAAATCCAACCACCGGCTTTTTATTCCCTGTGCTTTTAATGTACTCAGCAGCTAGCGCTTCGTAGTTACCTCCAATTTCACCAATCATTACGATAGCATCTGTTTCAGGATCTTCCATGAGTAACTCAACCGCATCTTTCGTAGGTGTACCAATAATTGGGTCACCACCGATACCGATAGCTGTAGATATTCCTAAACCGGCCTTAGCCAATTGATCAGCTGCTTCATAAGTCAAAGTTCCTGACTTAGACACAAGACCTATTCTTCCTTTTTTGAAAACAAACCCAGGCATGATACCCACTTTTGCCTCTCCTGGAGTGATAACACCTGGGCAGTTAGGCCCTATTAGCGTAACACCTTTTCCTTTGATGTATTCTTTGGCCTGTACCATGTCCTTCACAGGAATTCCTTCCGTAATCGCGATGATGACTTTGATACCTGCATCTGCAGCTTCCATGATTGCATCAGCAGCAAATGCTGGCGGCACAAAAATAATTGACACATTAGCACCAACTTCGTTCACTGCATCTTCAACAGTATTGAAAACAGGCTTGTCTAGGTGGGACTGTCCCCCTTTACCAGGAGTAACGCCACCTACTACATTGGTGCCATATTCGATCATTTGACCTGCATGAAATGTACCTTCAGAACCGGTAAATCCTTGCACAATCACTTTGGAATCTTTATTCACTAAAACGCTCATCGCAGTGGGTTTAATTTTGACGCAAAAATAGAATATAATATGGGTTGAGCAAAGAGAATATCTACCAAGAAGCCTCCATTGACAAGGAACCAATGCCCATAAAATCTTCAGCAATCCTTTTAACGCTTTTTAACTAAAAAAGGATCGGCTTTTTGAAACCAATTAGAACAACTAGCCGTCTAATAGACAGAAGGTAATTCTAGAAGAAGGAGATAAGTGAAGCTAGATAAGAATTATGTTCTATGAATATTCGTTTTAGATAATAGTTAGTTTTTAGTATTTTAAGGTTGAAGATGAAAAAGCCCCTATATAGGGGCTTTTTCTATTTGTTAGCAGCAGTAATTTTTGTGACCTTCGCTCTCCTCGCTGACCTAAAAACAGTCCTACCGCCATTTGAACAAAGAGGCATATGAATATTCTTATCATTCCTTTATCTTTTGACCCAGAGTTACGACCTATTTAGTCGAACACCTCACTTTAATGATCATGATAACTGGTAAAAATCAGTCCCTTTGAAACAACCTGACTTCCATGGCGCGAAAATATTTGGTTTAATTGCCGGACCGGTACTCTTCGCCATACTCTCACTTTGGAATCCCTCATCAAGTCTTAGCCCAGAGGCTTGGAAAGTGATCGCAGTAGCTGCATGGATGGTGGTTTGGTGGATTACCGAAGCCGCTCCGATTGCAGTCACTGCACTATTACCCATTGTTCTGTTCCCACTCACTGGAATTTTTACAATTGATGAAGCAACAGCACCTTATGCAAATAAGATCATCTTCCTTTTCATGGGTGGTTTTATGCTTGGCCTGGCAATGGAAAGGCACAACCTGCATAAGCGTATCGCGCTCAACTTGATAAAACTAACCGGTACTAATCCAAATGGAATCATCTTAGGTTTTATGCTGACGACAGCATTTATCTCTATGTGGATCAGCAATACGGCTACTACTGTGATGATGCTACCCATTGGTTTGTCTATTATCAATTTACTTGGCATTGATGAAGCGTCTGAAAAAGGCAAGAAACGATTCGCCCTCTCCCTGATGCTAGCCATTGCATACGGAGCAAATATTGGAGGAACTGCTACTATTATAGGAACACCACCTAATGTAGCTTGGGTAGGCTTTATGAGTGATATGCTGGGTACTGAGGTTACTTTCGCAAAGTATTTAACTGTTGGCATACCTATCTCTCTGATCATGCTGACCATTACTTATTTGCTCATTACAAGAGTCCTATATCCGAGTGGTATCGCTCAACTTTCTGATTCAGCACAGATAATTGACGACCAGCTCTTGGCCTTAGGAAAAATAACTAAAGCTGAA
>Ga0209138_1003239_pt1 | contig 11872 bp, 10 predicted proteins | sample SaaInl3SG_22_DNA_FD_184645 | JGI IMG/M metagenome (GOLD analysis project Ga0209138, IMG submission 184645) | Marine microbial communities from expanding oxygen minimum zones in the Saanich Inlet - ESP_153SG_22_DNA (SPAdes) (version 2) | ecosystem: Environmental > Aquatic > Marine > Intertidal...
ATGCAGTCCATGCCTTCCGTTCTGCGACTTCGACTGTATGCGGTGTCGCGAAGCGATCGCGAACAAACGCCTGTAATAAACCACTGCGATCAACCACTGCGACTGCCACTTGATACCCCTGCTCATTACAGGACTCACGAGCGGCAGTTGCCAACTTCAAGGCCACATCAGGCGTTAGCGATGTGAGGGAAAAAGTACTCTCTGCTGATGCAGACACCGCAATGAGAGCGAAAGCCCCCGCGCAAAACGAACGATAAACAGACCGCATGAAACTCTCCTTTCACATTTCTAAATCAACATCCTAATCGATCCAAGCGCGAAGAGAAGACATTAACGAGACATCGTCAAAACACTACTATCTGCGCCCTTAATAGCTTGCGGGTATCGTATAAAGGCTATTACCCCAGCCTTCCAAGATTTTGTAATAGCTGAAAACCCCGTAAATACTGATTATCCAAGGTTGCCTAGGGTTGCCTAGCCTTGAAAACCATCCAAAAATGACTCACTATGGTTGCCTAGAAGTTGCCTAGAAGTTGCCTAGAACGAGGGGGTCATCGTCATGGCAAAACTGCCCGATAACGTCAGCACACTGCCTAAGAAGCGTGACACTGTTGCGTCCATTGCAGACATCAATAAGTTAGTCCCAAGAAGCAAAGATTACACGGCCGCCGTGATGAAGAATGGCAAGAAAATCAAAGGTCTCGTCGTCAAAGTCACCCCAGCAGGTAGAAAGACGTGGAGACTCGTGACCAAAGCACCAGCTGGTAGTCGCAAAAAGAATCCCACGTTTAGCGAACCACTAGATGCACTAAGCTATTCACAGGCCATTGATTGGGCAAGGCGTTTGTACTCCGAAGTGCGCCAAGGACTGCACGATAGAGGCACTGATATTGAGGAACAAGCCAAACAGGAAAAAGAGACTCAGCTGAATACCCCCATCGTTGAGCTTGCACGACAGAGAGCCGATGCAGGCTTGGCACGAGGCAAAATATCCGAACGCACTCACAAGCAAGATCATGTGGACATCCGTCATCTTGAGGCATTGATCGGGCCACTGACTTTCCTTGAGCTGGGACGTGATGTAGCCAAGTCCTTGGGTGAAGCCCTGAAGAACGACAATACCAAGTTAGACAAGATCCCCAAGATGATCAAAAAGACATACAACTGGTTGTCTCCGAAAGTGCGGGAGTTAGTGCCATATAACCCCAACAATCTATTGACCGACGAAGTACCACCACATGAGAAAAGACGAAAGCCAGACGACCTCGTGCCGCAAGCCCAATTAGCGTTGTTCTGGTCTAGGCTCATGCGAGCAGACGTTGATCCAATCCACAAAGATGTCGTGTTGATGTGCTTATTAACGGGCGAACGCATTTCCGCTGTCTTAGAGGCCAGAGTAGAACATATCAACTGGCACTATGAATATATGTACATGGAGGGCAAAACTAAAAAAGGGGCAAAAACCAAGAACCCTGTCCCAATCACGAAATATTTAGGCTTGTTATTACGAAGACTGGCTAACGGCCGTTCTAAAGGCTATCTATTCCCAACAAAACGGACCGCCAAGCTAGGCAAAACAAACGTTAAGGATCACCTGAGTGAACCTGCACGGGAACTATTTGACCAGCTTGGTGCATACAAAACCATTGAGCGTGTATCCCCTCATACAGTGCGCAGAACATTGGCCAACGTAGTTGCGTCTGCAATTGGATCGCAAGCTATTGCTGACGAACACATTCTGCACTTTACCAACTTTACCACTGACGCTGGAGCCAATTATCTTGATGGAAAATCGTATGAGTTCGTTGAAGCACGTAGGCGGAGCTATGACCAAGGACATGACCTCCTGAATGAGTTGATTGTTAGCCAAGGAAGCAAAGCTGGTTGGCAGGTTTTTGATTTAAAAGAAAGTGGCGTTGGCACTAAACACTTTGAACAACCAGCACCTCATTACATGATTCCTGAGGCCATCGTATACGGGCAAGAAATGGGCTTAGATTGGGTTGATTGCGGGACAGAACAGTCTGGACTGTTCGCTGAGGTTGATTTTGACCAAGTAGACGACGAGGGCACAGCAGTCAGCGTTAAGGTCACTAGCCCGCTTGCGTTTGTATGCAATGGTGGTGCAGTACGTGCCATCACCGTCTCCCAAACGCACCATACAAAAATATGGGAGTCTTTACCGACCAGAATTGATTACATAAAGAATCAACTTGATCCAGAATTTATAGAGAACAACCCTGAAGAGTTCAGGAAGAACCTTGTTGGGCACGATCCCAAGCCGCCGCTACCTAATTACTTGGAACAGTTTCAATAGCAAAGGCAAAGGAACCTGAAATCCTTGACTTCAAAGCCATGATTGAATGACGCAGATGTGAGAGGCTGTGCGGGTACTGAGACGGCACGAAACCAGCAATCAGATTAACTTATAAATCTTTATTTTTTGTTTTATAGCGTTTCTGAATCTTAGGGTCTTTCTCCAAAACATCCAAACGCTCACGTTGCATGAGATAATCCCACTTCAGTTTCAATACAATTGATCGCACTTCATTGTCTTTGATCTCTGCCGCCACCTGCCTTTCAAACGAAAAAAATTCAGTCTCTAGAACGTGCAATTCCTCCGGAGACAACCAAAGCTCACCATCTGATCTAATTACCGCCAAAAAAAGCCCTCACATTTTGCGCTCACAAAAATAACAGATCGGTAGTGATGCACTGAATAACGATGGTGCCATAATATAACAAGTCTCAAAAAGTGGGCAAACGTCAGTAATTACAGGTATTTTTGAAGTAACTAAATTGAAATAGAAACTACTTAGAGGAGGACAAAAGGATATGAATACTGCTTGTACCAAGTACAATTACAGACCTTCATAGCCGCCATCGCCCCATGCATTACACATCTCCAGTTCATCTACAACAGCACTATTTTGTCTACTGAATTGTCTACTGGGTGTGGGTCTACATAGGTACCCGGGAGGGCCTACACAACTCTTTAGCGGATACAGTATCTGCACAGACACATCAGAGACTGAATTAAAGGTATTTTCTGAACTTCTTCCAGGTAATGAAGACTCAAGCATGCGTCTTAGCAAACAAGCTCACTGGTTGGATAATGGTGTTTGGCTCTTCAGGTATCAGATGGACCGGGCCAAAAGAAAGGATTATGTGCTATCTCCCACAAGTGACCATCAGGGTCTTCAAAGTATCCGCAATAACCGCCCCAAGAAGTTGCTTCAGGTTCCTTGGTGACTTTGGCTCCGGCTGACTTAGCCTTTTCAATGACAGCGTTCACTTCATCTGAACTTGCAACGTTATGAGCAAGAGCAAACCCTTTGAAACCACTTCCTACTGATGACACAAGTGCATCATCTGCTAAATCCTGATACCCAAATAATCCTAACCACGTGCCGTTTAATGTGAAAAATGCTACTTCAGGTGGAGAATCCATTTTGGGAAACCCAAGTCCTTGTTCATAGAACTGAATGGACTTTTCTAGGTCGGTTACTCCAAGGGTAATCATGCTGATTCTTGGGTTCATTTTTTATATCCATCTGAAGAAGATGTTAGTTGAATCTCTTTTACCATCTTTGGAAATAGTTAATTGTAGGTAAAGTTCTTTGATTCCAGATATTCAATATTCAAAGTGATCAGGTGAATTTATCTACAACAACGGTTATGACAATGTTATGGGTAATGGGAAGGTTTAAGGAATACCGATGAAAGAGGATATGAATATGGTTACTACTGTAAGCACTTGTTTACCTTCATAGTCGCCATCGCCCCATGCATTACACATCTCCAATAATCAACTCCACAGGCTCTGACGAACTACGCAAGATGGTGAATGATCGCAAGATTCCTAACCATGAAGACTACAAGAATCAACATCGCATTGAGTCACTGGTGATGATGGAGCACCCAGAGATTGAGAAACTTGACTGGATGATTGAGAAACTTGCTGAGTCGACACAGCCTGGTGGCACTCAGAAGACCTATATTGAAGCCAACCTGAGCCACTGGCGCACTATTGTTTACAACTTCATCCGTACCACTGCCACAAACCAATGGTTAGGCGTTCCGGGCAACTCTAATGACTACACAAGTGGAAGCTACTACAACAGCATTGGCTTGGCCTACAAAGGCACACGGAAGGTTCTAGACGAGTTAATCAGACGAGGATGGATTACAGAGGAAACAGGCAAGAAGTTCCAAAACAAACCAAGAGTTAACCACTACTACCCGTCTGAGCAATTCCAAGATTATCTGATTGACTATGCGATGTTTACAGACAATCCAAGCAGTTTTGACGATTCACTCCTCACCATCAATGAGCCTGATTCAGAATACGCACAGTTCCAATGGAAACGTGACCACCCTGATTATCTTCCGCTTGCTGAAATCAATGAATTTGCACGGACTCAACAATGGGCGTGTCGCTCTGCGATTAAACAATCCTTTAAACATACGCCATTTCAATCTGGACGCTTAATCACGCCATTTCAGAACCTTCACTCACGTAACTACAAAGTCCGTATCAACACATTGATCAACGGCAATCCAATTGCTGAAGTTGACTTCAATGCGAACCATCCACGAATGTTCTTAGCTTTTAACAAACGAGATGTCATCGGTGGTAACGACGCTTATGAACCAATAGCCCATGAGTCAGGTGTAGAACGCAAAGAGGTCAAAGCCTTCATCAACGTAGGGCTAAACAATCAGAGTTTTGAAGCCACCAAGCACGTGATTGCCCGCATTGATCCGTATGTTAGTTATGAGGAATCAATCAAAATCACTGAAGCCTTTGACAGGCTATACCCAAATCTCAACCTCCACTGCGGTTTTGCGCTGACAGCAATGCAACTGGAAGGTTTAATACTCAAGGATGTTCTGTTGCGTGGTGTTAGAGCCGAAATACTTGCACTACCAATCCATGATGCAGTTGCTATTGAATTTGAGCATCAAGATTGGGCAAAAGATCAAATGGAAGATGCTTGGCAGTCTGTGATGTCGGAGTTTCACAAGACTGCCAAGACTGCCGTCAAAATTCAGCTTGCCAGTTAACTAACCCAACAAATCATAAGGCTGATACACAACACCCAACTCAATCAGCGGATCCGTATTCGCTATGTTCTCAGCAGATTCAGAGAAACTCGCTAAGACATCCGCTCGTGACATCCCATTGTTTTCCATGTCATTGATCCAGTAGTCCAAACCACCCTGATCTGGGTCTCTGTCTAAAACGTTGTTGTAAAGAGCAGTGATGAAGCCTTCGTTATTGAGGTCAGCTCCATAAAGGTTTTTAAATTCTTGGGAGATCACGAAAGAATTTGCGACCTCGTGGAGTGCAAAGCCTTGATCCAGTTCATTGATCCAATAGCCTAAGCCTTCTTCGTCCGGCGTGCGATCAAATGCCGCTTTGTATAAACGATAACCAGCACCTGCTGAGTTATAGCCCGTTATATCTAGTGCTAAGTTTTTATTAGTAAAATTCAGCCGCTCAACTTGGTTAATTAGCGCATCCAAAGCATCTGATCGTATCCGAAAAACCGGAAAATCAGGATCTGCTGATCGAGACACACTGACATCCTCAACGAGAAGGTCAAATTGCAAATAATCAGTACCCGCTCCACCGAAAACTTCAAATTCGTTGGTCAGAGCATTGAAAACATCACTATGACCGCTTCCAAATACTCTCCCACCAAAACTATCTATATCCGTTATTACCTTTTCGTCACTAACGACCTCAAAAACAACTGGATAAATGTTGTCTCCTTGGCGATAGAAGGAGACTAGAGACGGGCCAGTATTGTTAAACTGCGCAACCCTCGTAAACATATGTTCACCCTGAGGAGCAGGGGAATCTAGAGAGGGCGTCTGAGGCTCTACCGAAAAGTTTCCGGGATTTAGTAAAAACATGTCAGACCATTGATTCGAGCCAACTGTTTGCCTGACGAAATCAGCTACACCATCAAAGTCTAAATCCAGACTCTCCATATCCCTCATTGGAAAGAGATCACTTTTAAGAACGTACTCGCCGGCGAAGCTGATTTCTCCATCGTGATTTTGGAATAATTGAATAGCTGCTCCAGACCATTGCTGCGTCGGCGTTTCTGGATGTTGACCTTCGAGGATTGCTGCGATGTCTAGATCTCCATCAGAGTCTATATCTAGGCTCAACAGCGTTGATGCACCCATCGTTTCCATGGCACCAACTCGGGGCTCAGAATCCAAGTAAGTCAATGTTCCAGTAGCATCAACGGTATAGGTTCGAAATGCACCCCATTCCCACTCAGCGACGTCCGACGCGCCATAATTAAATTGAACTAACTCGTCCTGCCCATTTCGATCTAAATCGGCAAATAAAACTGCCCCTCCTCCCCAAGCAACGCCGCCCGCTTGATCAAACTTCAGATCCATCAATCGGTAATCACCGTTCTGCGAAATAAAACCTGACAAAGCCTCGTATAAAGAGTGGTCAGGAGCATTGTATTGGCCCATATTCTGTGTAATGAGGTCCAATACACCATCTCGATTAAGGTCGCTGGTGGTAACGCTGTGATTAAACGCCTTGAACGACGATAGTTGCTTTTGTTCTAACAAGCCGTTATCTAAAACAGAGATTTGGTATATGTGACCGTAAGGCCATTGCTGATCGCTATACTCTAGCCCGTGGTCAGCGACAAAAAATGAATCGACAAATCCAAACTCATTCCGCACTAATTCTATATCCCTAGCGTTACCTAACCCCTCCAAGCGTTGGCTAGACAAAACAAATTGGTCATCTTCTTTGATGTAATGCAAACCCGGAATTAGTGGATCTTTGTTAAAGTTACTCGGCCAGTAAATAATATGGTCTCGGCCTGACGAGTCGGTGAAAGATGCGACACCAGACGATACAAAATCCATCACCGTTTGTGAAACGGATGTTTTATCACCAGTAGTGGTCTGTTTAACTCGAGACACATGATTCCCCTAAAAAACAAAGTTTTTTTGTTAGTGCTAGGCTGAGCGAGTGACCATAGACACTCAACGCAAAACATACCAAGAACCAGTCCTAATTCACATCCTAATGTCAGCCTCTCGCAAGTGTGAGCAGGTACTAGAAATATTCAGAAAATGAATCAACCCTGAAGAAACAAAATAGTCCAAAGACACAGCATTACCGTGCACAACACAGCACACCATTTAATCACAGCGAGGTCATAACGAAGCCTTTTCAAACTTGGTCAGCCCACACTGTCATCACCAGTATCAAAGATGCCAATCCAAACGAATTGAAGAACCATTGAAAGACCTTTGATTCTTGAATGTCCATTACCAATTCCTTTTTAAAAACTGGAGTTAGTGTGGCAATGAATGATGGAGAAGGATTGGGGAAAATGTGGAAAAAAGTTTGGCTTTAATGGAGTTTCAGTCATATTGTCTGATAAACAGTTGCTTAATTCGTTGGTTGCGTTGGTTAGGTAAGGACGGCAGTTGTGAAAATGGTAAAGCCAAAGACTGTGATTTTTTGGATTGTAATATCAGTTTTAGTCGGCTGTTCAGGTAGCGCATCTAAAATGGAGAGCTGGCTCGGTGTGTCTCATAATCAGATCATAGACCAACTTGGCGATCCGGATAGGAGCTTGAATGATCAGTCTGGACGCATACTAATTTGGATTAGATACGTTGATGGAATGCCAACCTGCCAAGATCGCTTTACCTTAAAACAAGACAAGGTCGTGACTTATTTTTCTGACTGTGGAATATGGGCTGGATTTAACGGACCGGTTTATGTCACGACCGAGTGATCATGCGATTTTTCTTGAATCGTGAGAAGCAGGCTGAGATATGACTGATATTCCAGAACAGCAGGTGGCTCCTAGACCAGTTGGTATAGCCGTTTTACTCGGCTTGATTACTGGAAGTATTTCCCATGAGCTATTCTGGATTTTCGCACCTGCCTACCAATGGTTTTCGGTCGTTTCCCTCATACCGGGATTCTATTTGTTGCGGATTTGGATAAATTTCAAACTTAAGTCTATGCACGTCATTGAGTCTGATGACTTGACAATCTCACGGAAGTTACAAGGTAAGTTATCCTATTCCGAGTCTTTTTCTCGTTTTTGCGGTCTAGCTTATTCAGTTAGCTTTTTGCTAATCACCATAAGTGGCAATCTAATCACTATTCGCTTTCCAAAAGAATCAGGATCAATTTTTAATGTGATCAATCTGATAGACCGTCTAATTTTTTAAAACGGCTATCAATTTTTCCGAATGATCACAGAGGTTGCCCTAAGCAACAACCAACTTCTTTTCCAAATCAGCCTCTTGCAAGTGCGGGCGGGTACTAGAATATGAAGAACACAAACCAGTCCCACCCCTTTGCTGTTTAGGGTGTTCTCAAGAATCGCTGTTACCAGACGATAATTAAACGCAGAAGAGAGGTGGTAACTTTTGCGTTTTGTACGAGATGTCTTTGCTGTTGGTATTGGCGTGTATTTGGGTTTTACAGCGATCGTGAACTCTTATGACCTGATCGAAATCGTCTATGCTTTCAATCAACTTCAACAACTAGATTTGTTAGGTTTCTTAAACCGCTAGCTACTCGTAGTGTAACTGTCAAATGAGGACATCATTGCGATGCGTCAGAAGCTTCTGCTGTTCCTGATTTATCTCTTTCGCTAAATCCCACATTCCAGAGCGTCTAGATTCATATAAGGCAACGTGCTTACTGAGCTTTTGCTCTTCTGAAGTGATTTCACCACCACTGGCTCTACGTAGCTCGGTCAGGCTATCAAGTCGTAACCTCTTTTCAGTGTAAAGAAGACGATTCTTTTCAAGCCAAGCAGTTTCATTTTCAGCGACGTCACGCAGTTGTTGAATCAGGGCTTGTTTGGCTTTGATGCTCTGGTCAGTCATGGGTGCAGTTTGCCAAGACCCTTGTCAGAAATCACTCTTTTGCAAATGTGAGCAGGTACTAGAAATATTCAGAAAATGAATCGCCCCCTCCCCGCCTTTATAACTCACCTAGCCTTCTAAGTTCCTTGACGATGAATCGGTCTGCCCATAAACTTTGCGACGTTGATCGAGTCAGGTTGCCTATGAGTTGCCTAGAACAAAGACAAATAATTTTTTAGCTTATTGAAACGACTTTGAATTATTTATAAATCAACAACATACCAATAGCTTGCGGGTATCGTATAAAGGCTATTACCCCAGCCTTCCAAGCTCAAATAAATAATAAATTTCTCGTCCGAATCCGCAAAAACTCCATTTAAAACAATGCTCAGAAAATACTATTGCCAGTTGTGCCAAGGTTGTGTCATGGTTTATAGCTGATGTTTAGTTGTGCTGCAGTTGTGCCGGAGTCTCCATGTCAGAAGCCTCAGTTACGCCATCCAAACCAACCAGAGTACTGGTACGCAATGACTCGGAGATCCGAGATCTAGAGCCCAGTCAAAAAGCATTTCATGCCACAGTACCCGACGCCAAAGGGCTTCGTCTAAAAGTCAAACCAACCGGCAGCAAACTATGGGAAGTGGTTGCCAAAGGACCCGACGGAAAAGCAAAAACTCGGGGCATCGGGTCGTTTCCGGAAATCCCTTTCTCTACTGCTGTCGAACGTGCGCTAGACGCATACCGTGCAATCAAAGAAGGTATCGACCCAGCGTATCAGCGCCAGAAGACAATCAAGCATTCCCAAGCGATCAGCAAAGCAAAACAACCGATCGTCCAATTGGCAATGGAACACGTCGAACAGAGAGTCAATTCAGGTGACGTTAAGCCCAGATCTGCAGACAACGATTATCGCTCCATTAAGCAAATCCAATCAGTTATCGGTCACTGCACTTTTCTAAGATTCGGATTGCAAGAAGCAAAAGCTCTGGCCAACGCTTTCCCAGAAGACAGTGCATATGCTGCTCGAGACAAAACAAAAAAAATGATAGCCAAGACTTACAGAGGTCTCGATCAATCCACACAACGTGAAATCGACGAAGATATCCCGAGGCTATTGAATCTAGCCTATGGAACTATCAAGAAACGAACCCGAGCTGAGCAAACAATCTCCACCAACCAGATTGGTGAGTTTTGGAAAGCACTCATTTCCACGCCGAGTCCTAACCCGCTGCACAAAGAAGCTCTGGTACTGGCCTTGCTAACAGGAGAACGAAAGGAGGCCATACTCCGCATTGAAACTAAAAATATTCATATAGACGAATATCAGTGCATTTACGTCGAAGGGAAAACCTCTCGTGGCACACCCACTAAAAATTTAATTCCGTTGACCCCCATCCTTGGCACTCTGGTTGAAAGGATGAAAGACCGAGCGACATCTTTGGGAAGCACCTATCTTTTTCCGAAACAACGATTGTCCGATAGCGTGGGCAAGCCAATGTCGAAGCCTCATATGACTGAGATCAACAAAACTTTTATTGAAAGCCTTGGAACATTCGAGGGTGTTCGACCGGGCGCCCATAACCTGAGGAGAACACTTGCGAATGTAGCTGCCACAATCTTGGGATCACAAGACCTTGCTCAGGAACATATCTTACACTTCAACAAACATACCTCTGGAGCAAAGCACAATTATTTTGACCAAGCATCTTTAGATTTTTTAGAAACCCGCAGAGAAACATTTGAACGATGCCATCAGCGCATTGACGACCTCATCCTAGAAAGATTAGATCTCCTTGATTTGCCACTGGAGGAGAATGATGAAGGTATCACCGCATCTACTACCGCAATCATTTGCGGAAAGACATCCTATCCATTGATGGATGAGAACAAAGAAATGTTAATCAACGAAAAAATAACCAGCGCTAAACACCAGCGTGTCTTTAGTCCCCTAGCAAGCTTCGCCAGTGATGAAATTACATATGTTTCGCTGGATAATCGCCCACGCTGCCAAGAACATATTTTTAACTATCACGTTAATTTTGGGCTAGAAAAACCAAAAGTGAAATTCAAAGATCTTATTCAATGAAGAACTGAGATAGGTCGCTCGGAAAGCGCCCTGAAAGCCTCAAGACGATGATCTTGGGGTGTATCCAGTGCCTCGAGAATCTCATCTACATCTAGTGGCAGAAAGAGATGGTTATCCTCTGTCGCTTGCATCGTTCGTTTGGTGATCTTTATGGCTGGCTCTATGCCATATCGAGTAGAGAATGCAGACGTCATTGCATCAAGGAGATCTTTCTCTAACCCATGATGGACGATAAAGCTATCGTGCACAGGTAGACAGGCGTAACCCATCTCATCAAACTTCAACATGACGGATTCAGCCAGCTCGCTGTCTTCACGCATAAGCCACATTCCTGCACTCGAGAAAAAGAACTCAGCAATTGGCTCATGAAATGCCCTTACTCTCTCAACAACTTCCCTCCAACTCATATTCAAGCTCGAGAGATCCAAATCTCTAGGTGGCTGTTTCATTTTTGAGTCCGCATTCAACATCGCATTAAAAGCCTTTTTGAATGACTCCCTATGTTGATCTCCTGCGATTGGAGCGTATGCGTCGGGTGGGCATGGCAAACCGACACGAGCATAAAGAAGCGACGGATTCATGTTAGAAAAATCACACTCAACTGTCGCTTTACCATCCATAAGGATCGAGCGTCGAAATTGACTAGGAATTTCCTGCCACCAGCCACCATAAAAACGACCCCCAGTGCGTAACTGTTCATCATGAAAAATACGATAAAGACGTCGTTTATGAAGCTTAAGCGACTGATGATCACCTCGACTATCTATCCAACCATTACAAATGGTTTTCCACTCACTGTCAGACAAATCAAGATCTACCCAAGTTTTTTCAAAACGATTATTGACAGTCTTTAAACGCTCAAAAATCTCGAAAGTCTTAGCATTCTGTATCACGGCTGCC
>Ga0209138_1003250_pt1 | contig 11847 bp, 11 predicted proteins | sample SaaInl3SG_22_DNA_FD_184645 | JGI IMG/M metagenome (GOLD analysis project Ga0209138, IMG submission 184645) | Marine microbial communities from expanding oxygen minimum zones in the Saanich Inlet - ESP_153SG_22_DNA (SPAdes) (version 2) | ecosystem: Environmental > Aquatic > Marine > Intertidal...
GACTCATATTTATGTCCTATCACATCCATTGACCATAGATAGGGTAACACCAAAACATCATTACACCAATGCACCAAAATCACAGATGAGACCATTCGTATCGACGCCTGTTCAACCGATGGCTTATCGGGGATAAAGAGCGTTGCCTCGGGCGAGACTCGAAAATGCGCCACTCTAAAATCCGCATGCACCTGACTAACAATGTCATCCATCGCTGTAAAGGCTGAGCTTGAGTCAATAACGCCACTACTGACCTGGATGTGAAGCACCCACTGGATCGAAAGTCAAAGCAAACTCGCTGCCCGACTGTGAGCTATCCGTTTAATCTGTCCATTAGCCTGATTCGTCCAATTCAGATTTTTGCATGCAAGTCAAATAAACAAACCATAAGTGAGTGATTAAAATTACTGGCATCTAATTTGCATAGGATCCGACATAATGAGACTTTTCTGACATGGGGATATTATGGATTTTCAAACCGAACAAGAGGCATTTTGGGCCGGTGAATTTGGTGATTTTTACATAGATCGAAACCGCTCTAGCGGTTTGCTCCACTCAAAAATCGCAATGTGGTCGCAAATGATTCGTTGCGCTAACCGAGTTTGCTCAATCAAAGAATTAGGATGCAATATTGGCCTCAATCTCAAAGCACTGCACCATCTTAATCCGAACTATCGTCTTAGCGGCGTCGAAATTAACCGGTCAGCCGCCATCGAGGCGGAGAAACTGGGTATAGCATCCATTGAGTGTGGGACCATCACGGAGCCACTGGAGCACGAAAAAGTAGATCTCACGTTCACGGCTGCGGTCTTAATTCACGTTAGCCCAGATAAATTGGACAACGTCTATCGCAACCTGGTCAACCTTTCAAATCGCTACGTCCTCGTCGCCGAGTATTACAATCCGTCTCCAACCGAAATTCTATACAGAGGCCATTCAGAAAGGTTATTTAAGCGTGACTTTGCTGGCGACTTAATTGAATCATACGATCTTAGCCTAGTAGATTATGGGTTCTGGTATAAGCGAGATAACGTGGCACAAGAGTTCGGGGATGTGTCATGGTTCCTTCTAGAAAAGTAATGATCAGCCTTGGCTGAACACTATTGGATAAATCATGTTTAAAGATACATCTATCCTTATAACCGGGGGGACTGGCTCTTTTGGGAAGGCATTTGTTAAACGCCTTCTCGAATTACCCAGCGGCCCTAAGCGCATAGTGATCTTCTCTAGAGACGAGTTGAAACAGTACGAGATGAGTTGCGACCAGGCGTTCTCGGGCAGCAAGACGCTTCGCTACTTCTTAGGCGATGTTCGAGACAAAGACCGAGTAAAACGGGCGCTCGAAGGGATCGATTTTGTGGTGCACGCCGCGGCGTTGAAACAGGTCCCGGCAGCGGAATACAACCCTTTCGAGTTCATAAAAACCAACGTGATCGGAGGACAAAACCTGATCGAAGCCGCTCTTGATTCGGGTGTAACTCGGATCGTCGCGCTGTCCACCGATAAGGCTGCGGCGCCCGCCAATCTGTACGGTGCTACCAAGCTGTGCAGCGATAAGTTGTTCGTGGCAGCGAACGCGATCAAGGGAGAAAGAGACTTTAGGACCTCGGTGGTCAGGTACGGAAACGTCATGGGTAGCCGGGGATCTGTGATACCGTTCTTTAACTCGATCAAGACCACGGGCGTGCTACCGATCACACATCCAGAGATGACACGATTCAATATCACCCTGAACGAAGGGGTGGATATGGTCCTTTGGGCCATGGAGAATATGTTGGGTGGAGAAATTTTCGTACCGAAAATTCCTTCCTACCGAATTCTTGACGTGGCCGAGGCTGTATGTCCCGCGTGCAAGAAACCCGTAGTGGGGATCCGTCCCGGCGAAAAGCTCCACGAAGAGATGATCACGCGATCGGACGCTCCCGCTACCATTGACTTGGGTGACTACTACGCAATCACCCCAACTACGAGTAACAAATCGTTGGATCAGTTTTTAGATCATCACGGGGCGACCCCTGTACCCGAGGACTTCCACTACGCGTCTGATAATAACGAGGATTTCTTGACGCCAGGACAGATCGAACTCCTTATGCGAGAAATCTGAATGAAGTCTGGAGCCAACAAAAGGTCAGCATTACTTATCGGAGCCGGTAAAATTGGTGCGGGATACGACAATATCACCACATATGACGGACCAAGCTTGTCTCACCTCCGTGCGTTACAGCATTCTGTAGACGTGGAACATGTTGACATAGTTGACCCGGACGAGGATTGCCTCGCAGGAGTCAGAGACCGACCAAAAGTCAGGAAGTGTTTTGCTACCCTAGGAAAACAGGCTCTAGCCGATTCGGACTTGATTGTGATCGCTTCCCCCACGCCAACTCATGCAGGCTTATTGAGCCTAATCTCAGAAATCAATACATCAGACTGCCCAATCATTTGTGAAAAGCCCGCAACCTCGTCCTCGAAAGATCTGGAGATAATCGACCGCTTACCGTCACACTTTAAGAGCCGGATATTCGTCAATTACTCGAGGCAATGGAGCACAGACCACGAACAGATCGGCGAACTTATCGCGGGTCGGAAACTGGGGTCTCTAAATCTTGTTAGGTGCATTTACGACAAGGGGATCCTTAATAATGGCGTACACCTGATCAATTTTCTAAAGACTCTGTTAGGTAACCAAATTGAATTGGCCTGGGTCGGCGACCCAATTTTTGATCATGGAGCTCAAAATCCAACACTTTCGTTAAAGCTTACATTTGGTTCGGTGCCAGCATTCATCATAGGTAACGACGCTCGAAATTACTCGATTTTTGAGATGAAGTTTTACTTCGACGGAGGAACCATTGAACTATTGGACAGCGGGAGGGAACTAGTGATGGAGAATCCAAAACAGCACACCGTGTTTCAAAATTACACCATTCTCAAGCAAACGACTCGTCGAACAACAGACCTTATTTCCGCGATGGATAAGATGTATCAAGAGATCCTAACAGGGGAAGCAACCTCGAATCTCCAGACAGCGATAGATACCGAGGAATTTTGTTTGCAAATACTAAGAACACATAAGATCGGGCTGGAGCCACAATGAAGAAATTGATTAACAGGAACACCATGGGTTCCGAGGAATTGATGGCCTCTCAGCAGGTTGTTGAATCCGGAAATCTGTCAGACTTCATAGGAGCCTGGCACGAACACAAATTTTTCGGAGGAAACCGGATCCGGCAGTTCGAGCAAGATGTGTGTGAGCTGTTCGATGTAAAACACGCCGTTTCTGTCAACTCCTGGACAAGTGGCTTAATCGCGATGATAGCCGCACTCGGCCTGGAGCCCGGCGATGAGATCATTACGTCACCATGGACCATGAGCGCCACAGCGATGTCAATCCTCCACAACAATTGCATACCGGTCTTTGCGGATATTAACCCCCGAACCTATAACATCGATCCCCAGAGAGTCAGGAAACTCATCAACTCCAAAACGAAAGCCGTCCTCGCCGTCGATATTTTTGGCCTATCGGCAGACATGGCCGCACTTAGGGCTCTTTGTGATGAGTTTGGTCTTTTCTTATTATCGGACAGCGCACAGGCCCCAGGCGCCAAGGTCGGTTCTCAGTATGCCGGCACCCTCGCTGATATCGGCGGCTTCTCCTTCAATTATCATAAGCACATCCATTGTGGTGAGGGTGGTGTAATCGTCACAAACGATAAACAACTAGCAACCCGCTGCAAATTGATCAGAAATCATGCTGAATCGGTGGTGGCTGATCTCGGCCTAGAGAATCAGCCATGCATGGTCGGCTATAATTTCAGAATGACCGAAATCGATGCCGCGATCGCTTGCGAGCAGTTGCCGAAACTAGAACCCGCCGTTCTAGAGAAACAACACCAGGCGGATATCTTATTTTCGATTTTAGAGGGAGCGCCGGGTCTAACACTGCCAGCGGTCCCAGAAACGTTCGCGCACGCTTATTATATCTTTGGGATCCAGCTCGACTGCAGTCACTCCCCAGACGCTCGCGAGCAGTTAGTGCGGCAGCTAGGTCCAGAGTTTCCGATGGTCGTCGCCTATCAAAACATACATCGTCTTCCCATATTCCTAAAAAAACGTGTCTACAGGCAATCGGGGCTACCTTGGTCACTCAGCGCTAATAATCATATTTACGGGAAAGGCACATGCCCAAACGCCGAAGTATTATTTGATCAGACATTCGTGGGAATCCCTTTGTGCCAGTATCAGTTAACGGACAAAGATGTCGAGTTCATCGGTCGGAGACTCAGGTCAGAATGGGAGACGATCTATGGGACCATCTGAGTTCACTTCGTTGTTGGCAAACAACACCCTAATAGTCGCCCACGATGCAGGATCGGCGGCAGTAATCGCTAATAACTTAGATCGTGAGAGTTCATCCGAGCTGGTTGCCGTCGCGGAGGGTCCAGCGTTAAAAATTCTCAAACCCAAGATAAGGGTTTTAAATCGAGAGCAGCTATCCAGATTGCGCAGCGACTACAATCAGGTAATGCTAGCCACTGGGTGGCAATCAGACTTAGTAAGCTCTGCTCTTAGAAGCGCGAAAAAAGCAGGGCTAAAAACGATCGGTCTTATCGACCGAAACATAAATATCGAGCTTCGATTTAGGTGCCAAAACGAGCTCCTGATACCCGATCTAATCATCGCGCCCTCCCAAATGACACTGACGTTGCCACCCAGCCTTAGTCGTATCCCGGTCCTACATCTCGACGATGTCGGATTCGAGCGGCTAGTCAATGAAGTCAAGGAACTAAAAATTTCAACCGAAAAGACATACGATTTCTTGTTTATCGGACAACCCGTTGTCGACGCAAACGGCTCGGTAGATTCCGAGTCACAATTTGCCGCTATCCGGACCCTCTGGCGAGATAATCGGGATAGGCGGGATAGGCGGGATAGGCGGGATAGTAAATGTATCGGATTTCGCCCCCACCCGTCGCAAACGGTCAACCTGGATGGCTACCTCCCTGCCGATGTACAAATCTGTGACACGCAAGAACCCGCCACTCTCCAGATAGCACAAGCGAAATCCGTGGTCGGGTTCGATTCGATCCTGCTCGATATCGCTGACGCGGCCGGGGTTCCCTGTACGCGTATAGAGCACGGGGACCACATACATGTTCCCTGAGACAGTCGCTATCATACCCGCCCGGGGGGGCAGCAAAAGAATCCCCCGAAAAAATATCAAGGCGTTCCTAGGCAAGCCAATCCTCGGCCACGTCATCGAGATCCTAAAAAACTCACAGAATTTCGATGAGGTATTCGTCTCCACAGACGACACCGAGATCAAGACGATTGCGTCTGATTTCGGCGCGGACGGCGTGATTGATCGGCCAGAATTCCTAGCCGACGATCTGACCCCAACGCAACCGGTGATACAACATGCAATCCACGAACAAGGCCTGCATGATTCTCTGGTCTGCTGCATCTATCCTTGTAACCCGCTACTGACAAAAACGACTATCACTGCCTGCCTTGATCAGGTCAGGGAGTCGCCGGAACGATTCTCTTTTCCGGTACTCGAGTACCGTCACCCCATCCAGCGGGCCTTCACGATGTCGGAAGATGGCCAGCTAACTTTTCGGATGCCTGAACATGAACTGTCACGCACCCAGGATCTGACGAAACACTTTCACGACGCGGGCTCAATCTATTGCGCGCTCGCCAGTGTGTGGCTCTCTGATATGCGAATTCACAGCAACGCGAATGGGATACCTGTCGATCATACAGAAGCGATAGATATCGATCACGAACAGGACTGGTCACTGGCAGAACAAATTTTCTTGGCACGGTCGCTCAGCGATGACTAGCCGCGTGCTGCTTATCGGAGCATCGAGCATGTTGGGCAACCAATTTCGAAACACGTCATCTTTTAAAGACGAACTGATTTGCCAATTCAATCGTCCGGACACCAATGGTCTAAACTTCTCGGTCACAGATCCAGACGAATTTTTCAGGTCGTCATCAAAAATCAAACCCGAAATTATTCTCAATTTTGCCGCCGCAACAGATGTTGATTGGTGCGAGTCGCACGAAAACGAGGCGTTTGTCGCGAACGCCTTAATCCCACAAAATATCCAGAAATGGATCGATGACTCTAACGCTCGGACTTTTGTAATACACGTATCCACCGATCAGGTCTATAACGGCCAAGGTTCAGAGGCGTCGGGAGAAAACGATACCGCCCCAGTCAATGCCTACGGACGATCAAAGCTTGCCGGCGAACGGGCCCTGAACGTCAAAAACACATGTGTACTAAGAACAAACTTCATCGGCAAAAGCCCCATCCCCAAAAAATCAATGACGGACTGGATCATTGACAAGACAGACAGTGGCGAGAAGATAACCGGATTCTCAGATGTCTATTTCTCACCAATCACTATCAGCACGCTGGTCTCAATGATAGACCAGTGCATAGACCAGCGCCCGCCGGGTGTTATGAATCTGGGTAGCGACCGGGGCATCTCAAAAGATCATTTTATCCGCGAATTCCTTACACGGACTAACCGTGACACGGGGGTAGTCTCAAGCGACTCGATCGACAGTTGCGTGGGACTCACCAGGAGACCGAAAAACATGGTCATGGACAGCCTTAAATTTTACTCTTCCCTAGGTATAGATCCGATCGACTTGGACAGAGAGATACAATACGCAGCAGAGGAGTACTAACATGAGGCGTTGTGAGTTGATTCATAATATTAAAGGCGAAGCTTCCTCACCATATTTCATCGCCGATGTAGGCGCGAACCATGACGGAGACCTCCAGAAAGCGCTTGATCTGATAAACCTGATTGCAGATTCGGGCGGGCACGCCGCGAAGTTTCAACATTTTTCTGCCGATACGATCGTGAGCGACATAGGATTCAAGTCACTCGGCTCAAGGATGGCGCATCAATCCAAGTGGAAAAAGTCGGTGTTCGAGATTTACCAGGACGCATCGATCAACCTCGAGTGGACCGAGGCACTCAGAGACGAGTGTAAAAAGAGACATCTCGACTTTTTCACAAGTGCCTACAGCTTGGAGCTAGTCGACTTCATTGATCCCTACGTTGACGTGTACAAGATCGGATCAGGCGACATCACCTGGACTCAAATCCTTGAGCACACGGCCAAGAAAAATAAACCAATCCTTCTAGCCACAGGCGCCTCAACATTGGATGACGTGAGCCGGGCCATGAACGCGATCCAGCGACACAACAGCCAGGTCTGTTTAATGCAATGCAACACCAACTACACCGGCAGCCTGGAAAACTTCAAGTACTGTAACCTCAACGTGCTCCGGAACTTTAAGGAGCTATACCCGGGCGTGACGCTGGGACTCAGCGATCATACCCCCGGCCACGCCACGGTCCTTGGGGCCCTGGCACTCGGTGCGACGGTTTTTGAGAAACACTTCACCGACGACAATGACCGCGAGGGTCCGGACCACTCGTTCGCCATGAATCCTCATTCGTGGTCTGAGATGGTCGAGAGGAGTACAGAGCTCTGGCAAGCGCTAGGGGACGGCCAGAAGATCATCGAAGATAATGAGACGGACAGCGCGGTTATTCAGCGTCGGTCACTACACACTACTCGGGACCTCCCACAGGGAAGTGTTCTAGGCGAGTCCGATCTGGTCCCACTACGACCCTGCCCGCCCGACGGGATCACTCCCTACCAATTAACGGACGTAATCGGTAAAAAACTATCAAAACCTATCGCGAGCGGATCTCCATTGTTGTGGACAGATGTAGAGCACTAATATTTATACCGGCACTGGACGAGGCTGAAACCATCGCTGATGTGGTAACAGAGTGCCTCTCTATCTGCGAAGTACTTGTCCTCGATGACGGTTCAAGCGACGCCACGTCAATCGAAGCCAAAAACGCCGGCGCCAGCGTTATGAGCAACAAGAGCCCGGGGGGCTATGACAAGGCCATACGTACAGGATTTGAGTATGCGGTGGACCACGAATTCGACATACTCATCACGGCCGACGCTGATGGCCAACACTCGGCTTCGGACATCAAATACGCCCTAAATACAATCATGTCCGACCAGAATGCCGCGCTGGTGGTTGGTACCCGGGATAAACTCAATCGAATCTCTGAGCATCTTTTTTCCGGTGTCTCCAAGCTGAAATTTGGGATCGCCGACCCGCTCAGCGGGCTCAAAGCATACCGTCTCAAAGAACTCAGGGGGCTGTCAGAATACGTGGGCTCAAACATTGGTACATTAATCGTCGCCGCGAGCGTTAAACTGAAAAAGAAAATAAAAACGATTGGTATCACGGTAGAGCCACGAACCGCGGGCCATTCTCGGTTTGGTCACTCGTTATCTGGGGAGCTGAAAATACTTCGCGCGCTTATAACCTTCTTGTTTGCGAGGCTTGGGAATATTGGAACCGAGATAGGACTAAAGATATCCGTGAACAAAAAAGAACAACCGGACCATTGAGCAACCGACCATGACGGAGTCATATATATGCACCTGACTTCCCTCGACGGCCTATTACATATACGTTCCTTCATTGACGACGATATCACACCAAATTATATCAGCTGGTTAAATGATCAATCGCTCATGCGATATAGTAATCAGAGATTCATCAAACATAGCCGAGCGACAAGCCAATCCTACCTCGCATCTTTTGACAAGACCGATAATTTATTTTTAGGCATCGTTGACCGGAAAAATCAATTGGTAGGCACCATGACCGGCTACAGGAATATGCACCACCGAACAATCGATCTCGGGATACTGATAGGAAGGGAGTTTTTGGGGAAAGGTCTCGGCAAATCTGCTTGGGAAACCATGGTTCTGTACTTCACGAATGACGGATTGACCCGAAAAATCACAGCAGGTTGCGTCAGCCCCAATCTGGCTATGATCAAGCTTGTGGAAGGGAGCGGGATGACACTGGAGGGTCGCAGAGTAGACCAAGAAGTTTGTGAAAATGTTCCAGTTGATGTCCTGTTATTCGGAAAAATCGTCAGACAATAATTAGGTCGACCACAACGCGATCCGATACCGGCAATTTTTTTAAAGAATGGCAACTTCTTGCCGATTATAGCTCTGAAGGGAAACTGGTTTACTCCCGGGAAGACATATGCAAGTTTCAGATACTACAGCTTTAGTTCTTGACCGTTATCTCCTAGGCGGGGCCACCACAGGCGCCAGTGATGGGTCGAACGGCGCTGATGCTACGAAACCACTTTCCCAATGGACCGAAGCCGAGATTAGTGAGTTCGCCCCTCGATTAGCAATCGCTGATCGACTAAGCGAAACTTCATCATCAATATCGATCATCGAGCTTCGAAAGGGAACGTTGGACGAGCTCTCGGGGCATATTTATCAGATGCTGACACAAGTCGAGATGGCGGAGCAGGCCGCTATTGATGGTGATCTAAGCACTGTTGCCGCAGCCCAGGATGAGCTCGCACGATTGGAGACAGAGCTGTCAAAATTCATCGGACAGAATGTAAATGGCCAGATCGTGAATACAGTCGCGACTGACGAAGCAACACAACTTGATGATCAGGTCATAAGAATCCTCGACACAAAGTCGCCGTCGGTAAGTTCGCAGTACCTAGCCGCAATCGAGGTTGATATGGCCACAGTCATCACCCACGCGCACTCGGCAGCAGGTTGTCCAATATGCGCGGCGCTGGCTTCCGAGCAGCAATTTGATTCTGACTTAGTGCCTGCGGCAGCTACGACAACTGCTGCGGAATTTGGATCAGCGAGCGTATCGGACACAGGGACGAACTACATTGATTCGCTAGTATCTGGATACAAGTGGGACATCGATCCCGACGAGACCCTAACCTACTCAATGTACGATTCGACCGTAGGCCTCTCTTACTCGGGATGGCTTCCTTACGAACTGGGTTCAGAGGAGGCTAACATGAAGGTCGCATTTGAGACATGGGATACGTACCTGCCGTTTAATCTGGAAGAAGTTGATGAGTCAGGGACCACAGTCGGTGACCTCCGCGCGATGTATAACGACATCACTGCGACAAATGCGGCGTCGGGCTCCGCAGCGCAAGGTGCGTACCCCTACGGAACCGCAAGCTCAGGCGACTCCTACTACCATTTGAATTATACAAATGGTGTGGCTGAAGCTTCTCAAGGTTCGCTGGCGTCCAATCTTGACTTCAGTGTTGGGACCTATGGATTCCTGACTGCGATCCACGAGATCGGACACAACTTGGGATTAAAACACCCATTCGGATCGGGTACCGTGCTGCCGACAGAAAGTGAGGATATCCGCAACTCGGTGATGGCTTATTCCAGTATTAACGATTTAGACGTGAGTTTCACATACGGAGGGGGTAGCTACAGTTGGTCAGTGGGTTCATTAGTACCGATCACACCCATGGTTTATGACATCGCGGCTGTGGAAAACTGGTACGGATCAGTGACTGATGCCAACACTGGAAACACTACTTATACGTTCACCGACGGGACCGAAATCCAAGCAATTTTGGATTCCGATGGGACGGATACCATCGACCTATCGGGCATGGATCAGTATTCAATAATAGACCTAAGTCCTGGTGCATATTCGTCACTAGGCTATTGGACTACTGCCGATCAAGTTTCATACTACGCCGGAGAAATAGGTGTCAGTGAGTCGACTATCCAAGCCATTTATGACACCTATTCTCCGATTACTGAGACTGACAACATCAGCGGCGGGGTCACCCGAAGCGGAGGCATTTTTCAACGACAAGATAACCTCGGAATCTCCTACAGCTCAACAATAGAAAACGTTATCGGAAGTGCTGGCAACGACCAGATTACCGGTAATGGTGTTTCGAACGTTATAAAGGGTAATGGCGGTGACGACACCATAGCCGGTGGCGAGGGTGATGACTATGCAGTTTTTAACGGGAACTATGCCGAGTACACCATATCTGGCTCGTATTCTAGCGGTCTTCAGGTAACCGATAACAACACAAGCAACGGAGACGACGGAACGGACACAATCACTAGCATAGAGTTCCTTGAATTCGCCGACTTGACCTATAACGCTGTCTCTGCGAACTTAACCTCTACGGCCTCGGGTGGAGCCCTTTCAGGCTCAGGATCAGGTAATGCCACGTCTGTAGGTGCTTCGGCTATATCTGTGGCGATCGGAGGCGGTAGTGGCGGTAGTGGCAATGCGCGCCAAACAAGTGCAGCTTCTGTAAGGATTGGAGACAGCAACAGTAGTACATCAGCGAGAATGGCTGCCGCACATGGCCTAAGGGGACTCAATCTTGCTACGAAAGAGGGCCGAGAGGAAGCATTGATCATACTAAGTATCACTATGGGCATCACGGGGAGACAACAGTTAGGACTCGCTGCCTCTTTAACTGCGTTAAATGATAGCAAGAATGAAATATCAGAAGACCTAATACGTCTAAACCCCAGTTTAGGACGATCCCTAACCACTGAAACATCAAAAACAGCGGTTCAGAACATTATTAAAGATGCGGGCAATTTATTGCTTGCAAAAAATTTAAGTGACCGCCAAGCGCTCGTAACAATAGTCGAATCTGCAGCGTAAGAAGCGGAACGTATCTAATTACTCGCTAACCTATAACCCAGTAGCTATTCAGGACATATGCACTTAGGATCGATAAAAAATATGCAGCAACTTCTTAATCTGCAACACTAACGATCCAAGATCCCAGTTCATCTCACAAGGAATTAGGTGGACAAGCGGGAACCAAGGATATCTATCAGACCCAAGTAAAGTCCAATTACGTTTTGGTCCCCAAGTCACGCATGGAACGGCACTCACGCCAGCCAAAGCGAGACAGACAGAAGCTGAGGTGACTACCA